>Ga0114918_10004056_pt1 | contig 12780 bp, 15 predicted proteins | sample LantaG_FD_87015 | JGI IMG/M metagenome (GOLD analysis project Ga0114918, IMG submission 87015) | Deep subsurface microbial communities from Baltic Sea to uncover new lineages of life (NeLLi) - Landsort_02402 metaG | ecosystem: Environmental > Aquatic > Marine > Oceanic > Sediment | place...
AGGCCTATAATCTGTATCCCAGCTCATTCCTCTCCTTAACGAGAAAAGGGGGCTAACGCCCCCCCTACCCACTTAACCCACTAATATACCCTACTCTCCCCCTTGATTACTACTCCCGGAGAAATTGGACTCGATCTGGGTGGCCGCTTCATCAGAGCCATTATCATCTTGATCCAAATTCTGCCAGATACCATGCCGTACAATTTCATCCTTGTAAAAGGAAAAATCCGGAGGGGCTAGGAAATACTTAATCTCCCCAGTCTCCTCCTCACTCTTCATACGACAGGCACACAGCAGGTGGTCCAAAAGAGCAACCCTTTGTGTGTTCGAAAAAGTTAACCACTCATCTCCCCCGATCTCAAGGATAAAAACAAACGGTTTTTTCCCAAGGATCTCGATCACTCCAGGAGCTTTCTTAGACTTTCCGGGGATGACCACCCCACCGCTCTTCGTAGCTTTTTCCTTAAAAAGAATAGCAATGTTGTCAAGGACAAGTGAAAGGTCCGGGTGGTGGTCTGCTACTAGTTTGGCCACCATATCTCTAACTTCCTGTCCCGCTTCCCATACGTCTCCCATGTCTTCCTTCTCCTTATAAGAAAATTTCTCTCAACTCTTCGGCACCGCCACGATCCCAGATTTCCCCGGGATCCTTACCAGGACCATATTTCACTACCCTATGTTGAAGGCTTTCCTCCCGCAAAAGACGAGCAGCCTTATAGACACCGTCTCTCCCAGGTTTGTCCATGTCCATACAAAGATGAACAAACTTCGTAAATCTCCTGAGATACTCAATATGTTTAGTGACCAACCGAGCCTGGACGGACACAAGGATCACGTCAGAAGTTGGGATCACCCAATCCAAAGCAAATAAATCAAAAAGACCCTCTACTATCCACGCGGAACCTCCTCTCCATAGTTTCTCAAGAGAATCTTGATTGGACCCAATCCAGAAAGTACACCAATCTATGTCAGGGGAAACTCGAAAATCAGTTATCCATTTAATCTTATATTTACGAGCCTCGAAACCAATAATCTCATTCTTGAGGGACCAATACGGTGTGAGAATACATTCCGTGAGCCTACACGAAGACTCCACAAAATACTTCTCATTGAATACAGGATCCGGGCTTTTCTCCGGAGGAACCGAATCCCAGCTTATGATTCCTAGAGACTCTATTGTTTCCCTTTTTCCTCCCCGAGAAAGCAAATACTCCTCTGCTTCCGGCAATAAACTCCCACGAGAGAAAAGATCCATTAACCATTTTTTCATCCTACTTCAGATTCCAAATCTTGAGGGGCCGGACCGTTCTTAGTTCCCTCTTCATTTTCTTCAGGCAAATCCCTGAGAACTACCATTCCTCGGCTCGGGTTATGTACGACCACAGCAAAACAACCCTCTGCAAGAAAAATAGCGGACCCCAGGAATGTTTTGTTCTCTGGAACCACGATACCATATCCTGGTGGTAACCACGGTACCCTGGAAACCTTGTTGACGGTGCCGTCCTCTGAAAGGACCTCCTCTCCCTCAACCAAAATAGGGCCTTGGTCGGAGAAAAAGACCTCAGCCGGCTTTATTCCATAATATGCAAGATGGGAAAAAGCTTGGATAATAGAATCTTCCGAAAAAGGTAGTACATTCCCCCAATCTCTTTTAAGACCCTCCTTTTCGATAGATTCTACGACCCATGAAAAAACCTCCTCAAGGGTCTCCTCATGCCGGAAGGCAACACTCAAGCGCTCTCTAGGTTGTCTCACCCAGAGCATGCGGCGGCCCGAACCTGATACTAGATAAGGAAAGGTTTCAGGAGAAACCGGTATCCCTTCCATCATCATGCGCTTGCCAGTAGTTTTAAATTGTTCCTCACCCAATTGGGTAACCTCAAGAATCCCCCTTTGAGTCAGAGTTTGTCTCGGAGTCTCCTCTTGAGTCTGAGTCTCTTCTTGTTTCGGAGCCTTCTCTTCCGACATCTTTTTCCTCTGGAATGCTTTGACCACCTGTCAACACAGAAGGCCCGTCGTCTAAATCTTCAGACAAATGCCAACTTCCCTCACCAGAAGTCTCTAGGACCCACATCAAGGCAGCCATGTCTCTGTAGTGATAGGCGATCTGCCCCATGGTAGAAGTTGACATGAAAAGATCAAATTCTTCCTTGAGTTCATCGGGTGACCTCTTGGTGCAAAAAACTTCACACCTACGAGCCTGTGCGACCCCCTCAGAGGTGTCCCCATCACAGATAATAAACCCCCACAAAGAAGAATCCTCTGGGACATAACTACAAAGGCCTACTTTCTTGCCTGAAGAAAATCTTTCCAGATGGTTATATAAACAATTATCTGGAGTTCTCTTGAGGTTTTTTTCCAGATAAGTCTTCATATATCTAAAACGGAGTTGTTTTAATTTTCTCCAGACAACGTTAGATTTTTTCACTTTCTTCCCTCCTCAAAGAAAACTCCATCCTCCCCTTTCCTAACCCTATATATCTTATCTGCATGCTCTGCCAGCTCCGCATTATGCGTAATTACCATCATATCTAAGCCCAACTTCCGGCACAGGGTTTGGAAAAATTTACTCATATTTTTAGCATACTCTTCACTAATTGCGGAAATTGACTCATCAAGGAACAAACAGGGTCTTAAACCTCTTCTCTTTATTACCATCAATCGGAGAAGGATAGACTGCAGGGTAACAACACTGCCCCCATAACTCTCCATAGCGTTACCCTCAGAGCCGTCCTGACAGGTAGCAAGGTCCACAGAGACCTTGCCCCTCTTCACGCTCACGGAGGCCTCTACGGACACCTCCTGGTCTTCAAACACTACCCCCAACCCTTTCGACTGGAGCCTTTTGAGTGTCTCTACAGCCTGTTGTATCTCTTTATCGATCAGAGTTCTGAAAAGCTCAGAAACCATCTCTAGAACTTTCACCTCTCCGTCCAGGGTCTCTATTTTCCCTTCCAAATTGAAGATGTCAGAAGAAACCATATCTCGCATGGCAACCATACGAGTCAGCTTTTTCTCAAGGGGAGAGATATCAGGTACCTGTTTCAACATCACTCGAGAATCCACCCTAAAACGGTAAGCCGCTTCATGCCTTCTTTTTTCTCTTCCAGGCTCAGGAACCCACCTGGAGACCTTTCCGCCAAACCCACCTTGATTTCGTTTCCCCAGGTCTGGGGAAACACCCTAGCCAAGGCCTTTGCCGAAATTGGAAACCCCTTCTTTGGCAAGTCTTCGGCCTCTTCGTCCGACTCAGACTCGATACACGGGATCTTCAGTTCCACGTCCTCCCCAGAAGAGGACTTCATGGACATAACAATATTTTCCTGAACTTTTCTCAAAGTTAAACGGATCTTTAATTCCTCCTGCCAATCCGCACTAGCTGTCAGAATTTTTATGCATGTCAGCATTTCTTCTTTATCAAAAACCCAATAGTTTTTCGGAGACCTCTGAGTTGCCCCGAGAAGAATCTTTGGAAAATCATGAGAAGGCTTTTCTTCTCCGAGCACAGAACCGGTATCTGCTACGAATATGGTCCCTTCATCATGTTCATAGATGCTGACGGTTTCACAGAAAGATAAAAATTTGGAGAGAGTCCCCGTATTTTTACCCCTCAAACGAGAGGTACATTTTTCCATACCCTCAATGGAAATCTCTACCCCGCTAGCGTCATTCGTGGCATAAAGAAATCCTTCCTGAAATTGCATGTTACACAAACGAGGCTCTTGAGATTCGTTCTCTGACACGAATAGACGAGCGTACATAACGGCTTCCCTCAATAAAGAAGAAGAAACCTCCGCTACTTTAGAGGCACTTTCCATATCCTCATCCCAATAAGGGAACTCCGAAGGGTCCATTGATTGAAATATGACTGACCCACGAGGACACGTCGCAGTCACCTTTTCCCCGTCGAAATCAAACACGAGGCTAGAGTCTTCAACTGCGGAGAGCCACATCCTCAATCTTTTAGAAGGAATCGTGAAAGAAGAAACTTCCCCAGCCTCCGAGGAGGATTGACAAACTAGTCTTGAGGAGGAAAATGTCGGTCCGTTATAGCTCAGAATCTCGAATACTCCCCCTACCTCCCGGAAGATGTACTGAGAAGAGATCTCGTTCTTATCAGCCCCCACAGTCAAGGACGGAACCCTCAAGGCATTCTCCAAATCCGATTTCGCAAAAGTCAGTTTCATTTCTCTCTCTCTCCCTTACTCCACAGAGATTCCAGAAAGTTTCTCCCCCAAAGTATCGAGGCCTTGTTCGAAGGTTTCGAGCTTTTGCTCGAATTCAGTCTCAAGCTTCTGGACAATCTCTTTGAGATTCTTCGGGTCTATATTTTTTTCCCGAAGCTTGTCCTCAAGCCCCTTCATCCTTCTCTCAGCTTCTTCAAGGCGACCTTTTTTCCTTTCCAGGTCCACCTTAAAACGATCTCTTCTGGTGATTAGGCTTTCAAGCTTCTCTTGTAAATCTTTTCTGGACATCGGTTCCTCAATAAAACGAGTCTCATACTACTACGCTAAAACTCGTCGAAACCGAAGCCCTCACTGTTCTTTTCGGGAAGAGGTTTTAAATCTTTTGGAGGCCTTCTATTTTTTTCCTTTTGGGCCTCCCTCTCGGGACATATCGATTGATATTCACAGAACCTACAGGTATTAGGACTGGGGTCCGCATGGAAGATATGTTTATCCATTGACTGTCGGACTTTTACGGCTCTGTTTGCAAGTCCCTTGAGGTCCTCCAAAGAAAAATCAATCCATTCAACTCCAGGCTCCACCCCCTCAGCAGTCTCCATTCCGTATGGATACCGATAATAAACCCAGCCAAGACGGTCCGGTAATTGGTTATAACAAAGATAAAAACATAGCCCGTACCACCTCAACTGGTCCGGATCGAGATACTTAGACTTCTGCTTAGAATTCTTACCATCAATTATGGTTACACCGGTATCCCCCCTCTTCACAATGAGGTCTGCACGACCCCCGACGGAAACCTCATCAGTTATGTAAGCAAAAAGATCCTTCTCCGACTTTGCATAGGAACCAACTAATCGGTACTGCTTCAAAGTTGAAAGGTAACCGAAAACCCCCTCGAGACAGGTTTCATAAAGATCTAGTTTGGCCGGAGATTTTTTCCAGTCGATATAGTTCTTCCCCAGTTCAAATTCAAAATGCCTTTTTGTTAATTTCTCAAGAGAGTCCCTTAATGTTGCAGGAGTTTTCCACAACTCATTATTATACATAATCTCAATAGCCTTCTGAATAACAATCCCCATAACGGCATCGTGCTTCGAAAAAGTCTCCGGCTTAGTCTTTGACTTCCCGGGATCGTTCCCAAGATCAATCCCTTGCCACCCACGGTACCAAAGGAATTTCCTGGGACATTCATCATAACTTTTGAAATTAGACCAATATAAAGTAAATCTTCTTGCCATTATAATTTTGCCCGTTCCAAATAAAGAATAGCCTTCTCTTTTACAAGATCGGGCAATCCTTCAAGTTTCTCTATCTGCTGTTTGATGTCCACGGAAGTCTGAGATGAAAGCTCCTGGTGGAGAGTGGATACAAACTCCTCCATTGCCACAGCTCTTTTTTCCTTTTTAATTTTACCCGCCAAATCAAAGACTTCTCTAGCAGGCTTTACAGATAAAGGAACCTTTTTTACCTGGATCCGATTTTTTACGAAAGACATCACTGCACAAGAGGGTTCCCGATCAACCTCATCATCCGATAACGAACCTCTCGTCAGAGAGCCTATATTGATAAATGTCTTCCCCCCTTTCTCAACGATATCCTGGTCTTTATGCCAGTGGCCCATGCAAAAAATATCCGCGTCTGCCCCTAGAAGTTCATTATATCCAACAATATCCTCTCCCCCATACATGGAGCCCCCGGAGGATGAAGCATACAGATGAGCTACTACTACTAGGTAATCCTCTCCCTTTTTTTTCACATGAAGCCGGTCAAGATTATATTGACTTCCATGGTAAGGAACCCCCACCACCCTCACTTTCACGCCGTCTTTCTCGAAAAGGGCTTCCTTTTCATTGTAGAGCGGCTTAAACACATTTGCCTCAAATAAAACGCCAAGAGGCTGCTGAGGTAAATAGGATAAGTCACCATACACGCAATCGTGATTTCCGACATTACAGTAAACTGGGCATGGGTAACTCTGGTGCAGTTCAATAACACGTCGTAGGAGACGGTGAGAATTCTTTGAGGGAGACTTCACATGGAAAAAATCCCCCCCATCAATCACAGCCGAGGCTTTCACCTTCTCTGCAATGTTACCGACCTGAACCAACTTATCCAGAACAGTCTCTACCCAGTCGTCAGTTCTAGAACCCGGGGATTGATCCGATAAGTGGACATCAGTTCTCCAGACCAGTCTAACAGGCATTAACAGCTCACTTTTTCAGAAAGGGAGAGCATTGAAACCACGGCCACATGTCGGACACGCTCCGATCTCCTCCAAAAGATCGGAGATGATCACTTCTACTTCCCCTAAATTATCCGACTCCTTTAGAATCTGAGTTTTAAGGTCCTCTATGGTCTCCTGCTGGCTTTGAAGGTCCTCTTGTAGGCCAAGAAAGTGATCGTACCCTCGCGAGAGTTTTAAACACCTTTCCAAGCCTAGTTGAAGAAAGCCCTCCCCGATCTCTGCGATACTCTCGGCCTCCTCTCCCCCGAGGACCACTTCTAAGGCGCTCCTCTCTTCCAAGAGGGAGGCCATCTCCAGATACTCCTTGGAGACTTCTTCCAGAGGACCCTTATCAGGAAGGATACAATCCCTTACGGGCACCAGAGAGGAGACTTGACTCCTCGCCCCCTCCAGAGAAGAAAATAGCAGAGTTACCTGAGTTAACTTCTTCGAAGCCTGGAGCACAGAATCAGACTCCGGTTCCTCGAGTTCTCGAAAAGGAGAGAACTCTCCGATCTGAACTTCAGTTTCCTCTACCTGATCCTTTAAAGAAATCAGCTCTTGAAGAGATTGTCGACTATCCAGGAGACCTTCTCGGGTACTTTTAAAAAAATCAAAATCTTCAATGAGAGGATCCAATCCCTTAAAAGCTTGAAGTTTATTTTGAGCTTCTGACAGGTCTCCCTTCCTCAACTTCAAATCGGCAAGGGCACTCCTACGATCTTTCTCTGCCAACTTCATCGCAGAATTGATTCTGGCAACGGAATCGACATCAGAGATAGCCTCCGCCAGAGTGGACCCGGGTTTGTCCAGCATGAAAACCTGACCCTTCAGTTGCTTTGCAAACTGAGGAGACCAGTCTTCTCCGGCTATCGGTATGGAGCCAACCTTGAAAGCTTGGACCTCCTCCGGGACCCCTCTCCCGACCTTTTCCAAGAGATGCCCATTCACTTCATACCGATTAACCTTGTCACTTTTTTCCCAACGAACAAGGTTCCCATCGTCAAATAGGATTTCCACCTCTGCGTGTGGAGCAGAGGACTTCCTCCGAACAAAATCGGATCCTTTATTATGGAAAACTCCGAAAATTGCTCTCCATAAGTTAGATTTCCCGAAATTGTTCGTTCCGGTTATGACCGTAAACCCGGAAATAACCAGAGAAGTGTTCCCAATAGATTTGAAGTCCTTTACCTTGATTTTTATGGGCACCGGATCAATTCTCCTCCTCTGAGATACTGATCAAATCAAGCTCTGGCTCATCATAAGTTTCTGAGTCATCTGACGAATTACCAAGACGTGGAAGCACGAGCTTCATCAATTCAATATAGCAACCAGACTCCGCCTTCAACTCCTTAAGAAAAGACTCTGTCCCGGCTTTCTTTATAACCTTTCCAGATTCTCTCTCCCAAGAATACCAAGCACCGCCCTTTGTTATAATCCCGTAAGCATAAGCGATGTCTACCAGGGTCCTCAGGTTATCAATCCCCTTACCATCAAGGATATAAAAATCTCTCTCATACCCCTGGGTTTCACTGATCTTACACTTATCAACCTTGGCTCTGACGACCCTCCCAAACTCCATATCCTCTTTTTTTCGGGTAATAGGGTTAAACTGCTTCCGGACCAGTCTCTTCACAGCTCTCAGAGAAATCCTGACAGCCGAGAAGAACTTCCAGGAAGTTCCGCCTTGTACATTCGTACTCTTCCCGTACCCGGAGAAAGAGATATTGGCTCGTGTCTGCCCAATTGCAATCAAAGCCGTATCACTCTTCGAAATAACCTTCTGAAGAAGGGGAAGGTACTCACTCCACTTTCTCGGAAGGAGGGCGGTCCCTCCACCTTCTCCAAGTTTTTCCAGCTCCTGTGAGAAAACCGCTTCAGGAATTGCAGCTCCCGCAGAATCAATCACTAACAAGTCAACACCAGCTCGAGCCATCCCAATCATCACCCGGACGCCATCCTCGAGAGTGTTTGGCTGAAACAGAAGGAACCGGTCCGGGTCTTCAATCGGGACTCCAAGAGCCTTTGCATAACGGGGCACGATAGCGTGCTCCCAATCAATATAGGCACAGGTTCCCCCTAACCGACAAATCTGAGCAGCCGTCGTCAAGGCCAGGGTAGTCTTTCCAGAGGACTCATGGCCATAAAGATTAAAGATTTTCCCTCGGGGTGCCCCGGGACATTTGTTTTGTAAGGACACATCGATCTCACCTCCAATGAGGTAGTCGATGATGAAGACTCCAGTAGGAATGTGTGGGTGAATTCTCTCCACCGACTCCTTGGTCAGGTTTACATGCACATCCTTCGACTTGAGCGCGGATTGAACTGACTGCAACCCTTTCTGAAGGGGAGAGTGTTTAATCGTCTCATTCTTGGAAGCCTTCTTGGAAGCCTTCTTGGAAGCCTTCTTGGAAGCCTTCTCCTCCGGAGACTCTTCCCCTGAGATTTCCTGGGACTCTATCTCTTCAGACTCTGATTTCTTCTTCTTTGCCATTGAGGCTCTCTGCTTACTTGATGGGGTTCAGGTAGTTGTTCCTCTCGAGCCACTTGAGTATCTCGGAGGCGTACTTTGGGTCTTTGTTTCTAAGAGCAGGAGGAAGTTTATCCTCCAAAGAAGAAATGGCCTCTTCTTCGGACCAGAGAAAAAACCGGTCATTTTGTCGATGAATCAATCCTTTCTTGAGTATCTGACCTGCCTTTTTCCCTTTTTTTGGTTTTTGGATCTCCGTAAACATTTTCTTTTCATATGGAGTTAGAGAATTCTTACCGATCTCTCGATCTCGAAACATCCAAAAACGAAGGCCGATATACCCAGCCCAGAAAGCATCTGCTGAATCACCGGTCCAATTCTTTGGGTCTCCAGTTTCCTTCTTTGCCGCTACTTTCATCTCATGTTTTGAGATCGTCCACTCTCCAGGACGTCCCAGGTACCGGCGCACGATGGCTTTGGACTGGGTATTTCCAACAAGTACCGTATCCAGAGAATTCTCCCGCAAAGCCTCACAGGAGAAGGTGAACAGGCTATGCATCTGGCTGGAGGCCTGCTGTCCAAAAGTAGGGGACTCGATCGCCGCTCGATCTATCTTATGGGAGCGGACCAATTCCCTGATCTTCCCCCGGAGATAGATATAGCGATCGATAAAAGAAGAATAATCCTTCTTTTGTGTCCTCCAAGTACCACGGGCGGGGCTTTTGACCCCGCCCGCTTCATCTGATTCTACCAACGCCCACCCAAAACCGGTGAGCGAAGGGTCTAAACCTAGAACCAGCATTTTCTATCTCAAATGTCATCGATAAGTTCATCGATCTCAACGTCAGAAGTATGACTTTCCACAGGCTTACTGACGGAGAGTCCAAGCTTCTCTCGAACCTCGTCAAGAGAAAGATCCTGACCCATGTGAGAATCGATATCAGGAACTAATTCCTGAACCTTTTTGATGATATCTTTATAGATCTCTTGAAGGACCACATCCTCCGAAGACTGCAATTGTCGGAGGAGGTTGTTCTTGGCAGGGCTGATGTCGAGTGTCTGGAACTGTGTGTCCTCGCACTTGACCTTCAGGTCATGCTCTCCGAGAGGGAACTCATTGTGGCGAATCTTCAGAATCCCATACTTTTGACGACTGAAAACCCAAGGACGAACCTGATACTCTTTATTCCGGAGGCGTTCCTTATCCACCATTCCGCGAGCGGCTAGGGGCCATAGGACAATGATGGTCACAATGGCTTGAGTCGGCTTTTTCCCTGCCAGCTTGGTATACTCTGGCCCATGATTCATAAAGTATCCGCAATCTTTATGAAAATGCCTCATTCCTCCGGAGAATCGAGGAGACTTCGCATCCAAATCAGGGGTTCCATCTTCCGATCCGGGCCACCAAACCATGGAGATGTGATAACTCTCTCCTTCTTTGCCCTTCCAAGCTCTAACTTCCCCACCTAGAGAATCATCGCCAGAATCAAATTCAAAAACGGGCATCTTCTACCTCTACCTTTTGAGCCCTGTGAGTTTGGGATTTTAACCATACTCGGGCCAGTTGGTTAGTAAGGAACCCTGTAAAAGGATTCCGACTGGTAGATAGTACCCTTTCCGATGCCTATAATTCCTCCAAAATGTCATCTAAATCATCTTCATTACTCGCATGACCCTCTTCTTCGTCCTCTTTTTTGAAAACCTCAATAAGATCAACGAGTTGGTCCGTACTCTCATCACCCCCGTTTCCTTTCAAGGCTTTCCCCAGATCATCTTCTTTCTTAACTGACTGTGCAAAAGACTTAAGATCTACCGACTCGAGAGAATCTCTAGCAATTCCGGCCAAATTTCGATTATTTGATTTTATTTTGGCAGTCTCTTCAAGGCTAAGTGTCTGTACTTCTTCCTCTTCTTCTCCTAGTTCTTCCTCTTCTTCTTCTGGGTCTTCCTCTTCTTCTTCCTCAGAAATAATCTCCAGTAATTTATTTCTGTGCGGAAGCTGTATCTCTTCTTCCTCGTCCTCATCAAAATTAAGAAAATCTGATAATTTAATTCCAGAAATAGAAGAGTCCGGCTTCAGCTCCAAAGAAGCTTCCGGATCCTTAGACCCCCACTTCACTCCCAAACTCTCCATTTCCATACGACACAAACGAATCTGAGAGTTTAGCCTCGCCTGAGTATCCACTAAATCTTTGATCTTCACCTTAATAGTATCCGACAACATCTGCAGATCCACAAAAGCCATCTTTCTCTCATCCAACTTAACGATCTCTTCAATCAACATAACCTGCACCACAGCCTTTCTATCAGAGACAGAAGGGCGGGCCCTGACATTAGGGTCATTGGAGAGCAAATCATTAGTCTTCATCTGTAAAATAGCTTCCCCTCGGAGGATAGCACTCTTCACTTCCCACATATATTTTGAAATACGAGTAGCAATTCTCTGGCACTTAGATAACATATTCCGAGCTTGGGCAACCTTTCCGGTTAACCTCCTCGGGCCGAACTCAATCGGATTTTCATCTAATTCTATAGAGCACTTTTCCAGTTCTCTATAAATAGTACGAATCATCTCCGGGTCTATGAAAATCTCAACTTTTGGATCTTCTTTCCGTTCTTCTTCCGAGTCTTCTTCCTCTTCGGACTCTTCTTCTTCTCTCAAGTCTTCTTCTCTCGAATCTTCACTCATTTTATTAACCTTTCGTTTCGTTACTTAAAAGAACAGAATACCTTGTTTTGATGGACTGAATTGAGTCCTGGCAAAACTGCTGGCCGATCAATCCAGAAGCCAGAGCATGTTCATGTGCCGCTATATCTGTCTGCATTGCCAACAAATAAGCTGCCACTCTTGCTTCTTTTACAGAAAAAGATGCCTCTCCCCGGAAAGGAGCTTCTCCATTACTTATACTCGAATCAGGAGAAAGACAATCGGCTTGGAAAGCTATAAAAACCTCTCCTTTATCAGTTTTCACAGACCTCCCAGAAACGATCCCACTTATTTTAGTTACTCTAGTTATTTTTCTGAGAAGCGCTTCAATGTCCATCAGGACCTCCTCCGATCTGTTGTTGTAGTCTCAACGAGAACAAAGTGTTCCTGCGATCCTCACGATTATTCGAAATTGCTCTCCAGAGACATTCCTCCTCTCCCACCAAAATAACTTTCTTCTTCGCTCTCGTGATGGCAGTGTAAAACAAATTTCTCTGTAGCTGCCAACCAAAACTCCTTAAGACAGGGATGATAACGGTATCTACCTCCAGACCCTGGTACTTATGAACCGTGCAGGCGTATGCTAGTCTGAGGTATCGAGCTACCTCCCTGAAACCCATCATTAAAAATCTAGGAGAGGCTCCCCCAAATATTTTTATTTTTGCCTCTCTATTTTTCCGATCAATCATAGAAATCTTACCAATGTCTCCATTGTAGATGTCCAACTCGTAATTATTTTCCACAACCATAACCCGGTCACCTTCCCGGATCACATCGAAGCCAATCTTTGCCTCATATCGATCTTCCTGATAAGGATTAATCACTTCTCTTAAAATCGAATTAAGATTTGTAACTCCAGCATCCCCACGATGTCGGGGAGACAAGACCTGGAAAGTACTTATCTCACCACCGGACATTTTAGTTTCCTGAACTTTTTGGAACAGACGACTCGCCAATCGAAGAATAATCTTAGAAGCCTTCCCTTCAGAGGTTGCCGGGAGCAAGAGAAAGTCTCTCTTCTTATCTCGAACCTCCGGCATCTCCCCACGATGAATTTGATGGGCAGCTTCAATGATATTGTTAGCTTCTTCCTGTCTGAAAATCTTTACCAGGGAGGATACTGGAAAAACCCCTGAAGAAACTAAATTTCTCAGGACGTCTCCTGGGCCCACTGAAGGGAGCTGAGCGGCAT
>Ga0114918_10004057_pt1 | contig 12779 bp, 9 predicted proteins | sample LantaG_FD_87015 | JGI IMG/M metagenome (GOLD analysis project Ga0114918, IMG submission 87015) | Deep subsurface microbial communities from Baltic Sea to uncover new lineages of life (NeLLi) - Landsort_02402 metaG | ecosystem: Environmental > Aquatic > Marine > Oceanic > Sediment | place: Baltic...
ACGACCACCGCTGCGGCAGGGCCCGTGCGATCGACATCGCCCGTGACGATCCGCACCTCGACATTGCCGAAACCGGCAGCGACAATCTTGACATGCCTGGTCATGAGGCCTACCGCTACGTCAATACGCAATACAGCGATTGCTAATGGCTCGAAGGAAAGTAGTGTGCCTGGGTTCCGCAACCGCGCCTCTAGAAACCACCATGATGAAAACAAAAAGTATGAAAGCAAACGCGGCGGCGATAGATTCGCTTTCCTCCTCCTATACACGATACTTTTGCTTTCGAAAGTCTAAGCTTCTTCCGAGAGGCAACGCAAGGCTGTTCAGTGCAAAGCAAAAAAGAAGTTTTCCCCTCCCTTTTTAACATTTTATGCTCATCCATTCGCAAGGTGCAGGAATGAAGAAAGGGAGGCGGAGGATGGACAATTAAATTTGATTCTGTCTACAGAAGGTTCGATTAATTATTTCCTCTTTTTTAGCAGTCCTTTCCTGTCTCATCTGCGCTCCCTCCGCAGGCAAATCGGGATGCATCTCAGGGCTTCATTGGTTTCCGCAGCACGTAAACAACTGATGCGCCATGCACCGCTGCACCAAACTCTCGAGGGTCGATCGTCTCCACGTGCTCGTATCCGGCAAACATTTCAGCGAGCCAAAGCGGACCGAAGAACCTATGCGCGTTCCATACCAGCTCGTCCCTCGATGCCAAAGGATCGGTGGCAGGCAGGCCCATCAAAAATATCCCCCCTGGACGGAGCAGGCACCACGTCTGCACGGCCGCCTCGATGTCTCCGTAAGGATTCAGAGAGTCTCCGTACCTCCCGAGGCCACTATGCTCGAGCGAGCTGAAAGTCGCGGCAAAGTCGAACGAGCGAGGGTGCGTCAGCATCATGGCGGCGAACTGGCCTGGCGTGGTGGCAGAGATGACTGGGTGCTCATCGACCTTGATCCGCCCGTACTCAACTGTCATTACCTGTTTGGCGCCGTGGCGCGCCAGGAGCACCTCAACCCAGGGCTTTTCCGAGCCCCAGACGATGCCGACGCGTTTGTTGATGGAGTCTCTTGCATAACGAGCGATTGCGTGGTTAACATAGCGAACCTCGTCCATGCCGTATGAATAGATACCCTTCATTGCGTCCTCTATCGAAGGAGAGGCGATGCGCGCATCAAGATCGGAGGCAATCCAGTGCGGAGAAAACGCGTCGGCACCGCTGTACCGCTGACTGAAGTACCAGTCGGAGACAGCGGCGCGCCCGCCCATCGTGAAGGCGTTTTGAAACGTTTCAGGCACGGTTCGCGGAGGGGGCCATTCTGTGGCAGGACAAGAGCTCAGCAGGCGAAGCCAAGCTGTGGGACAGTGCATTTTCCTCGAGAGCCTGCGGATGGGGACGGTCGGGCCGCCAGAGGCGGTTTCATGGACTGCAGACGCGTGGCCCCCCCCCCCGGCCGCGGGAGCAGAGCCTGCTCCTCTTCCCTCGCGCTGCCCGTCTTCGTTCTTTGATTCCAGACCCACGTAGATGCACGAGTCGCCGCAGTCGAGGACTTGGCGCAGCGTCTCGACGTCATGTGGTTGGAAGGTCGGCGTTGTGCGCCGCAGGTGATATCTTGACCGAGGCGAGATGGCATCACAGGTCACGAGAAGCTGCTGAAAGGCTACCGCCGTCGCCAAAACCAGCCGGATGCCGGCAAGAGACCTCCTCGAATGATAGAGCATAGAGTCGGAAAAGAAAGGGGACACTCACAGAGCCTGGAGCCCACACTTTCCAGCGTCTCCGAACAAAAGATCAACGATCTTTATAATGTGTAGCACGGCGAGCAAGGGCAGAGAACTAAGGAAACTTTCGCCTCCAACGACAGAGCAGAAAATAATCAAGGAAATGGCGAGAACAGTGACTGAGAAGAACAGTCCTTTATGTCCAATTGTGCCTTATTTGTTTTTTGCGGGGAGGCACATATCTCGCGAGAATCCCTCCCAGTCTTCAAAACATATTTTTCTTTCACGACATACCGTTTTTTCTTTTGGCTCCCGCCGCCTCCAGTGCTACGAACAAGGGGGACACGCCGCGCCATAACTGCATCAGACCTTGAAAATGAAGAAAATCCTCATTTGCTTCCTATTCATCGCCCTCTCCGTGACTTTTTCCTGCTTTGCTAACAACACAGCAAGGAGCGCCCACCACAGGCACGCTGAAACTCCGTGAACTCTTCGATGCGATGTCGACTTTTTTCGGATCAAGTCTCAACAACATCAAGGCGGGGCGTTGGCCTACATTTTCCAAAACATCGCCGTAACCAACAAGTATTACGTCGAGTTTGGCTTCAACGCGGACAATTTTGATGGAGGAAGCGGGGCAAATTCGTACGTATTGCACAAGCACTTTGGGTGGAAAGGCCTCCTCTTGGACGGGCAACACGAAAACCCAGCGATCAACCTGCACAAGGAACATATCCTCCCGACAACGTTGCGTCAGTTTTCCGAAAGCACAATGTTCCAAAGGAGCCGGACTTTGTGTATATTGACATCGACTCTTATGACATTTGGCTTTTTAAAGCGCTCGTCACGGGGGGCTTCCGACCTCGCGTTCTAACCGTCGAGTACAATGGACGAGGCGGCTCGAGAGAACGGATACTCTATTGTTCAGGTCATATGTGGGCTTGACGTCGTGTTGGTGCGTGACGACGTCCTCAAGGGCGAGCCAGCGCCGCCACTGAGCCATTTCGAGCAGTGCACAGGGATGCGCGTGCACACCCCCGCAACGGAGCAAAGAAAACCAAAACTGATGGACTACGCTGTCTGGAAGAAGACGGGCGGCGATATCGCGGAAGGAAAAAAAGCTGCCCAGCGATGGCTGCGGGAGAACCCTGGACGGATTTAGCGAACATCGTGCACGTGTAATCATGACGGCGACAAGGAACGACAGCGGCGTTGCGCGCATCTCTCTTGCCGCCTTGTCTCTTGCAGAATGCCGAAAGAAGAGCGAGAACCGATCGCATCTTTTGTGCACATTACTGCGTAAAAATGCTTCACGTCCGCTCTTCGTCGCGCCTTGCACATGATTCTTTTTTGAGGAGTCAAGAAAACGCTTTTGTAATCAAGGCCTCCATTTCTTTACATGCACTTGTTCATGAATACCCTTTAGAAAATTTCCTTATCGTACTCCAGAATGTCTTCAAACTCGCATCTGCCGACAATATCCCCTGCTTGCGGAGATGCTCCAGCAGCGTTGGAAGAGAGCTTAAGCCTTAGAGCCAATTCAGCGTCGGACGACAAAGCAGCGGTCTCACCAAAGCCGCTCCTGGAGATGACGAGAGCTGCCGCCTGCTTGAGCGCCCACCAATCCAGAATGGACTTGAGCCAGACTTCCCCGGCGTGCTCCGACGCAACGGTGCTTCGGTCGGTATGTCCGATGCTGCCGGGCACTTGAACGATGATCGGCGGAGAAGGTGAAAATACTTTCGCGGACTTTTCTGCAACCGCGTCCTCAAACTTCCGCACGGCCTCTCTGCCGTCCGCCGTCACGAAGATGCTTTTGATATGCATCTTATGACAAAGTCGCACCACTTCTGCCGCTAAGCAGTCCACATCTTCCAAGGAATGACGCGCGGGGTCGTCCCATCCGGACACGGCGCCGCCATTTCTGCCGCCTAGTCGAATCTGAACGCCGATGTAGGGGACGATGCTATTCGACCCTTCTTCCTGGCTGCTAGCAGCGAGTCGTTGCTTCACGGAATCGAAAGACTCTCTCACCACGCTCGTCGGGCTTTGAAGCAGTTCATCGATGGCCAGCTTGAAGAGCTCAGCCTGCGATAAGTTCTGCAATCCCAGCGACGCAGTCCGTTGCCTGAATGCCGGATGTCGGACGACCTCTTTCCAATGGAACGAGTTCGTGTGTATCTCGACGTTTCTTCCAGTATCCTCCATGAAAAAAAAGTCGCTGAAATATTTCCAGTCGTCGATTGCGATTCGAATGATTGCACCGTTGGCTGGCAAAGATGTGGAAGCTAGGGAGCCAACGGCGGTGCCTTCAGTGCTTGGAATCTGATCAAGGTTCCTTGATCTTTCATGCGCGTGGCAGCTCGGCACAAGAAAATAGTCGGTGAGGTTATAAGGATGCGTCCAATGAACCGCGAAAGAAGAGTTTGTCATGACCGCCAGGTAATACGCCGTGACCATGCCTCGCAGCCTGTCTCCAAATCCGCCAGAACCGCCATGTTGATTCAGACCAAAGGAAACGACCGGTGTGTTTCCGTCGCAGTTAGTTGCCGAGTCTCGAAGTATCGCCAAACTGTGTTGGGAATCTCGGACGATATGTCGAAAATAGTGTTTCACTTGGTGCGTGCGTCTGCTTTCTTGAAAGCAAGAAACTTCTTTGTTCCTACTGAATGCGATAATGTAATACGCGCATAAAACTGTGGCGGGCCAACGTCGTGGTGTAAGTTCGCGTTTTTTTTCTTCCTCCGTGGGGCATGCCCGTGTGACTATTGTGAAAAAGCAAGTTTTAAACCATCTCCGCACTTGAAGCAATACTTTAAATTTACATTATCCTCCAGGGGACCTTGATGCCTCCTGCCTGACTGAGCTCGACACGTGTTCATGTGCTTTTAAAAAAGAAAAGTGTGACAGAAAGAGGGCTCTCTATGATTCGCACGAGAGGCTGTAGTCTACGATCCCCGACGCAGTGGCATTTGCTCCGTCATGCTGTAGTCTTTTTCGAAATCGAGAACGTTTAGTGCGTCTTCCGCAGCAAGGAAGCGCCGATCTCCTCCTCCTCCCCTCGTGATCTGCGCCACAGCTCCTCCTCGCGCCATTGTTTTGAACTCCTCGTACGTTTCAACTTGGCACCCTCTCCAGACGCTCGCCGCGGCCTCGGGACACGTCTTTGCGATTGCTTCCTTGTCGACTTGCATCAGCGGCGTCTTGTGCACCCCGAAAGAAGTCACCCGCGGCAAATTTCCTGCCTCGTAGGCAAACTTGGAAGCTACGTGCACCGGTGGGACGACGATGGAAGGATCTCGTGCTGCGAGATCATAGATCCCGCGAGCGAAATAAATGTCTTCGTTTTCTGTCTCGTTAAACTTGAAGCCTTTGGTGATTCGGATCATCGTTTTTGTTTTTCGCAGGGACAGCCCTCCATTGCCGATGTCCATTCCGTACCATCGGTTAATCCAGGGGGCTCCGATGTAATCGTATCGCAAGAAATCGTCTATTGTCCAGGGCGACATCGAGCACAGGACGCTATCCGTTTGGAAAATAAGGACGTGCTGTGCTTGCAGCGCGGACCAGAAGCGCGTCGAAGACAGCAGCTTGGAGTATGACGACGAGTTTGCAGCGGACAGAGACGGGAAGCCATTTCTTTCCAAAGAAGCCGTGTGCAGCAGGCCAAGCTTTTTCTGAAGTCGAGCGATCTTGTTGCGCTTCAAATGCGGCAAAACATTTTCATTGTGCATGATGAGAATAGGCCACTCTGGTCCCAGATTGGATGCAAAGTTCGTCAGCGTGTACCCCAGGGAAGAACACGGCTTGTGCAAGACGGTGACGGCTCTGAACCGCGATCTTGGCAAAGGATTTAGATATCCGGTTTTTCGGCTTTCAAGAGCTGCTGACCTCAGAGCATGGTGTGCGCATAGCAGTATAAAAAAGGACAGGATGCACCGCCATTTTTGTGTAGCAAAAAAAGCTCCAGGAACCATCTTTCCATGCTTCAAGGGGATTTTCCGCTCAAAAAATGTCTCAATGAAAGTTTTGGGTTTCGGGCAAGTGCTCTCCGAAAAAAAAAAGAAAATTTCGTTTTCCCCCCCAGGTAAAAAAAGGACGTGGGCACGACACAAAAAAGATAGTCAGGAATGAGTCTGAGCGAGTGATGACAGCTTTGATTTTCACTCTTTCCTCTTGCGCTATTAGAATGTGATTTTGGCAAAAAAGGTAAAACAAAATAAAGCAAAGAAGATCTCTCGTTTTTCTCCACCCTTTGTTCCCGATCTCTTTGTGACGTCAACATCAAGGAAGTTGCACGGCCATTCCGAGTTGGGGTGTTTTTATTCTACATTTAGATAAAAATGCCGCCGCCGTTTGCAGCTGCGTTTACCCCTCCTCTGTTGCCGCCGGAAGAAGCCGATGATCCGCCGTGCCGCAGGCGGAGAATGTGGAAGAGTCGAGGAGGCAAGACCGTGCCTCCTCGCGTCACGCTTGCAACTTTGTGCATCGCGCTGATAACATTATGGCTATTGCCAGCTTTCTTTGTGGCATCGCGAGAGCCTGTGCGTGCTGCTGCTGAATCTGACGACCTCATCAACCATGCGGCGTTGTCACGCCGCGGCTTTCTTTCGTTCCAGGTCTGCAACGGTTTCGCCAACCAGCGCCTGTCCATCATCTACGCGGCGATCATCGCCAAGGAAACCGGGCGAAGTCTTTACTTGCCCAGGTTGCTGCTCGACGGCACCCAGCACGACACGTCGAAAGCGACCACTCTCTTAAACTCTGATGCGATCGAATTCGGGACTTTTTATGATATCGACGTTTTTGTCAAGGGCATGCGTACGGCAGGCGTCTCGGTGCTCGACAAGGATTCCGATCGTTCTTCGCTCTCGGAAGAACTCGTCAGAGTGCCGTCGCAGGACTTGCAGAGCTTGCTCGAATTCGGACGAGGCAGCGGCCCTTACGGGAACGCAACGCACCTCAGCATAGAGTGCCCTCTTTTCAAGCTCGACGCGGCGGTCGTTGGTCGACATCGCGAGGTCGTCGAGAGCGTGCTGTCGAGTCTCGTACCCGCGCCAGCTCAAAGGGCAAGCATCGAACAGCTCAAAATGACGCTGAGCAAGTCGAGCCACTACAACTTTCTCCACCTTCGCGTCGAGCGCGATTGGATCAACCACTGCATGACCTGGATCTCTGATCGAGGAAACTGTCTGGCCGAGGATGTCGTCCGCGCCGTCGGCCAACATCTCGACCTCAAGGGCGTGCCCAGGGGCACGCCGCTGTATGTCGCCTGCGACCTTCCCGCGGCAGACCCGGATCTGCTGGATGCCGCCATGAAGAGCTTAAAGGCCATGGGCTACAAGAAAATCACGCTGCAAGGTCGTCGTCGACAAGAGAGAGAAAAAAACCAGCAAGGGAGAAAAGACAAAATCGTTTCCAAGCTCAGTCGCGAGACTCGGGCGATGCACGCTTATTATCTCGGGATGGACTCGGAGAAATACATCGGCAACTCTGTTTCCACGTTCTCTGCCTTGCTCCTGCTCGAGCGCCAGAACCGAAACAGATGGAGCACTTACTACAACATGGGAGGGGTCCCGCTCATGGACACGCTCCCTTTCTTTCGCATGCCCTGGGTCTTTACATACAACGGCGAGAGCCCCGGGTTTGACTACATGGCCAGATCGGCAGTGCTCAGCGCCATCCACTTCGCGCAAGTCATTCCGTATTGCATTTACATGGGAGACAAGGGCGACGAGATGTACCAGTGGCTCAAACGACAGGGAGTGCACGTCGTGCTGCACGACCCGTCATGGAAGGTCAACATCGTGCAAAAGTACGACGAGGCAAAAAAGTTTGCCAAGGCAGCCGCGACGTACGAGTCCATCACGAGCCTCGTGGCCACGTTTATGCGCTTTGACATCCCCATCATTCATGCCCTTTATCAGTACAACTACGTGCTTTACACGGACGTGGATGTGCTTTTTCTGAAGAAAATCGACCTGCATTCTTTCCCACCGAGGCTACCGGAAACGCTCACTATGGCAAACGAAATTAACTACGAGTTCCCATGCAATGCCGGCGTGATTCTGTACAACTTGCCTTCAGTTCGCCAGTCGTACCTCGACTTGATCTCCTTTACCATGCACGCGCCAGGGCTTCATTTCGGAGACAAGTACGGTCCAGCAGACCAGGGCGCGCTCAACCAGTTTTATGAGGGCGAGCTGGGTTCCAAGTGCAGTCTGCCCGAGAACTTCAACGCCAAGCCTTACAAGCTAGGGGACTTTGATGGAATTGATGACGTCTTCATCCTGCATTTTCATGGACCTAAACCCAAGCACTACTTGGACTTTGCGAGAAACCGCGGGTGCGGGCCCTTTTCGAGCGACGTCGGCGGTGGCTACTTTCTGAAGCTCTGCCAGGAGGGACTGAAAAACCTGTGTGAGCTTCGACTTGGAGATGTTCCGAAATCAATGCGTTCAGCGGGATCGTGGGACTCCATGAGCCAGCTGCAGGGGGGCAGCGGATGCAGAAGTCCTCAATGAAACATAGACTATGTAAAACCAAGTTATTCTTGTTATTTGATACTTGCATGCCAGGTTTTTTTTCCCATTCTAGATCCTTTCTCCCTCTTTCTCTCTGTTGTCTGTATTTTTCTCTACCTCTTTGCTTTTTCTTAATTGTTTCCATGTGTTCCTCAACAGCGCTACTCAGAGGAAGCCGCTCAGATCAAAAGTACAATCAAATCGGCACAAAATGAAGTATTCATGTCTTTTTTGATGCAGGCGTCTTCCCAATAGTCGTGGCAAAATTGCTGCCACCTTGGAAACGTTTTGTTGTTTTGTCCAAAAGTCATCATGATCTGACTTACTTTTCGTGTTATGGAAAGCCATTACACTTAGAATTCTTCAGCCTAGCTGCAAGGATGAAGGATTCTGATCATCAGAGGAAACTAATGCGACAACGAGCCCTCAACCGATGCCTCTGTCTTGTTTTCTTGTCCTGCGTGGTCTTTTTTGCACAACGCGGCAATGTGCGCCGCGTGAGCTCTTCTGACAAGTCTGTCCTCGCGACAGATGCTTCGGATCTCTTTTCCCGTCCGTTGCCGACACACCGTCAGCTTCTCTACGACGGTGAATACCACGACGTCAAATTATTGACAGACGTTCGTCGGCTTTCTATCGCAAGCACCCTTCTGGAGTACTTTGAACACCTCGGTATCTCTGCTGCGCTCGTAGAAGCTATCGACGAACGTGACGTTTCACTCAATGTGCTGTACGTCATCTTGCATGCAACTCAGTATGACATTCCCGTTGGACTCCGATACGTCGTCTACCAGGTCGAACCAAAGCAAACTTCTCCATGGTTTGAGGCCAAAAATCGTAAAACGCTCGCTTATGGCACTTTGCTCGTCTTTGATTTTTCGGTCGACAACTATCAGCTTCTTGATCCGGACTTGCAGAAGAAGACGGCATACCTTCCTATCCCGCTGAGTTTGTCCACACAAAGGAGCAACGGTTACGAATTCGATGTTCTCTTCTATGGATCGATGTGTGCGCGTCGATTACAAATCCTGGACAAGCTTCGAAACAAACACAATATCCGAATCAAAGTCGTCAGCGGCGTTTTTGGGGAAAACGCCGCCCTCATGGCCGACCTCATCAAAAAAGCGCGCGTCGTCTTGAACCTGCACTGTTACAAAAGCGCGCTCTTAGAAACGTCGAGAATCAACGAGGTTTTGAAATACGATAAGATCGTTGTGAGCGAGGAACCGGTAGCCGAAGACAAGTACAGTCGTGCTCTGTACAAGGACGTGGTGGTATTTACAAAGAATTTGGACGACGAATACGACGGCAGACACGTCGACGAGCTCGCGGCGACGCTGAGGTTTTATACCGATCGCGTGAACTACCGGAAATTCGTCACTGCCCGCAGGCCTGCACTTGCTTCTTTGAAAAGACACTGCCTCGGCCGATTTAAAAAGGCGCTTGTCTCGCTTCAGATCTTCTCACCAACAAGTTTTTACAAGCGCCTTCACTCCGACACAATCTATTTCCTCTCCCTGGACGAGTCTTGGCAGACTCGTCGCGACGTCTTTCTGGGACAAAAGCATGTGCCTGCAAACATCAAAAGGATACCAGGCATAAAGGCCTCGCCCGGATGGATAGGATGCGGCATGAGCTACAAGTTTGCCATCAATTCGGCCAAGACGTCGGGTCTCGACCAGGTGACGATCTGCGAGGACGACGCGCTGTTCCCGCCCACATTTGAACGCGACTACGGAATTATCCGCGAGTACCTCTCTAGTTTGGACAGATGGGACATATTTGTCGGCCTGATCGCGGATTTTGATGAGAGCACAAAGATTCAGAAGGTCGAAAACTACAAGGGTCTGGAGTTTGTCACGATCGATAAATTCACGAGCACCGTCTTCAACATCTACCGTGCAAGCTCCTACGATTACATCCTATCGTGGGACGAGCGCGACCAAAATATGCTCACAAATACTATCGATAGGCATTTACAGAAAAAAAACTTGACTATCGTGACGACGAATCCTTATTTCTTGAAGCACATGGAGCTCGGCAGCACTTTGTGGGGCAACGTCACGACGTATTCGGAATGGTTTGCGAGATCTGCTAAAGCTCTTTCGGCAAAGGTTGAGGGATTTTTAAAGTCTGCGCAGGGAGCACCGAAACATCATCAAGCGCGGATGAAACGAAAGGCTACTGTTGCTAAGACAGAACGGTACCGGCGGTATTGAGGATGATCAATGGTTGATCCGCGTCGAGGAAAAAAAAAGCACTCACCTCCAACCATAGTGTGGTGTCAGGGGTCTTTTCCGAGGATATTATTCTCCAGTGACTCTTTCCCCACTCGCGCTATGTGAAGAGATGTCCGCCCTGAAGTGGCACAGCTATGCTCCAAGGCAAAGGTGGACACAACTCCTCGCTTGAAATGATCGTGTAAGTTTGAGATCCCTAGTCTTCTTGAACTGCCATCTCCGTGCTTAGTCAACCGCGTCGACTTTTATGGGAAGTTTGCGCGGTTGATGCTGACGGCACCTTCCACGCGAGACAGGTCACCATCGCAAAAACTGACGACGTGCGACAGCTTGGTTTCTCTCAAAAATAAAAAAAGTCCCTAGGAGTCTATCCTTTTCTTTGTCCGGCAATATCGACAAAGAACACGGCAGATTGTTTTTGAACGCAACTCAAAATGCACATTTCTTCCAGTAGTGCGTTATGACCCCTCTCAAAAATCGCTGCGTTTGTCACGTAATTAGCTTTTTCCGCGATCGAAAAGAGTAACATCATTTCATTGTATTCAGCGTGAATCGACAAGTTTTTGCTCTATCGAGAACACTCTCCTGCTTCCGTCGTTGTCTAAAGAAGAAGAACATCGCGATAGACTTGACAAACCAACGATTTAAAATCGAACGACGGTTTCAAAGAACCATTCATCCACCAATGAGCGCGAGTTTTTTCCCTGCAAAGTTATCGCCGACAAAGGCTCTCATTATCGTCCTGCTCATCTCTTGCGCGAAAAAATCGCTTTGTTTTCGTAAATTAAGCACGGATATTCAACTGGATCACCTTTCGTCCACTCACGATGAGATCGCGGAGCCGGGATGTGCTTTCGTTCAGCCATCATCAGATCTTTCTGCGTTCGTCGCATTAGACGAGTTTAAGCGGTCCGTCCGTTGCGTTCCGGATGAGGAAAGAATATTTTTCTTCATTACCCGTGGATGGGAGTCTTATGAAGACAAGAATGAAGCTTTTCTGGAGACGCTTTTCGTAAGCAATCCCCACTCCAAAGTCTTTTTTCTCTCGACGACGCCGACACAGCCGTCAACTGCTCTATTTGACTCGTTTCTTGCACGAGGATACTACATCAAGGGCTATCACACCTCATGCAATGAGCTCGTAACGAATGGATGGTTTGTTTCGTCTGAAAATAAGAGCTGGCTGGAACTTTTTTGTGGAAATCCGTCCTCTCAATATTTCTACACTCATCTTACGGACTACATGCGGTTCACGCTTTTGTACCTTTACGGCGGCATGTACACGGACACAGACAGCATTTTCTTGCAATCGATCCCGTCGGGTGAATTTATCGGGCTTGATGTCGCCTCGCCGGACGTAAAGCGAGAACCGACGCCTCCCTGGGTTATCGAGCCGTCGAAAAATCTATACGCTGCGCCTGGCGTTGTACGGCTGCGGCGTGGATCTGTGGTCGCTAGGTTTGTTTTGGAAAATACGTTCAATGTCGCGAACTACGACCCTCATTGCTTCAATTGCGTCGGACCAAAGGCCGTGAATTTGGCTCTAAAAGCAGTTCCCGCGAATGAAAACAGGGTTCAAATCCTTGAGCCTTCAGTTTTATACCCTTTGCATTTCTTCAACGTGCACGAATTTTTTGAATTCAAGGGGAAAATGTCAGCAAGGTCGTACGTGCGGAACCTGATGCGATCGTCTGTCGCAATCCACCTTTTCGGCAAAGTTAGCAGCAAAACCAACCCGGACGAGGCGAGTGCTTTCGCGTTCATGCGAGCTTTTTTTTCCCTAACAGACAGCAGGGTGCCTGCCTCCAAAAAGACGCCATGCGCATTCGGAGGCGTAGCATCACTTGTCGGTAACAGAAAGGGGCTGTACTTGAATAATGCGAATATTGTCTTTCTGAAAGACTGTTCTTCCTTGCGGAGGAGCAACACCAGTGCGTTGTCTGTCAAGGTGAAGAAAGGGAGGATAATGCTGCTCGGTCGAGACTTTGGAAATGAAGCGCACTTCCGAAATATGGGAACTCTGGCACACATAAACCAAGTCCTGTCCGATATCGAATACAAATCCGATGATCTTCGGGACAATAGAAATGACATCCTGGAAGTGCAGGTGACCACAGGAAAGAAAGTCATTGCAGGGAAGCGAATTCCTGTGACGATTTTGTAATTAAAAAGAACCGAGTGAGATCCCAGAGCGCTACCACGACTTGCTCCTCTTTGACCCAGTACCGCGGCATCTGGCTGCCACCCTCGAGAAGCGCCTGCAGAAGCCATTTCTATGGAAGGCCAACACTTCAGCTTGGACGC
>Ga0114918_10004059_pt1 | contig 12777 bp, 8 predicted proteins | sample LantaG_FD_87015 | JGI IMG/M metagenome (GOLD analysis project Ga0114918, IMG submission 87015) | Deep subsurface microbial communities from Baltic Sea to uncover new lineages of life (NeLLi) - Landsort_02402 metaG | ecosystem: Environmental > Aquatic > Marine > Oceanic > Sediment | place: Baltic...
AGATGTCGATGCGCTCGCGGACCTCGTTGTAAACGTCATCAGGCGTGCCGAACGCCAGCGTCTTCTGCGTGTTCACGCCGCCGCCCCAGAACACGATGTCATCGCCGAACGTGCGTTTCAGTGCGCGGGGCTCCATCTTCGCCGCCGAGCACTGCACCGGGTTGAGGATGTCGAACCCGGCGTCGATGAACTCGGGGATCAGTTCCCACACGCTGCCGCACGAGTGGATGAACGTCTTCCAGTTGCTGCGAGCGTGGATCAGCGCGTTGACCTTCACGTGGTAGGGCTTGAACAACTCGCGGTAGGTGTCGATGGAGACGAACAGCCCGGTCTGCATGCCGAAGTCGGTCCCGGTGACGATCCCCGCCTGCACCGAGTCGCCCAGCAGGTCGATGAGCGTCTCGATGTTCTTCAGGGCGATCTCGCACTGGCGCTCGAAGACGGCGTGGACGTATCCGGTCCGCGCCGCGATGGATATGTACCACTCGGTGATGTCGCGGATGCCTTTCGGGTGCTTCAGGAACGGCGCCGGCACCAGGGCGATGTCCCCGAACGCCGTCCCCGGGATCACCACGATCGACCCGAACGCGCTGCGCTGCTCGAACCAGCGCCGGCGCCGGCGGTAAAACGCCAGGTCCTCCGGGCCGAACGCGGCGAACTCCTCGCAGTTGTCGGCCGGGTCAAGGGCGTCCTCGTCGATGGGGTCCTGCCGGACGATCGCGTCGCAGAAATATCCCCCTTGGGGCATACGGCCGGACGGGGCGGCGGTGGTGTCGCCCTCGGGGTAGATCAGCAGGTCGCCGGTGCCGGCCTCGACGGTCGTGTTGAAGTTGTGGGGGACGAGCACCTCGGTGCCGTCGAAGAGGGTGAAGGGCTTCCAATCGGATTCGTCGGTGCCGAACAGGCCCTTGCGCGCCAGCGACCCGACGACGTCGATCTCCAGGGCCTCGCGCAGCGGGTCGTCGATCTCGCCGAGCATCTGGTACGGGTCAATGACCTTCACGCGGTAGCCGGTGTCGCCGAGCGCGGCCTTGCGCAGCCTGTCGACGACGGACACATGTATGCCGGTGACGAAGGTCGCGCCGAAATCGACGCAAACGCGGTCCGGCTGCTCGTGGTTGAGAGTGGCGGCAAGGCGTTGTCGACCGTTCATGGTGGACTCCTGATACCTCGGACAGGGCTGCCTGCCTTCCGGGGCGTCGTCCCGGCCGGACGGGCCAAGGCACGCCGAAACCCGCCGGATTCTACCGCGTCCCGGCCGGCCCGTCGAGAGAACGCGTCAGCCGATGTGCTGCGCCCACCCACCGCATCCACACTCGAGCCGATGCCGACGCCCGGGCGAGGTTTCACCCATGGTAACCGTTCAGGCCCTTTGGGGGCCTCGGATGCTCTGCAAGCCGGGCGGGCGCGCCCGGCGTGGAACATCCAAACTTGATCTCAGGGTGCAACATACCGCCCTCGCTGGCGTTGTGGCAAGCACGTTTTCCAGAACATTCAAACGGAGGGCCTCGCGCGCCCGATACGGCCTGGAGTCGTCGAAGGCCAACTGGTCGGCGAGTACGCATGCGAGAGTCGCGGCGAGCCGGCGACAGCCTTCGGGGCGGTCGAGGAAAATGGGTTTGCCAAACCGGCGGCTGCCTGCGACAATCCGACCCGGCGGGGTATGCTCACAGTGACCCGGCTGGACGGGGTCGGCGTACCTCCGACGGACGGCGGCGGGTCCGGAGAAGCGAATTCGCCCGCGCGACAAACGTGCAGGTGGGGCCCATAGCTCAGCGGCAGAGCAGGGGACTCATAATCCCTTGGTCGGAGGTTCGAATCCTCCTGGGCCCACCATTGTCAGGCAGGGACACGTCGTGCCAAGTGGCGACACATGCGCGACTTGCGCCCCTCCCGCCCGTGAGGTGCCGGAAGATTCGATTGCCCTGAATCGTGGTTCGGAGTGTCCACGACGGTCCACTTCAGGCCACTTCGTGCGTGTCGCAGCGCGCGGAAACCCCCCTGGCGCCGCCAAGAAGGCGGATATAGATATAGAAATGGTGGAGGCGGTGGGAATCGAACCCACGTCCGGATGCCTGTGACTTGAAGCGTCTACGCGAATAGTCGATCGTTTTGATCTCGGTCCGTGCGGCGCCGACCGACAGGCTACGCTTGGACCCAGCCGGGACTAGGTTCTCGTCGGCGTCGCACCCGGTCGACTAGCCGACCAGCCCGCGAGAGTGACGCCCTTACCCGAACCCGCGGGCGAATCCGGAAGGACGTGACTGCCCGTTTTTAGGCAGCCATTGCCATGTTAGGATTGGCATTTTGCTTGTGCCGGCAGTTTAAAGAGGTGGCCGACAACCTCTTCGCGCAACTCCAAGCCCTCTAAGGCCCCGTCGAAGCCAGTCGCCCCCACGGCGTCTTCGGACTTGTCTTCGCTCCAAGTATAGCACACATCCGGTGCAAAATCAAGCCGACCGCCGGAAATTGTTGCCACGCCCAAGGAGACAGAACAAGAAGATTTCGCACGCGCACGTCAACGCCGCTGGTACAATGGGCCGTGCCCGAACAGGAGCAGGGACATCGGATGAGCGAAGCACGTGTGTATCTGGTCGGTGCCGGACCGGGTGACCCGGGGCTGCTGACGCTCCGCGGCCGCGACGTCCTCGCCCTGGCCGACGTGGTGGTGTACGACGCGCTTATTCCCCGGCGTCTGCTCGACCACGCTCCCGCGGAGGCCGAGCGGATTTACGTGGGCAAACGCGCCGCGCAGCATACCCTCTCGCAGGAGGGGATCAACGCGCTGCTCGTCGAAAAGGCCCGCGCTGGCGCGACGGTCGTCCGCCTCAAGGGCGGCGACCCGTACGTCTTCGGCCGGGGCGGCGAGGAGGCATTGGCGCTGGTCGAGGCGGGGATCGACTTCGAGGTCGTGCCCGGCGTCACGGCCGCCGTCGCCGCACCCGCCTGCGCCGGCATCCCCGTGACGCATCGCCACGTGGCGAGCGGCGTTGCCCTCGTCACGGGCCACGAGGCCGACGACAAGGCCGACTCGGCCCTCGACTGGGACGCCCTCGCCCGCTGGCCGGGAACGCTCGTGTTCTACATGGGCGTCAGGAACCTGGCGGCCATCTCGGCGAACCTCATCGCCCACGGCCGCAGCGCCGAGACGCCGGCCGCCGCCATCCACCGGGGCACCACACCGCGGCAGCAAACCATCACGGGCACGCTCGCGACGCTGCCGCAGGCCGCCGAGGAGGCTGGGCTGGAGCCGCCCGCCGTTATTCTCGTCGGCGACGTGGTGAGGCTGCGCGATCGTCTGCAGTGGTTCGAGCGGCGGCCGCTGTTCGGCCGGCGGATCGTGGTGACGCGAGCGCGGGCCCAGGCGTCGGAACTGGCGAAGCGGCTCGAGGTCCTGGGCGCCGAAACGCTTGAAGCGCCCGCCATCCGCATCGAGCCGCCCGACGATCCGGCCCCGCTCCAGACGGCCGCACGCCACGCCGCCTCCTTCCACTGGATCGTCTTCACGAGCGTCAACGGCGTGGAGGCCTATTTCGAGGCGCTGGCCGATGCCGGGCTCGATGCCCGCGCGCTCGCGACCGCACGCATCGCAACCATCGGCCCGGCGACGGCCGAGCGGCTGGCGCGGTTCGGCCTGAGATCGGACCTTCAGCCCGAAACGTTCACGGGGGCAGCCGTCGCCGAAGCACTCGCGGCGACCGGCAACCTGGCGGGCCTGCGCATCCTCCTGCCGCGCGCCGACATCGCGCCGAAGGAACTGCCCAAGGCCCTGGCCGCCCAAGGCGCCGAGGTCCGCGAGGTCGTCGCCTACCGGACGGTGCCCGACACGGCGAGTTGCGACGTGGTGGCCGAGGCGTTCGAAGCGGATGAGATCGACTGGCTGACGTTCACGAGTTCCTCAACGGTCGGGAACTTCATCGGAGCCGTCGGGAAAGACCGCGTGTGCGCGTCGCGTGCCCGCATCGCCAGCATCGGGCCGACGACGTCCGCGACGCTTCGCGAGGCCGGCCTGGAACCGACCGTCGAGGCCGAGCCGCACACCATCCCGGATCTGGTAAATGCCATCGTGTCGTGCGAGACGGTGGCGTAGCGCGGCGTCGGCCGGCCCGAAGTCCCTGGCCGTAAAGCCCAACGGGCCCGTACGGGTACCGGGCGGGTTCGCGCCGGTGTTCTGTTGATAGCATGGACAACCTCGACAAGCAAATCCTGACGGCGATCCAATCGGACCTGCCCGTAACGGAGCATCCGTTTGACGCCGCGGCCGCGCGGCTGGGCATCGGAGCCGCCGAGGTCATCGATCGGGTCGGCCGCCTGCTGGCCGACGGCGTGATCCGGCGTCTGGGTCCGGTGTTCGATTCGCGGCGCCTGGGATACGTTTCGACGCTCGTGGCTGCCAAGGTCCCCGCGGACCGCCTGGAGGAGGTGGCGGCGACGGTCAACCGGCTGGCCGGCGTCACGCACAACTACGCGCGCCGCGGGGCGTACAACCTCTGGTTCACGCTGACCGAGGCGTCGCAGGCCGCCCTGGACGGGACCCTTGAGCGGCTGCGCTCGGAAACCGGGATCTCGGAGTTTCACAGCCTCCCTGCCCTGACGGTTTACAAGATTCGCGTCCATTTCGACCTGACGGACGGCGAGCCGGAGCGCGCGGAGGAGCGCGGCGGGTCAGGAGACCCGCCGCGCAACAATTCTGAGCGACCGGCACGGGCTCTGCCCCTCACCGACGAGCAGAAGGAGTTCGTCCGGCTGATTCAGGACGGCCTTCGGCCGCAGCGTGATCCCTTCGCCGCGATTGCCGAGCGTCTGGGATGGCCGGAGGCCAGGGTCGTCGAACAGATTCGCGAGTGGGTCGATGCGGGCGTGATCCGGCGCTTTGGCGCCGTGGTGCAGCACCAGAAGTTGGGCTACCGCGCAGGCGGGCTGGCCGTCTTTTGCGTGCCGCCCGAGAAGGTTGACGCGGCCGGGGAGACCCTGGCGAAGCACCCGGAGGTAAGCCACTGCTACCGTCGGCCGCCGCTTCCCGATTTCCCGTACAACCTGTTCGCCATGACGCACGGCCGTTCGGAGGAGGCGGTCCGCCGGACGGTCGAGCGCCTGGCCGAGGAGGCGGGCCTCACGGATTACGCGGTTCTGTTCTCCGTCCGGGAATTGAAGAAGACTTCCATGCGGTACTTCACCTAACACTACAGCGCCACTTACCGCGCGGCCCGTACGGGCCGCGCAACGGCGAAAATGGGCTTTCGAGCGCGGTGGGTCCGGAGACCCACCGCGCGAAATGGCGAAGTGGCGCTGTAGGGCTAAGCCCTGGCCAGGGTCGCCTGCCCGCGGATAAGCCCGGCCCTCCGCTCACTCGGGAGTCACCGTCCGGCCGCCGGCTTCGAGCGCCTTGGCGGCGGCGGCGCGAACCGGCTGGCAGTCGTCCTTCAGCGCATCGCGCAGGCGGCTGAGGACCGTCCGGTCGGTCACCCTGATCTTCTGAAACACACACGCAGCACCGAGACGGATGCCGGGATTGTCGTGCGTGAGGGCGTCGGAGAGGAGCGGGACGGCCGGCCGGCCGATCTTCTCGAGCAGGACTCGGGCGCCCTGCGGAACGTCGGCTTCGCCTTTTGGCGCATCGTGGGCCAGGAGTTGGATCAGCGCCGCGACGGCCGTTTTCGTTTCGACGGGAGTCAACCATCCCAGTGAGCGTTCCATGACCCTGACAGCCGCAGAGCGCGTTGCGGAATGCTTCATCGCCTCAACCTGACGCCGGAGCCACAACGGCCCCCGGTTCGGGTCGAACGTCGGCGTGGCCGTAATCTGCATGGGTATGGCCATTTCATGGCGGTACGCGCCTGCCATAACCGTGCCCTTCCCTCTCAGTGTCGTCTTTTCTGCGGGCATCAGCAGCCCGCTGTAGTTGAGTTCCGCACGATAGCGGTAGGCCCCTTTGCCGTGCTGCTGCGGCCACACGATCACGATCTCGGCGGTTTTGAGCGGCCAAAGGGACTCGTTGGCGAGGGCGACGACAAGGCTCTGCGTGCCGCCGGGCTGGCCGAAGGTGCGCACGACCTTGATGGGCAGAATGTGTTCCAGAATACCGTCCTTGACGGCGTTGGGATACGCCCGCATGAGTGCCTCCTTGCGCCACTTTGGGATGTCGCTGCGGGTCATATCCGGCGAGACCGGCGTGTAATGTACCGTCGAGAAATCGCTCGTCCACTTGTCAACGCTCTCGTAAGCCTTGCCCGTCCACTTGGTCAGGTCAAACTGGAATCGGCCCTTCTGCCGGACCGGCAGATAACGGACCGATCCGTCGGATCGGTCGGCGGCCCTGTCGCTCTTCATCGAGTTCGCCACCACGATCGACCCCGCATGAACGACGGCGAGCCGATAGTAGGCCGCGCCGTCTTCCGGCTGCGTCGGTGCGTCCTTCCGGGGCTTGGCCGCCAGCCCTCCCAAGCATTGGCGAGCGTATGCGCCCAGCATCGATTTGTACTTCTCGGTGTGCTCCGGGGCGATCCGCAGGTTGGTCTTAACGAGGACGTCCACTTCGGCGTTCGGCTTCCTGCCCTGCGCAGCCGCCGCAACCGGAAGGGCAAGAGCCATAAGGACCAGCGTCATCCGCCATCGGAGACTTCCCATGCGCAGCGCTCCTTTCCGAGACGTCGCAATAGCCGGACTGCGGCCCCCCTACTTTGCTTCGGCCGCGTCGAGCCGGCCCGGCACAAACGTCGGCGCGGCCCTGATCTGAGTGGGCAGGCTGTAATCCCACGCCAGCGGGGACGGGGCCAGCGCGGCTGTGCCTTTCAGTTCGATCTTCTTGCCCGGGGCGAGCAGCCCCTCGTACCGCGGTTCGGCATAGTAACGGTACCGGTTCTTGCCGGCCTGCTCGCACCAGACCACCTCGACCGCCAGTTTTCGGAGCGCCCACCCGGAGCGGTTCTCGACCGTGACGGTGTAGGCCTTCGGCTTGCCCGGCTCGCCCGAGGTCCCGGCCAGTTGGATCGGCAGAATGCGATCCAGGATACCTCGTGAGACGGCCTCCGGCATGGCCGTCAGAAGGGCCTCGTTGCGGAGGTAGGCCATGTCCTCGGTCGTCACGTTGGCGGGAATCGGCAGGACGTGTGACGTAGCGGACTGGCTCGACCAGTGTTCCAGCGTCGGGTACCTCGCCCCCGTCCACTTTGCGAGGCGGAAGATGAATTTCCCTTTCTGCCGGGCCAACAGTTTTCGGACGCCGGCCGGTGCGAGGCCCACGGTTTTCGCCGGCGACGCATTCTGCTCGACCTCGACCGTGCCCTGGTGCCGGATGAAGAGCCGATACCTCGCCGCACCATCGGTGGGCGGCGTTGCGGGGTCACGCATCCGCGGGGAGACGAGACCGCCCAGGGCGCCCCTCGCCAGTTCGAGCATGGTCTCCAGGTACGCCTTGCGATGCTCGGCCGTTTTGCGGAGGTTGGTCTCGACCACGACGTCGAGTTCGGGAGCCGGTTCTACAACGGCCGGCGCTGCCGCGGACCGCACCGCCAGGCCCGCCAGGAGCGGAAGGAGAACGGCCGCCACCTTGATATCGCGCTTCATGCCCACCCTCTTTCGCAGCGCCGATGGGACGTCACATGTCAGCCTAGTTGCCATACCACGCGGCGTCAAGCAGCAAGGCGGCTTCATCGGCGGAAAGAGACGGCGGACCGGCGGCCTGCACGCGGGACCGCCGGCGCGCACGGGGGGGGAGGGAGTACGTCAAACAACCTCAATGTCCTTCGCGCCTTCCCAGGCGCCGTGGAGGTTGCAGACGTCGAGCGCTCGCAGCGGCCCCAGATTCTTGCCGAGTCGAACGCGTGCCCTCAGAACCGGCCACGTCGTACCGGTCGCCAATGACAGACGCGCGAGATACTTATCGCCCGCGTACAGGTCGATGAACCGGATGAAATGGTCCTGCTCGTTGGGGTGTGCCATGAGTTTGCCCACCTCCACCGTCACGTCGAACCACTCGCCCGCCTCGACCCGGTCGGGCGCGGTGATGATGGGCAGGTGTTTCTTCTCCAGGTCGGTCAGGTTGCAGGGGTCCAGAGGCTTGTTCACCCCCGCGAGCAAGTCCTGGCTTGTCAGAACCATCCGGCGTCTCCTTCCTGCCGCAGGCGATCTCGCCCCGCGCGGGACGGCGTCGGGTCGAGCCGCCGGTCCACCTACGCGGCTTCCCACCTGTAGAAGTCCTTAATGATGGCGACGGCCGCCTCGACGCCGACTCGCGTCGCGCCGGCGCAGAGCATGTCGTGAAACTGCTTGAACCGCGTGATGCCTCCGGCTGCCTCAATCTCAACCGACATCCCCAGAGCGCTCTTCAGCAACTGAACGTCGTGCAGCCTCACGCCGCCTTTGCCGAAGCCGGAATGGGTCTTGATGACGTCGGCGCCGGCGTCCAGCGCCAGGTTCGCCGCGCGGATCTTCTCGGCGTCGTTCAGGTAGCAGCACTCCAGCGTCGCCTTGAGGACCAGGCCGGTGGCCAGCCGGCGGACGGCCGCCACCTCTTTCTGGACGTCGGCGTATCGGCTGCTTTTCATGGCCACCAGGTTGATGGCCATGTCGATCTCGCCGGCCCCGGCCTCGACCGACGTGCTCGCTTCGTCACACTTGGCGCGCAACCCCGAATAGCCGAGCGGGATTCCCACCGTGCCGCACATCGCGACGCCCGTCCCGCGCAGCAGCCGCGCTCCGTACGACACGGCATACGGGGGCAGGCAGACAGAGGCGAACTTGTACGCGACCGCGTCGCGACAGGCCCGCTCGATGTCCTGGAACGTCTGGTCCGGCGCCAGCGCCAGGTGGTCAACCGCCTTGACCACCGCTCCGACCGTCAGGTCGGCCACAGCGTTTCGTGAAGGCATGATGTGCTCCTCTGCTAGATGCTGCGACGTGCTCGGCTCGAACGCCTCTGACGTCACCGGCTCTTTTCCCCCCGGCCCATGCGGCCCATGAAGGCGTCCGCTGCCTACACTAAGTAAAGCACCCTCCCCTGCGGCGGACAATCCGGGACGCACCGGTTTCGGGTATCGTGGAAAGCGCCCAAGTCCGCATCGGGGAAAACCCCGATGGCGGCCGGGAGGAAAGACCGGCCGAGCCCATCACGACATGATCGGGACCCCGTGTGGCACGTGGTAGGTCGGATGGCACGGGAAACGCGCCGCGGAAGGTCACGCACGCTCCTGTCAGGACCCGCCTTCGCTGTCCCGGACGTAGTAAATCGCGTGCTGCAACAGTTCGGCCGCGTCGGCGAGGTTCAGTTTCTGCTTGATGTGCGCCCGGTACGTTTCGATGGTCCTCGGGCTCAGGTGCAGCCGCCCTGCGATCTCGCCGGTGCCGAGCCCCCGGCCGATGAAACCAAAGACCTCGAGTTCACGGTCGCTGAGCCGGTCAACCGGAGACCCGCCGTCCGCAGGCACGCCCCGGACGAGTTGCGCGAGCAGGCGCGACGCCATCGCATCGCTCAGGTAGATGCCGCCGTCCAGGACGCGCCGCAGGGCCGTCAGCACCTCATCGGTGGCCGCCTCCTTCATCAGATACCCGCTCGCGCCGGCCCGAAGCACGCGCTCGGCGTACACGCTCTCGTCGCTCATCGAGAGCACCAGCACGGGCAGGTCGGCATGCCGGACGCGGATATCCTTGATGAGTTCCAGGCCGCTCGTGCCCCTCAGAGAAAGATCCACGACGGCAACGTCGGGCTTGTGCTTCGTGATGGCCTCCAGCGCGTCGGCGACCGTCTCGGCCTCCGCGCAGACCTCCAGGTCCGATTCGTGGTCGATCAGCAGGCGAAGCCCCTGACGGACAACCGGGTGATCGTCAACCACCAGGATCCGTGCCTTCTGTCGGGTCTTGTGCCCCGCCTTCGTCGTTCTGCGTTTTCTTGCCACGGCGCTCATTGCCTCCCGGCGGCTCTCTCTGCCGGCAGCGTACACACCGCCACGGTTCCGCCGTCCGGGTGGCGGCGCACGTCAAGCGACGCCCCGATGATATCCGCGCGATACTTCATGATCCTGAGCCCCATCCCTCCCTTCGCGCCCGCATCGTCGGGCAGCCCTGCACCGTCGTCGCGAACCGTCAGGACGACGCCGCCGCCCTTCTCGGCCAACGTAATCCACACGTGCTTCGGGTGGGCGTGCCGTGTGGCGTTGTTGACGGCCTCCTGTGTGATACGGTAGAGGTGGGTTGCCACAATGCGCCCAAAGGCCGCCGCCGGCCCGCACTCGAAGTCGCACGAGATGCCGAAGACCTCCTCGACGCCGGCCGCCATTTCCGCGAGAGCGTTCTTCAGCCCGCCCTCCGCGAGTTCCACGGGGCACAGCCCCCGCGAGATCGCCCGGGTCTGCGCCACGGTCTCGCTGACCAGGTTCGAGATCTCGGCGGCCTGGTCGGCCTGCGGCGACGATGCCACCGCCAGCCTCTGCGAGAGCGCCTTCGAGAGGAACGAGATGCCCGCCAGGTTCTGGCCGAGAACGTCGTGCAGGTCGCGCCCGATGCGCCGCTGCTCCTGGCGGCTGATCTCCAGGATCTCCCGCTCCAGTTCCCGGCGTTCCGTAATGTCGACGGCGAGTTCCAGCACGAGTCGGGGCTCGTCGCTCTGGGCAAAGGGGTACGCCCACACGTGATAGTCGCGGCCGCGGACATTGGTCCATGTCCACTCTCGCGGCTCCCCCATCTGCATGACCTCGGCGGCGTAGCACACGTCGCAGGGCGTGTCTCGGCCGCGCATGACGGCATAACAGGGTCTGCCGGCCGGGTCGCCGAAGATGTCGAGAAACCGATGGTTGGCGAAACGGATCGTGCTGTCACCGGCGCGAAGCAGGACGAATCCGGGCAGCATGTTGAGGACGGAGAAGAGCCGTCGCCGTTCGGCCTCGAGTCCCTCCTGTGCGAGCCGGCGTTCGGCGATCTCTTCCTCGAGCGCCGCGTTGGCCTCGGCCAGTTCGGCGGTTCGCCGCGCTACCCGCTTTTCCAGCCGGTTTCCCGCCTTGCGGAGCAGGTTGGCGTAGCGCTCCTGCCGCTTCAGCAGGTGCTCGCGCTGGCCTTCGGCCCGTTCGCGTTCGGCGATCTCGGCCCGCAGGGCCTTGTTGACCCGCTCGAGTTCCTCGGTGCGGTGCTTCAGTTGCGCGACCAGGTCGTCGCGCGCCTGCCGGAGCGACTCCGTCTCGCGTCTCATGTCGCCGGTGCCCATTGCTTTGTCCCGCGTTTCAGAAGCCGGTCGGCTCGTGCCGCGGCCGGACCGTACCGGGGCACATAGTATAGACATCCGGCAAGGCACTCCGCAAGCCGCCGCGAGGTCCGCAATCTGAGATTGGGAATCTGAGATTCGCCACCTGCAAGTGTGCGCGGCAGCCTGAGCAGGCGTGAAGCGGGGGCAAGTGGCCGCTGGCCGACCTCGATGGCAAAGACCGGCCGCCTTACATGCCGCCACCTGCATAAGACTTACGTCAATTTTGACCTTGCCGAAACGGGCAAATGCGCGCTTTTTTGGGTCCGAATCTGCGTTTCTGGGCCGTGAGGGGCGATTTGGACCTCGAATGTTAAGATAGGTAAGGCGAAACGCGCTGGTTTTTGATCCGTTTTTGCGATTTATGTGTCCGTTTTGTTCCGGTTTTGTTCCGTTTTGAGACCGTTTTGAAGGGGGCAAAATTGACGTAAGTCACCATGCCACAATGGCAGCCGGCGCGCGCGGCCGCGCAGGGACCGAAAAGTTGTTAGAGTTCTAACAAAATCGAGGGAGGGCCGAGGATTTTGTTAGAGTTCTAACAATCGGGTCGAAAACGGCAACGGCCCGTTCGAATGCGGATTGCGGAGTGCGGAACGAACGGCAAACGGCAAGGGCCCTTTTAGCCGCGACCCGGAGGGGAGCGCGTACTCGCAGGGCCAATGCCGAATGCCAAAGGCCAAATGCCGAATGCCCGCCTGCGGCGGGGAACGGGGGTAAAGGCAATTGCGGATTGCGGATTGAAAAGCAACGAATAACAGGCCGGCGGGCAAGCGGCGGACGGTAACGGCGGGAGCCGTTCGACCTCAACGGTTTGGCGTCGCTATCGGTGGTCTTGGGCTGTGAATTCGGCCCCATCACTTGCCGGAAGACGCGGAACAGCCTGGTTCCTTCCAGAAATGCGGCCAAGCGCTCATCGATCTCCGCCTCGGCCAGGCCATCGAGCCTGCTGGTTGCCGCGTCGGTGAGCATCAGCACCTCAACAAAAAGGCCGCTCGGGATCCGGCCCCGAACGGCCTTCACGCTGCGGCGCTTGTGGTGGCGGCTCTCGCCGCCGTCGCCTACATTATCGCTACCAGATCTCCCAAATCAAGTCGTAAGCGCCTCCTGCCGCCGCCGGCCATATGGTAAAAGGCCGTCGCGTCACTGCCCGTCTTTGGGCGGCGGCTTCTTCGCCTGGGTCGTCTCAGTGATCTGTTTCAGCATGGTCTGCCTCTCGTGCCGGGCGATGTAGCAGTCGCGGAAGAGCATCTCAATCAGCCGGACCATGAGGTGCGCTTCGTCGGGATCGACATCCACGATGAGGTTGATATCCTTCTGCATGTGAGCGCCGATGTTGCCCATCTGTCTGACCGCGTCCATCGCTTTCCACAACAAGGGGTCGACCTCGTTCTTGTCCTTGAGTTGGTCGATCTCGTCATAGAGCGTGCGGCCCTCGGCGCCCCAAAAGTTCTGCACGATCCCCTGCAAACACCGTCTGGCGAGCGTGGCGGATGCGTTGGGGCTGAGGTCGGCGATCAGACAGGCCTCCCCGTAGTCCTTGCGGAGGG
>Ga0114918_10004060_pt1 | contig 12773 bp, 10 predicted proteins | sample LantaG_FD_87015 | JGI IMG/M metagenome (GOLD analysis project Ga0114918, IMG submission 87015) | Deep subsurface microbial communities from Baltic Sea to uncover new lineages of life (NeLLi) - Landsort_02402 metaG | ecosystem: Environmental > Aquatic > Marine > Oceanic > Sediment | place...
AAAGGGAAAGCGTAGCGGGCTGATGGGCTCTAGGAATGGGTAGGCGAGTGGGTACTTCGTCGCCTCCTCTTCGCTCCCCGCCACCGCGATCATGATCTCCACCATATGGCGGGAGACAGTGCGGTTGTGGAACCACAGGCCCAGCGGCTTGGTCGTATTCCTCAGCATCTCCGCCATACAGGCGGCGGCCCCGTAGTCGGGCGGTAGTTCGTGGGGGTCCGACATGGCCCCGGCGATGGTGAGGTCGGGCAGGGCGTCGGCCAGCCGCGCGGCGGTGCCCGCATCCTTCACACTGGCATAGCGCCGCTCTCCGGTCTCATCGTCGATCCACAGCGCCTCCCCAGAGATGGAGTTGTAGTTGCGCTGATCCTGGCCAAAAACCGCCCTCTTCTCTCGGTCGCGACCGTAGATGGTGAAGGACTTGCCGGCCTGCTCCAGGCTGCGCATCACGAGGGCCTCCGGAATGCGCACTAGTTCCGCCTGCACGGAAGCGCCAGCCTTCTCAAAGCGCGCGCGGACTTCCGGATGCGGCACGAGCACGCCTACCTTCTCCAGGATGTGGAGCGAGGCCTCGTGCAGGCGCGTGAGTTGCGTTTCGGTGAGTACGGTGAGGTTCATGGTGTCTCTCTGGTGCCTTAGTCCCCTAGGGTGACAGCAGTGCCTTTGCCTTCTCTACCGCGCTGGCAGCATCGGGAGCATATCCGTGCGCGGCGATCTCGTTTGCGTAGCTGTCGGTGACCGGCGCCCCCCCGACGATCACCTTCACCGAATCGCCCAGCCCCGCCTCCGCCAGCGTCACCACCGTCTCTCGCATGGATCCCATCGTGGTGGTGAGGAGAGCCGACATGGCCAGCAACTGGGCCTTGGTCTCTCGCACGGCGGCTACGAACTGCTCTGGCGACACATCCACCCCCAGGTCTACGACCTTGAAGCCAGCCCCCTCCAGCATGGCGGCCACCAGATTCTTACCGATATCGTGGAGGTCTCCCTTCACGGTACCGATGACCACCGTGCCGATGTGATCGACCTCCGCCCCCGACAGCAGCGACAGCGCCTCCTTCATCGCCCGCTGGGCGATGAGCAGCTCCGGCACGAAGAACTCGTTGGCGCGGAACTTCTCGCCCACCACCTCCATCGCTGCGGCAATGCCCTCCACGACGATGGTGCGGGCATCTACGCCGTTATCGAGAGCCCGTTGCGTCAGCTCCTTCGCCTGCTCACGGTTGCCGCTGATGATCGCCTGCTTCAGTTCGTCAAGAGCTCCCATGCTCGTCTCCTCGGTCTTCGCGACGCCTCTGCACCGGCTCCCGCTGCCGATCCTTGGTGGCGCCGATTCTGCTCGGAACGGCCGAGAGTTTCTGGGGTGTGTAACGAGTCCCTCGAGTACTCTTGCTCACCCAGCGGGGAGGTCCTGATGGAACCCGGGCAGGTATTCTGCGTGAGCGGCAAGCATCTCGTCCGCCAGCTTGGTGGCCGTGTCGACACTGCTCACCCAACCGTCTAGGATCAATGCCTGGATGAACTTCTGCCGGCTGGCCTCCAAGGCTGCATCAACGATGGTCTCCACGTACTGTAGGCGTGTCGCCAGGGTGCCCGCGATGCCGGTCGGCAACGGACGCTGTGCGATGGGCTTCAGGCCGGCGGCGGTGGCCACGGTGGGAGCCTCCAACACGGCCTCGGGCGGCAGGTTCGGCGCCTGTCCGCAGTTGGGCATGTTGGTTGAGAAGACCTGGCCCAAGTCGAGGCGGATGCTCTCTACGATATCCGTAACCTGCTGGTGCTCGCCTTCGCCACCGACATGTTCGAAGTAGTCCTCTGGCAGGGGATCGTCCGAGAGTGCCTGCTCCCTCATGCCTCCGTAGATCCGATCGCCTTCGGCAATGATCGCCTCGTAGGGGTGCCACTCGACGCCGATTTTCTGCCCGTCGTATGAGCCGTTGGGGAAGAGCGTCGGGAAGAACTCAAGCACGTGGCCATCGCCCACCGCGGGGAACGCTCCGAACGTCTCGAGAAGCTCCCAGCACAACCCACCCGGCTGATCGTGGCGGGCCGTGTCCCCGCGCCGGTCCAGCAGATGCTTCCTCCCAATCTCGCGAAGCCGAGGCATGGCGTCCTCACCGCGAACGTGGGCCTCCAGAAACCATGTCAGATGGTTGAGACCCACCGCAGTGTACCGGAAGTTGGATGGCTCCGCATCCAGCATGCTGGCGAGACTCAGTCCCACTGAATGCACACCGCTGCAAAGCCCTACTATGTCTGCATCCGTCGCCTTCCGTACGGCCCTGCATACCGACGTCATCGGATTCGCATAGTTAAAGAAGAGCGCCTCGGGAGCTAGCTCCTGCACGTCCTCCGCAATCGCCACCATCGCCGGAATCATCCGCAGACTTCGAGAGGTCCCGCCGGGCATGACAGAATCGCCCACTGGCTGATAGATCCCGTACTTGCGCGGGATGAACACATCCTGCTCCCACGCTCGGCGGCCTCCAACTGCAATCGTCGTGATCACCACTGTCGCCCCAGGAAGCACCTCTTTCCGGTCGGTTGAGGCAGTCAACTTGACGGGGGCGTTTCGAGCCTCTATGACCTTCCTGGTTAGCCCCTCGGCAACCGCGAGTGCGTCTGGGTCTATGTCAACGAGACCAAGCTCACACTCCCAACCGCGCTGGACAATGTCTGTCACGAGCGCTCCTGTGAACATGGCGCTGCCGGCGCCAATCAACACCCATCGGTCCTTCATCCCCTGCTACTCCTTCGACATGGTCGCGTTACGGAACACCTGAGACTGGTGGGCATCCGGATCCTCCACTAGGGGCAACACACGCACTCACGCACACGCAGTAGATGAGGGCGGGACGCCAGTGAGGAAGTCCCGCCCTCACATGTCAGCGCAGTCTGGCGGCGCTGGGACCTCGGCTGTCCTTGGCTAGTACAGGAAGATCATGCCCGGATCGGGCGCACTGCCGCAGTACCCCTCGTACTGGCTGCGCCTAGTTGGCACACACCAGCTGGTCGTGTCGGGGAACTCGTACTGGCCCTCGGCCGCCTGCGCGAGCAGTCGCTCAGAGGCGATCCAGGAGGCATGACCATCGAGGAACCCCATGTTCACGCCGCCCAGGTGGCGGGCACTGGCGCGCTTGGCGTCCCCATCACTCGCCCAGGCATAGGTGGCGTGCAGGGCGAAGCAGTCGGCGTCACAGCCGCTGCCATCAGGGCAGTTCTTGTCTCCATACCAGGCGACTCCTAGGATCCCCGAGCACTCAGCACAACAGATGTCCGGATAGGCCGTCACGCCCCAGCCGCTCAGGGTTTCCATTGGGGCCACGCCGGTCTCCCCCACGATGGGGAAATTCACCGGGTCTTGCACGGCGGCGAGCTTCTTCTCTGCCACCCAGTACTCGGGAACGCCAATGCTGAAGACGAAGGCCTTGTTGGCATCCGATGTGAGAATGCCCTGGCCGATCATGCCTCCGGCCAGCTTCTGTTGCACGATTGAGTCGGTGACCTCGCCGCCCCATCCCGGCGGCCAACCGCCGACGCACAGCGGTCCCATGATGTCCGTGCTCTCACCCCATGCCCCTGCGTTGCTCCGAAGGTAGCCGAGCCAGTCCGGGCCCGGCAGGATGAAGGTCGCATTGGACTGCACCTTCGCGCTCGGGCACCGCCACACGTCGCGGTTCTTCGTGTACTCATCCAGGATGACAGGGGCGCGCAGGTAGGGATTGCCCCAAGCGAGGTACTTGTCGCCGGCAGAGCTACCCGCCCAGCAGATGCCTTCACCAGCGTCGCCGGGAGCAGCGGACCGGAAGTAGTCGGCAACGTCCTGCCTATGCTCCTTCGGCCACAGGGTGTCGTTGTTGTCCGCGAGGTACATCTGGACAGCCAGGGCGATGTTCTTCACATTGGAAAGGCACACCACCTTGCGGGCCGATTCGCGCGCCCGCGCAAACACCGGGAACACCATTGCTGCCAGGATGCCGATGATCGCAATCACCACCAGCAGCTCGATCAGGGTAAACCCTTTGCGTCGAATCATCTCTTTCCTACTCCTTTGGGCACTGCAATGGAGAGGCTGAAAGACGGCCGCTTTCCGAGATGCATCGTCGCCTCGGTGCCGCTTCTCACCTCCTTTCGAGCGCGCACTCGACGATGGTCCAGCATCTATATGGTAGCGGGGAGCGGCGGGGAGTGCGTGGCTAAACATGCCGAACTCTTGGCGAATCTTGCTGCGGGTTCGACTCCTGGTGGGCGGCCGGGAGCCCGCGGGCGCAGCTAATCGAGCGGGGTCTGGAAGCCGAGCCCGGGCGGTTCACCATAGGCCCGCGCGGCCTCGTCCGACAGTAAGAGCCCATGCCCGTGCTGATAGACCTTTCGGTACCGATGGGGCGTCGTCCCGGTGGCGGCCTTGAATGTGCGTGTGAAATGCGATACATCGCCGAATCCGCTCAGTATCGCCACCTCCATCACCGGCAGGGCCGACTGCCGGAGCAGGGCGATGGCCGTGCTGAGACGGGTGCGTTTGAGGAGGTCACCGAAGGATCTGCCACAGACCTCGCGCACCACGTGACCCGTACGGCCTGGGCTCAGGCTCAAGTCCTCGGCCAGGTCCTGCAGAGTGATCCGCTGGGTATGGTACTGCCGGATGAAGTTCCTGATCTGCACGGCGCGGGCAACCTCGTCCGTCGGGGTGCCGTACGAGGTCTCCGCGGGGGCCGCCAGTGTCCGGCCGAACTCATGCCACCAGAGGCGCAGGCGCGCCGAGAGCTGGCGCAGGCTCTCGAGTGCATGCTGCGCTTCGTTCTCACCGACGGGGGGTGGCAGAGGTACACCAGCGGGCCATTGGATAGACTCCGCCGACAGCATCGGCGTTCGGCAGCGCTCCACGAGATCGGGGCCCACGCGTCGAACACCCGCGAACAGCACCGCGCTGAGCCTGTTGTCGAAGAAGAGCGGCACGACGCACTCGACCAGTCCAGCGGGACAGACCTTGATCCGGCCTTCGGGCTCGGCCCTGATATCATTGTGCAGCGCCAGCCAATCGGTGTCGCTGCAGACGGGATCGTAGCCCGAGTCCTTCACGGCCTCGCAGAAAGGGTTCGTGTGGAAGAAGGTCTCAGGCCTAACAAGGGGGTGAAGGTAGCCGTGGAGGTCGTGTATAGCGATCTGAAGACCGGTGAGGGATTCGAACGCTTCGATCGCGACTGCTGGAATGTGGCGCGACGCCACATCGTCGCCGCGCCCCGTCCTCCTTCGACGGTGTGGACCTCGAGCGTGCGCTTGCCGGCGATTCATCACTCTAGCCCGATCTCCCCTGAGGGATAGACTCTCCAGACTTCCGCCTGTCGTGCCACCTGATAGGTGCTTGCCATGGCGTGCGGTTAGACCTCTCCGCAAGGCTCACCAGCGTCTTGCGTGCGCATCGCGGCTTGGCCCTGCTAGGTCAACGGCGACCGCCGGAATACCGCGGCACAGTGGCTCAAGTCGGCGGTGTCCGGCGTCTTTGAACCGCCGGGCGATCCGGCGAACGTTCGATCCGACCGGTACAATGGTATCAGTCGATCTGCAAGCGGGAAAGACGGCAGGCAGGTAGAAGAGTATTCACATACTGTATATTCTGATCAGTCTATCAAGGTATAGGATGCCGCAGACCGGTAAGAGAAGGGAGTCTCCACCCGGGTATAGAGAGGAGCCTCCTCTGACGTCGGAGGACTGGACGGGGATTGGCTTCACATTGTCGGAGACGAACCCTCTCCACGTCGGCGACGTCGCGGAAGCCCCAGCTCCCGCGCCCCGCTGGGACATGCACTTCGGGCTCGAGCTCGGGATCGTTCTGAGCGGCAGGATGCGGCGTCTCTACCGGCACTGGCAGACCGATCTGGAACCGGGACAGGTCTGGCTCTGCGGCATGTGGGAGAGACACGGCTGGCAGGTGCTGTCGCCCTCCTGCGACCACCTGGTGTTCGTCATGCTCCCCCAACTGCTGCGCCGTGCTCGATTCCCCGAAGCGGCGGGCTTCGACTGGCTCGCCCCGTTCACGGCGCCCCCGGGCGAACGGCCGCAGGCGCAGGGCAGCAGGCGGCGCGAGCTGCTGGCCACGGCTCAACGATTCAGCGCGGGCATCGCCGCGAGCAGTGGTCAGCGACTGCAGGCGGCAGAGCTGCTGCTGTTCGAGACACTCCTTCTCCTGCTGGAGGAATGGAAACCCAGGCGCCGGGCTGCGGGAGCTGTCTTCGAAAAGGACTACGAGGCAGTGAACAGAGCTGTCGTGATGGCGCTTGACAGCCGGCGGCCGCTGGCGACCGCCGAGGCCGCCTCCGAGTGCGGTATGAGCACTGGCGTCTTCGCCAGAACGTTCGCCTCCTTGATGGGGATACCGTTCTCGAAGTTCGCTCTCCGCTCGCGGCTAGGGCAGGCGGCGGCACAGCTCGTCAACACAGAGAATCCCGTGGCATCCATCGCGGCCGAGTGGGGGTTCGCCCACGCGAGTCACTTCCAACGCGCGTTCAAGAGCCACTATGGGGTGCCGCCATCCGACTACCGTCGCCAGCGTGTTGCGGGCTCCGGCGCCTCAACGCCGTGACGGTGGCGTCGTGCCCGGCCCCACACGCCGCCGCCGGAAATCGCCGGGCGAGCAGCCGAAGTGCCGGAGAAAGGCTCGGTGGAAGTGGCTATCGTCCGTGAAGCCCCAAGCTTCGGCGATTGCCCGTAGAGTGTCATCAGTCTGCAGCAGTTGGCTGGCCGCCTGGGCGAGCCGGTGACGCAGTGCAAACTTGGCGAACGGAAGCCCGGTGATCTCTTGGAAGAGGCGGCGGAACGTGCTCGAACTCGTGCCTGCGGCGCGCGCGGCTTCCTCCGTCCTGATCGGTCGTCGGTTCCGAAGGACCAGTTCCACGGCCCCGTCCAGCAGTTCCCAGGTGTCCTGCGAGCGGCGCTCCCGCACGGGCGGTTCCTTCCAGTCTCGCAAGAGCAGCAGCATAAGTTCAAAAGCGAGGAACCTCGCCCAGAGGCGCCGCTGCTCCTCCGGCAGCGTCAAGGTCGCCCCGAGCTTCCGGGCGAGTCCGAGGACCTCTTGGCAACGGACCCCGTTGGCCTGCGGACGCTCCTGCGGCGGAACGCGGAATGGGGCAAGCCAGTCCAGGCGCGCGGAAGCCGGGAGCCCAGGCTGGAAGAGCAGGTCAGGGAGGATTACGAAAACGACGTGCTCGCAGGGCGCCTCCACGACCTCCCACCCATGCCGCTCCCACATGCCGCAATACCAGACCTGCCCCACGGAGAGGATACGCTCCCAGGTGCGATGTATTCTGCGGATGCGTCCGGACAAGACGATCCCAAGCTCGAGCGCGTAGTGCATGTCGAACTCCGGGCCGCCCCGAGTCTCGACGCGGACTATATTGGCGCGCACCGGAGCGGAGTCGGTCACGAGCAGACCGAGCCGCTGCCAGTCGGCAGGCATCACCGGCGCTCCCGGCCCTATTCTGGTCACTCGGCGCCGCGGCATGGGGATCTCAACTGAGTCGTCTCGCTTGGACCGTGCCGAGCGGGACGGAAAGTAGACGGAAAGTACAGGGACAACGGTGATTCCGTATGCACGAACGGGTTTCCGAACGGCGGCCAGTATTATAGCATATCGTCTATCGTGCCCGTGGCCGGATCAGACGCGCGGCCAGACGCGGGCCTGAGGAGCTCGATCAGATGAGAGAGAAGGTCGTGTTGATCGGTGCCGGGAGCGCCATGTTCACGGGGGCGCTGGTGAGCGATATCGTACGTCGCGGGTGGGAGTGCGAGTTGGGGCTCGTGGATACCGACCCGGACGCCCTGGCCGTGGCCGAGGGACTATCGCGAAAGGTCGTGGCAGCCGGGAAGGCTCCAGTCCAGGTGAGCGGCTCTACCGATCGCCGGGATGTGCTTCCCGGTGCGACTGTGGTCATCACGACCATTGCGGTCGGCGGCCGCCGAGCGTGGGAGCGGGATGTCGCCATCCCGCGGAAGTACGGCATCTATCAGCCGGTCGGCGATTCCGTGATGCCCGGGGGCACCTCCCGGTGCCTACGCGTGATTCCGCCCATGATCGAGATCGCTCAGGATGTCCTCGACCTCGCGCCGAAGGCCCTCTTCTTCAACTACGCCAACCCCATGACGGCCATCTGTCGCGCCGTCCGGAAGACCACCGGCGCCGAACTCGTGGGACTGTGCAGCGGCGTCTACTCCATCGGCCTCAACCTGGCCCAGCGCCTGGATGTGCCCCCGGCGGACTTCCAGTACACGGCCGTCGGCCTGAATCACCTCACCTGGTTCACGGAGGTCCGGGCGAAGGGCCAAGACGTGATGCCTCGCCTCCGCGAGCTGGCGCGGGCAGAGCTATCGAAGAGGTCCTCCGACCCTGAGGCCTACGACCTGCCCGGCGGCCTCTGCTGGCAGCTCCTGGACATTTTCGGCGCTTATCCCGCCGTCGGCGACGGCCACGTGCTCGAGTTCTTCCCCACGCTCTTCCCGACCGGCGAGTACGGCGGGAAGAAGATCGGCGTGGAGTGGCACAGATTCGAGGACATCACCAAGTGGGGGGACGGCATCTACGCCCAGATGAGGGAGAAGGCCTTCTCCAAGGAGCCCCTGGAGGACGACTACTTCGAGAAGATCGCGGGCGAGGGCGAACACGAGCAGTGCATCGATATCATCGAGAGCATCCGCCAGGACAAGGGCGAGGTGTTCTCGGCGAACCTGCCCAACGGCGGCCAGGTGCCGAACCTGCCGCCGGAGGCGGTGCTGGAGGGACCGGCCGTAGCCACGGCCGTCGGCCTCAAGCCCATCGCGCAGCGTCCACTTCCGCCAGGCATCGCAGGTACTCTGGCGACCCGCCTGCAGTATGTCGAGACCCTTGTCGAGGCCGCCCTCGAAGGCAGCCGGAGGAAGTTCGTCCAGGCGCTCGTGCTCGACGGCTGGGTCAGCAGTATCGAGATGGCGGAGAAGCTGGCGGATGAACTGCTCGCCGCCCAGGCAGATTACCTGCCGGGGTTCGGACGAGCGCCGGCGAGCTGAGTGTTCTGAGATCCCGCCGCTCGCACCTCCACGTCCTCGCCGCCTTGGCGTCGGGACCGCGGAGCCTTTCTACACGGGAGAGTCAGGGAGCTACGCCAATGGAGTTGGGAGTTCTCACAGACCAGCAGACAGGCCGGCTGCACGAGGCCTCGCTGCACATATTGAACACGGTCGGGGTGCAGGTCCCACACCCCGATGTCCTCCGGCGATTCGAGCAGGCCGGAGCAGCGGTTGAAGGGGAGCGGGTCCGCCTCCCCGAGGCACTCGTAATGCAGAGCCTCGAACGGGCAGGCACGTCCTTCACCATCTATGGCCGTGACCGGAACAAGAAGGCGGCCTTCGGGCAGGGGAAGCGCAACTACAACTCCATCGCCGGAGAGGCACTGTGGATCGACGATGAAACCGGAGAACGCCGGTACGCCAGTGCGAAGGATGCCGGCGTTGCCGCCAGGCTGGCGGATGCGCTGCCAGACTTGACCATCGCCGGGGCCATGTCCGATCCTCATGAGCTGTCACCGGAGTACGGCGCGGCCGCCTGTATGGCCGAGATGCTGCGCAACACCACCAAGCCGCTGGGGCTCTGGTTCCACAACCGCTTTGTCTCGCGCATCATGTGTGATCTGATGGTGGCGGTGCGGGGCAGCGAGGAGGCGGCCCGGCAATACCCACTCGCCTATCCCTTCCTGGAGCCCATCAGCCCTCTCCGCTTCCCCTTCGATGGCGTCGATGCTCTCTACGAGACCGCCAGGCTCAACCTCCCCGTTCCCATCGGCCCCATGGCTCAGACCGGTCTCTCCGCTCCGGGCACATTGGCGGGAACTCTGGCCCAGGAGAACGCTGAGATCCTCGCCGGTGTCTGCATCACCCAGCTCATCAGCCCGGGCGTGGCGGTCTGCTATGGCGGCATCCCCCATGCCTTCGACATGCGCACCACTCAGATGATCTTCGCTGGCCCGGAGCAGGCGCTCATGGCGGTTGCCATGACCCAGATGGGCAAGCGGTACGGCCTGCCGGTCTATATCAACGTCGGCCTCACGGACAGCAAAGCCCCTGACGCGCAGGCTGGCATGGAGGCCGGCATCACGCTCATCTGCGGGGCGCTGGCTGGAGCCGACATCTTCGGCCATCTGGGCATCTGCGGCGTGGATCAGGCCTCGTCGCTCGACATGCTCGTCATGCAGCACGAGCTGATCGGCTACGTCGAACGGCTCATGCGCGGCATCGCCTTCGACGAGGAGGCCCTCGGCCTGGATGTCATCGAAGAGGTCGGCCCTGGCGGAAGCTTCATCGACCAGGAGCACACGGCGGTGCACTTCCGAAAGGAGCTCTGGTTCCCGAAGCTGCTGGACCGGCAGTTCTATGATGCCTGGATGAGTGCAGGGGCGAAGACCATGGCGCAGCGCTGTCGCGAGGAGAAGGAACGGGTGCTGAAAGGGCATCGGCCCGAGCCCCTGCCGGGAGACATCGACCGGGAGATCGAGCGCGTCTTGGCGAATGCTCGTGCTGAGTTGGAGCGGCAGGGAAAGAGCTGGCGGGCTGTGGGATGAAACCGATCCGCGCCTGCTGGACAGAGGGAGCACTCCATGCCTGAGTTCCTCGGCGTTCTCACTCAGGATCAGATCGAGGAGATCCACGGCTCCGCCCTCCACGTCCTGCACGAGACCGGCGTCCGCGTCGAGTCAGAGGCCCTGCTGAGGATTCTTGGCGACTTCGGCGGCGAGCCGGACCTCGACGCCCAGCGCATCCGGTTCGCACCCGCCTGGGTCGAGCAGTTGATCGCGGACTCCGACAAGTACGATTGGAGTGCCCACAAGCTGAGCTTTGGCTGCTCCGTCGGCATCTACCAGGGACTCTACCTGAACCCGGAGACGGACGTCCTGGAACCGTTTGCGGAGAAGACTCTTCAGGATTACATTCGCGTCGGCAACGCCCTGCCGGAGGTTGGCTCGGTCGGACTCCTCGGGTTGCCGTTTGTGCCGGATTGGGTCCCGGCCGCCTACACTCCGCTCGCTGAGAAGCTCTACGCGTGGAAGTTTGGCGCTCACCCCTATGCCACCGTTCAGTTCACCGGCCTTTGCCCCTATATCGAGGAGATCTACGCTCGCTACGCTGAAGAGACGGGCCGTCCCCTGAACGAGGTCTTCGGAGCCTCTGGCTTCCTGCTCAGTCCCCTCCGGCTGGCGCGCTCCGAATGCGAGCAGCTCCTCTACTTTCACTCTCGCGGGCTGCACATGAGCGTCGGCCACATGCTCTCGCTTGGCTTGAGCACCCCCGTAACCACCGCCGGCGCGGCAGTGCTCAAGCTTGCCGAGTCGCTGTTCCTCAGCATCCTCCGCCGCGCCCTCTACGGTGGCCGCGGCTTCTCGCTGGGAGGCTTCGGCGTCGTCGGGGAAATGCGAAACGCCCGTAGCATGGGAGGCCGCCCGGAGCGGTTGTCGGTCGAGCTCGTTCTCGGTCAGGTCGCCCGTTGGTACGGAGTCCGTTCCGGGGCGGGGGGCGGCCTCTCAGATGCCAAGGAACCGTCGCCTGAGGCCGGGATGCAGAAGGCGCTTGCCTCCGCTATCGTCCTCTCCGCCTGCGGCAGCGTCTGGCTCGATGCCGGCCTTCTCTCTCTCGACGAGATCAACTCCCCCGAGCAGATAGTCCACGACGCAGAACTGACCGGGGCCATTCAGCATATGATCCGGCCCATCAAGGTCAGCCCAGAGACTCTCGCGGTCGAAGACATCGCTGCCATAGGCCCGGGCGGCAGTTTCATGACGAGCGAACTCACTGCCCGGCGCTTCCGCTGTGACCTCTGGCAGCCCAGGATCTGGGATTGGCAAGCCCTGCCTGAATGGGTGGCGTCCAGCACCCACTCGGACAGATACCGTGCGAAGGAACGCATCCGGGAGATCCTGGCTTCCCCTCCGTCCGAGCCGGCGATCAGCGAAGACCTGGAGCGCGACTTGCGGGCCATCATTGCCCGTGCCGTCGCCGCCGACGCTGCCACGTGACGTTCCCGTCGCGAAGTAACGGAAGCAGAGAGGGCGAGGGTTCGTCCTGCACTCCAGCGCATCGAGGCCCTGCTGCCGTGGTTCGCGTCTGATGCCGCGGTCACCGGGTCTGGTGGCTCCACAGCACTCTCACCAGCTGCCAGCGATCTGGCGGCGATGAGGGCGGCCTCCCTCCAAGGCATCCCCGTGCTGGAGCAGGGCAACCAGGAGGCACGAGATGCACACGACTGCGCACGCGCCGATCAGCTCCTCAAGGATATCCTGCTGCTTGAGGCCAAGGAGCGGTTGTGTGCCTGTGTCGAGGAGTGGCATGAGGGCCATTTCGGCAACTCCTGGGTCGCATTGGCAAGAGCGAAGATCAACCTGGACATCGTGCTCGGGAATGATGGGGGCGCTACGGTAGCTGCTTGGTACGCACTAGTGGCGGACTTGGAGGAGAGATTCCCACGCATGGTGGGCATGAGTATCGAGGGTGAAGTGATCAAGGCGCACTGCAGCGTCTGCGGTCAGAACGTGCTGTCATGCCACCACATCGCGAGGCGCATCTACTGCGGCGTCTTGTGCTCCAGGGTCGTCACTCAGGCTGACCAGCACGCCACCTCCATTGTGGAGAACGCGGCGCAGCCGGAGGCGAGGGTGATGAAGGTTGGGGATCTGGACGTTGAGGCAGAGGGGCTGTTCTGAGACGAAGGTGAGGTCGAGCGGCGGACACAGTGTGGGTGTTAAGTGGCTTTGGGACAC
>Ga0114918_10004061_pt1 | contig 12773 bp, 6 predicted proteins | sample LantaG_FD_87015 | JGI IMG/M metagenome (GOLD analysis project Ga0114918, IMG submission 87015) | Deep subsurface microbial communities from Baltic Sea to uncover new lineages of life (NeLLi) - Landsort_02402 metaG | ecosystem: Environmental > Aquatic > Marine > Oceanic > Sediment | place: Baltic...
GGATTACCCCGACAGTGATTTGAACTTTTCTTTTCGCCTGCACCAACTGACTTCTATGGAAGTCGATCCAGAAGGAATCGTACTCGAACTAACGGACCCGGAACTGGTCAACTACCCATTCATATACATGCTCGAACCCGGACGTCTTGTCTTCAGCGAAGAAGAGGTCGAGTGCCTCCGTCGCTACCTGCTGAACGGCGGATTTTTGATGGTCGATGATTTCTGGGGCGAAGCTGAGTGGGACAATTTCTATTATGAGATCAAGCGTGTTTTTCCCGATCGCGAGCCGGTTGAGGTTGGGCTGAGCCATCCGATATTCCACGCCGTGTTCGACCTGAAGGAAAGGCCGCAAATCCCCAGCATCGACGTGGCCTTGCGCGGACGCTCTTCCGGCATTACATGGGAACGAGACGATGCACGCCATGTTCATTATAAGGCGATCTACGATAACAACGGCCGGATGATGGCGTTTATCTGCCACAATACCGACCTCGGTGACGGATGGGAACGTGAAGGCGAGAACGAGTGGTATTTCCATGAGTTCTCCGAGAAAAAAGCATATCCGCTTGGAATTAATATCGTGTTTTACGCTATGACACATTAGGACGGTGCGTGGAGATATCCGGCACGCCACAACGAAAGAGGGAAATTATTTTGGCTACGAAAGCATACGAATTCGAACGATTGGCAGTCGAACAGATCAGCAATGCACGGCAGCGTATAGGTGCCGAGCTTTCAAAGGTTATCATCGGCCAGCAGGATGTAATCGATCATCTTCTGATTGCCGTGCTTTCCGGCGGACATTGCCTGATAACAGGCGCGCCGGGCCTGGCGAAAACGCTGCTGGTTAAGTCGCTGGCGCAACTGTTCCATCTGGAGTTTCAGCGTATTCAGTTTACGCCGGACCTCATGCCGGCGGACATTACGGGCACGGAAATTCTCCAGCAGACCGATGGACAGCGAAAAATGGTGTTCGTCAGGGGCCCCATCTTTGCGGACATGATTCTTGCCGATGAGATTAACCGCACGCCGCCCAAAACGCAGGCTGCCCTGCTCGAAGCGATGCAGGAACACCAGGTCACCGCCGCCGGGGTATGTCATTCGCTCGGTGAGCCGTTTTTCGTCTTTGCGACGCAGAACCCGATTGAAATGGAAGGCACGTATCCGCTGCCGGAAGCCCAGCTCGACCGGTTTATGTTCAACGTCTGGATAGACTACTTGTCGGAGGATGATGAGGTCGCGGTCGTTCGCCAGACGACGGCAACGGAGCCCGAACCCATCGAGCAAGTATTCACGGGCGAGGACCTGATGCGATTTCGCGATGTCGTCCATAAGGTTCCGATCGCCGAGGACGTAGTACGTTACGCCGTGAGAATCGCCACCGCATCTCGCCCGGGACCCGACAATTCGCTGGACTTTATCAACGAGTGGGTCACGTGGGGAGCGGGGTTGCGAGCCTCGCAATATATGGTGCTCGGAGCCAAGGCCCGATCGCTGCTCGACGGCAGGTCGCATGTGAGCTTCGAGGATATACGGGCGCTGGCACTTCCGGTGCTTCGACACCGCGTATTAATCAATTACCGCGCCGAGGCAGAGGGCGTGGTTATAGAAAACCTTGTCGAACGCCTGCTGAAATCGGTTAAGGAGAGTCATAAAAAATGACGGACAAAGCGGCACCATCCGGCTCTGACACATCACGAGAAGGCAGAGCCAAAGGTTTGATCGATCCGGTCTCGCTGATGAGGATCAAATCGATGGAGCTGCGCGCCAAAGTAATCGTCGAGGGATTCTGGAAAGGGATTCACCGAAGCCCCTATCACGGCTTCTCGGTCGAGTTTACGGAATATCGCCAATACACTCTCGGCGACGATCCCCGCTATATTGACTGGCGGCTTTATGCCCGCAGCGACCGATTTTATATAAAGAAGTTCGAAGATGAGACGAACCTGCGGTGCCATATGCTGATCGATCACAGCCGGTCGATGGGCTACGGTTCCGGCGGCTACACAAAATCGCAGTACGCCGGCACGCTGGCCGCGACGCTGGCCTATTTTCTCTACACTCAGGGAGATGCCGTCGGCCTGGCGACATTCGACGATCAGATCAGGCAGTATATGTTTCCCCGCAACCGGGCGGGTTATCTGCGTCGTTTAATGGTCGCGCTGGAAACTGCTCCACAGGGCAGTTCCACCAAGCTGGGACCGCCTCTGCAGCACATTGGCGAAATGCTGACTAAGAAAGGTCTTATCATCCTGATTTCCGATCTGCTGACGTCGATAGACCGGCTCGAACCGGACCTGGGCTATCTATGCACCGGCGGCCATGATGTTGTAGTCTTCAATGTGCTGGATCCGGCCGAATTAAATTTCGACTTCGACTCGCCGGCACTTTTTCAGGACATAGAGAGCGGACGCAATATGTACGTTGATCCGGCCGACGCCCAGATTTCTTACAAACGGAAACTGGAAAAACATCTGGCCAGGACAGAGTCCATATGCCGAAACCTCGGGATCGATTATCATCTGTTCCCGACGGATCGGCCCTTCGACCTGGCCCTGCTGGATTTTCTCCAGGACCGGATGCGCCATCGTAAAAGAATCAGGCACAGGGGTCGTCCGAAGGGCAGGAGGACGATATGAGTTTTCTTTATCCTTTATTTCTGGCGGGAATCGCCGCGGTGAGTCTGCCGATCATTCTGCACATGATTCGCCGGCAGACGCGCAAGCGGGTGACATTCAGCTCGTTGATGTTTCTGCACACCGCGGTGCCGCGATTCAAGAATCGCAGCCATCTGGAGAACCTGCCGCTTTTGATTTTACGGTGCATTATATTGTGCCTGCTTGCGTTTGCGTTTTCGCGTCCCTTCTTCCCGCGCGAAGCCGGGGACGCCCAGGTCCCTGTCGCCAGGCGGATCGTCCTTCTGATCGACACCAGCGCATCGATGCGGCGGGCCGGCATGTGGGCTCAGGTGATCGGCGAAGCACAGTCGGCACTGAGAGACGTGAGCCGGGCTGACCGGGTCTGCGTGATGAAATTCGATCAGGGCACGGAAACACTGATAGGATTCGAACAGTGGGATGCGATGGATTCGGCTCGCCGCACGGCGGTAGCAGCCGAACAACTCTCGAAATTATCGCCGGGCTGGGCCTCGACCAATCTCGGCCAGGCCCTTGTCTCCGCGGCAGAGGCCATCGAGGACGATGAAGTCAACGATGAGCAGCAAAAATTCAAAACGCACCGGATAGTGCTTATCAGCGATCTTCAGAAGGGAAGCAGTCTTGAGGCTCTGCAAGCTTACGAATGGCCCGATGTTCTGGAATTAGAAGTCAAGCCGATTGCCGCCGCAGGCTCGACCAATGCGGCATTACAGTTGATCGCAGGCCTGAAGGATCATCCGACCCCTACAGCCGGCGATGAATTGCCGAGCATTCGAATTACCAACTCGCCCGATGCGGCCGTGGAGCGATTCGGTCTGACATGGGCCGGCGAGGATTCCGCTGGAACGTCGGATCGCATAACGGAAGTGTACGTGCCGGCGGGCCATAGCGTTGTTGTGCGTGCTCCGCAACGAACGGATAATTCAGCGTCGGGCAAGCTGATCCTGACTGGTGATGACCACGACTTTGACAACACCCTTTATATGGCGCCACGTTTAACGCATATGGTCAACATCCTTTTCGTTGGCAGTGACAGCGCCGGTGACTCCGAAGGCATGCTGTATTACGTCCAGCGGGCTTTCAGGGCCACAGGCTCGATCGATCCGGCCGTCATCTGGCGTACGACTGAAAACCTAACGAATGCAGACATTGCGGCAGCACACCTGATCATCGCCGCCGATGCTATCGCGCCGGAACACATCGATTCGGTTCACAGATACCTCGAATCCGGCCGGACCGTCCTGCTGGTAATGAAGTCACCGGATACAGCCAAAACGATAGCGGCTCTTGCGGGGATTGAAAGCATCGAATCGCAGGAGGCCAATGTTGATACGTATGCAATGCTCAACCGGATCGAATTCAAACATCCGCTCCTGGCGCCATTCTCCGAGCCTCGCTTCGGAGATTTCACAGGGATTCACTTCTGGAAACATCGTCAAATCAACATCGACGATCTACCGGGCGCCGAGGTTCTGGCCTGGTTCGACAGCAACGACCCGGCATTGTTCGAGCTGCACGCAGCTAAAGGCACGCTGCTGGTGCTGGCCTCCGGCTGGCATCCATCGGACAGCCAGCTTGCACTTTCATCCAAATTCGTGCCGCTGCTTTACTCAGTACTCGAATACGGCGGCATTTTTGCAAACCGGCAGTCACAGTATTTCGTGGGTGACAATGTGCCAGTATCGCCCTGGAGCGGATCGGACTCTGCAAATATGGAAATTCGCAAACCAGACGACTCGCTGATTCCTCTCAATGCCGGCAAAGAAAGCTTTACACAAACGGACCTGCCGGGAATTTATACAATTCAGGCGTCCGCCGGGAATCATATTTTTGCACTGAACCTGCCCCCGAAGGAATGCCAGACGGCAGTTATGCCGATTGAAGATCTCGAAGGATTTGGTGTATCTCTCACGCAGTCTTCGGGCTATTCGGCCCAACATGCCGAGCTGTCTATCGGCTCTCTAAGCACACGGGCAAGTCGTCTTAGAAGCTTGACGTCACTGGAATCCGAGCAAAAGATTTGGCGGTGGATATTTATTGGATTACTTGTTGTCTCGTTCATTGAAATTGCCCTGGCGGGGTGGTTGACTCGCTGCCCTTCTAATCTTCAGGGAGAACAGAAATGATTGAAGAAGCTCTACGTAAAAGACTCAGGCCGATTGTGAATCGTCGGCGGCGTTTGCACCTGGCTTACTTGCTATCGGTATTCTGGCTCGTTGCGGCTCTCGTTGGTATCGGTTTGATAAGTGCGAACCGGTACTGGGGATTGAAATCGCCCGTCGCAAACTGGGCACTGTGCATCTCAATCGTACTGGCAACACTGTATGCCCTGTACAGATCTCGCCGTATGCAGCCGGACTATAAGGCCGTAGCGCAACATATCGAACGGCAAAATCCCGATATGCAGGCACTGCTGCTCGCTGCTATAGAGCAGGAACCCGAACAACCCGACGGTCAATTCGGCTATCTGCAGGATCGGGTCATTGGCGAAGCGGTACGGCACGCGACGAAACACGACTGGCTTCAGAGCATTTCAACAAAGAGGCTTTTGTCGGCGGAGCTTGGCGGCGCGATTGCGTTAACATTGATCATCGCAACACTCTTACAACTATTGCCGCCTGTCCCTTTCCTGCGAGTAACGAACCGAAACGTGCAGCAGAGCAGAGGCTATGACCTCACGGTCAGCCCGGGAGACACCAGCGTGGAAGCCGGATCTCCGGTGGTTATCCTCGCGCGGTTCGGCAAGCTCGTACCGTCGAAGGCCACTCTGCTTTTCGGCGAATCCGGCGAGGAATTCAAGCAGATTCCGCTGACCAAAAACCTTGACGATCCCGTGTTCGGCGGCATAATTCAAGAGGTCAAAAGCAACCTGCTCTACTATATCGAGTACGCGGATAAACGCTCTCGCGATTACAAAATAAGCATCTACGAACGCCCGGTTCTGACCAGGGCCGATGCGAAGATTATCTTTCCTACATATACGAAACTGCCCGAGAAGATTATTAAAGACACGCGACAGATCAGTACAGTTGAAGGATCGCAGGTCATTCTTACATTCGTTCTCAACAAGGCGGTGGCAAAGGCACAGCTTGTCCCCAAAGAAGGGGCCGGTCCGGAGCTGACCGTCGACGGCGAACGTCCGAACGTTTATACAACATCGATCACGACTACAAAAAACGAGCGTTATGAGCTGCACCTGGCCGATGCCGAGGGGCTCACGAACGAGGTGCCGCAACGTTTCGTTATCGATGTCCACAAGAACCTGCCGCCCGAGCTAAAAGTAGTTTTTCCCAACCGGGACGTGCTGGCATCGCCTTTAGAGGAATTGAGTCTGGAAGCAAAAGTCTCGGACGACTACGGCTTGACAGGCTATGGGTTCAGTTACGCCATTGCCGGCGCTGAAGGCAGGGATGTCACCCTTGGCCCGTTACCGATACCGAATGACAAAGAGCAGATTCAGCACCTGCTGGCGCTGGAGGAATTGAGCGCCCAGCCGGATCAGTTGCTGACGTACTACTTCTGGGCCGACGATGTGGGACCTGATGGTGGTATCCGCAGAACCTCCGGCGACATGTACTTCGCGGAAATACGCCCCTTCGAGGAGGTGTTCCGCGAAAGCCAGTCTTCTCAGAACCAGCAGCAGCAGAACCAGCAAAGCCAGCAGCAGGGCCAACAGCAAGGCGAGCAACTCGCACAATTACAGAAGCAGATAATCAGCGCGACATGGAACATAAAACGGCAGGCCGATCAGTCGGGCCTCGATGACAGCAAGGAAGACCTTGGTGTCGTTCACCAATCTCAGGCCGATGTGCTGGAGCAGACCCGTTCGGCTTCGGCACAGTCCGAAGATCCCGCCGCGACCAGGACGCTGCAGGCGGCGGCACAGTACATGGAAACATCGCGGGAGCATCTGGGCGAAGCGGCCGAATCAGTATCGGCAACAGAACTGAAGCCGGCACTCGCGGCCGAGCAGTCGGCCTACCAGGAGCTGCTCAAATTGAGGCAGCGCGAGCATCAGGTTGGGCAAAACCAAAGTTCCAGCCAAAGCAGCAGCAGCGCCCGTTCGGCACGCTCAGAGCAGCAATTGCAGCAAATGGAGCTTACACAAAGGGAGAATAGATACGAAACGGAACGCCTGGCCCAGTCTCAGGAGCAGACGGCCCAACGTGAAGACCTTCAGGTTCTTAACCGGCTTCGCGATCTGGCACGTCGACAGGATGAGATGAGCAACAAACTCAAGGAGGTCCAGGCGGCGCTTCAGCAGGCCGAAACGCAGCAGCAAAAACAGGAAATTCAGCGCGAGCTTAAGCGTCTCAGAGAAGAGCAGCTCGAAGCGCTGCGGGACATCGACGAACTGCAGCAGCGAATGAACAGCCCGGAAAACCGCAGGCGTATGGCCGATTCAAGTGAACAGCTCGATCAGAGCCGGTCGAGAATCCGCCAGTCGGCAGAGGAAATGGAGCAGGGAATGGTATCGAGGGCCGTCACTTCGGCCACGCGTGCGCAGCGGCAGCTCGAAGAGATGCGGGATGAATTCCGGCGGAGCACTTCCGGCCAGTTTACAGAGCAGATGCGCAATATGCGGCAGCAGGCTCAGCAGCTCGACCAGCGTCAGAAGGAAATTGCCGAAGAGATAAGACAGCAGATAGATTCGGACCAGAAGACTCTAAATGATTCCGGCGCGAATCGCGAGTTGGCGGATCAGACGAACCAGCAGAAACAAAGTGTCGAAGGGCTGCTCGAACAGATGAAAGATGTGAGCGAGCAGGCGGAGACTTCGGAGCCGCTGCTTTCGCGAAAGCTCTACGATACGCTGCGCAAGACAAACAGCGATAATGTTGACAGGGCTCTTGAGGTCACAAGCGAGCTGCTCAGGCGGAACTTCCTGCCGCAGGCTCAGGAGATGGAACAGCGTGCCGGAAAGGGAATCGAAGAGCTCAGAAAGGGCGTAGAAGATGCAGCAGGCAGTGTGCTCGGCGACGAGAGCGAGTCCCTGCGTCTGGCGCAGCAGCAGCTCGACGAGCTGATCAAACAGGTGGACGAAGAGGCCGCTCGTGCCGGCGGCAGAGCCCAACAGGAAGGTGACCCCAATAGCCCCGCGGGCTCGGCCGAGAACCGGCAGCAGCTTGCCGACGCACAATCCGGAGCCGGCCGCGGGCGGCAAGGTGATCCTAACGGCCCGGCCGATTCGCAGGAAAATCAGCAGCGCCTTGCCGATAGCCGGCGGCCCGGTAATCGAACCGGCGGCGCTCAAGCCGACCCGACCGGCGGCGGTAATCAACGCGGGCAGTGGGACCAGTTCGATCCCAACGGCCCGCTCACAGGACGAGACTTCAGGCAGTGGTCCGACCGCCTGCGCAACGTGGAAGAGATACTCAGCGAGCCGGACCTTCGTAATGATGTCGCTCGCGTTCGGGACAGCGCGCGGGCAATACGAGCGGAGTTTACCCGTCACGGCAAAGAGCCGGAATGGAACCTTGTCGAACAGCAAATCACCGAACCGCTGACGGAATTGCGAAATCGCATCGGCGAGGAACTAGCTAAGCTAAAGCCGGACGAAACGATTGTTCCCATCGATCGCGATCCGGTGCCAGGGCGTTTTGCAGAACTTGTGAAAAGATATTATGAAAACCTGGGAGGCGATGAATGATGTTTCCCGGGTCGATCATTGTCCCGGCCAGCCCATGGGTATGGCTGACCGTACCGGTATTTGCCGCTGCCGTTGTATTACTGATCTGGTCGTACCGGCGATCACCGGAAATCGGCACTGTTCACAGGATTGCCTTTTGCCTGAGGCTTCTGGGCTTGCTGGCGCTTTTACTGTGCCTGACCGAGCCGTTATGGAGCGGCAGACAAGTCAAATCCGGCGCCAACCTGTTTCTGGTAATTGCCGACAACAGCAGCGGGATGAATGTCCATGACCAGGGCATGGCCCAAAGTCGCGGCGAGATTCTTCAATCCGCGTTTCAGGCCGACAAGTCCGCCTGGATTGGCGCGCTGGCAGACAATTTCCAGGTACGCGAATATTTATTTGATTCGCAGCTTCGTCGAACAACGGATTTCTCGGAACTGCTCTTCGACGGCAAAGCCTCGGCAATCGGCGGAACATTGCAAACCATCGCCCAGCGCTACCGCGGCAGGCCGCTGGCCGGCGTGCTTTTGATGACCGACGGTAACGCGACGGATATGGGCGAGCAATTCTATGACCTTTCGGGCCTGCCGCCGGTCTACCCGGTCGTCGTCGGAGCGGACCGGTCGCAGAAGGATATCTCCCTGACAAATGTCTCTGTAAGCCAGACGTCTTTCGAAGATGCCCCGGTGACAATCCAAGCCGACATCGAGGCCTCCGGATACACAGGCAAGACCGTTACGCTGAATCTTATCGAGAGCTCCGGCAAAGTTGTCGAACAGCAGACACGCAACATCTCAAAGAGCGATGAAAAACATACGTTTCGTTTTAATGTTCGTCCGGACAGGAGCGGCATCCTGTTCTATAATCTTAACGCCGCGGAAGAAATTGCGCAGGAGGCGTCGCCGGATCAACCAAAGGCGCCATCGGAAGCGACACTTGCCAACAACAGATATACGCTGGTTGTGGACCGTGGCAAGGGGCCGTACCGGATTCTCTATGTCACCGGTAAGCCGAACTGGGAATACAAGTTTCTCCGGCGGGCGATTAGCCAGGACGAGCAAGTGCAGCTCGTGGGACTGCTTCGTGTCGCCAGACGCGAGCCGAAATACGAGTGGCGGGGACACGCCGGCGAAGAGAACAACCCGCTGTATCGCGGATTCGATAACAAGGATGAAGAGCAGGCAGAGCAGTACGATCAGCCGGTCCTCGTGCGACTTGGCACACGTGACGATGCGGAGCTTCGCGACGGATTTCCCAAAAAGGCCGAAGATCTGTTCGGCTATCATGCGATAATCCTGGATGATGTCGAGGCGGGATTTTTCACACATGACCAGATGGAGCTGATTCGGCGTTTTGTCGCCGAGCGAGGCGGCGGATTCCTGATGCTCGGCGGGGCCGAATCGTTCCGGGAAGGTGAATTCAACCGCACGCCCATAGGGCAAATGCTGCCAGTTTACTTAGACAGGCTGCCCCGGACCGAAACAGGCTTCGGTACTAAAATCTATTTCAACCTGACTCGTGAAGGCTGGCTGCAGCCGTGGGCGCGATTGCGTGACAACGAGCAGGATGAAGAGCAGCGGCTCTCGGCTATGCCTGCGTTCCGCGTGCTCAATCGCCTCGGGGCGGTCAAACCCGGCGCGCGGGTGGTCGCGACAGTCGGCGACGATTCCGATGGGCAGTTCCCGGCCCTGGTTGTGCAGAGATACGGCGGTGGGCGATCGGCGGCATTAACCATCGGCGATGTGTGGCGATGGGGCATGAAACAGCCCGAGATGCAGGACGATATGAACAAGTTCTGGAGACAGACGCTGCGCTGGCTGGTCGCGGACGTACCGGACCGAATCTCATTCCAGGCGGCACAGAAGCGCGAGCAGGCAAACCAGCCGGTCGTATTCCAGGTTCGTGTCCGCGATAAGGATTTCGAGCCGATGGACGATGTTTCGATAGCCATAGAAACCCGTGATCCCAATGGCCAGACTGTGAAGTTGACCGCCGAGCCCATGTTGAGTGAAACGGGATTGTTCGAGGCCACGTATGTTCCCCGGCGTGACGGCAGCTATTTTGCCAGGGCGGTTGTGACCGATTCCGACGGCCTGGAACTCGGCGATGCCGAAAACGGATGGTCTGTCGATCTTGAAGCACGTGAGTTTCAGTCGATCAGAACTAACCGCCCCCTGCTGGAAAAAATCGCCCAACAGACCGGAGGCCGGGTTGTCGAACTCGACGCTCTGGACAGCTTTGCTCGCAGCCTGCCCAGCCTGAACGCTCCGGTCATGGATACGTGGATCAGGCCCCTGTGGGATTTGCGGGGAATCCTGCCGGCGGTTTTTCTCTTCGTCCTTATATGCTTTGTCGGCGAGTGGGCGCTGCGCCGCTGGAAGGGAATGCCGTGATGGATTTTCGATTTCCAATTTTCGATTTTCGATTTTTGTGGGTGCCGGTCGTTGGCATATTGATTTTTTGCGTCAGTGCTTGCTTTGCATCTGAATCTAATGACCCACGCCCCGAAAGACCCACCGTTATCGTTGTCGTCGGAGCTGCCGGTTCACCCGAGTACGGATCGCAATTTGTCAAATGGGCCCGTCTCTGGGAGCAGGCTTGTTCGAAGGGCGATACGAAATTCGCCGCGATCGGTTTGGACGAAGTTCAGAATCCGGACGATCTTACAACATTGCAGCAAATGTTAGCAGGTGAATCTCAGGAAACCGCCGCCGCTTTGTGGCTTGTGCTTATCGGGCATGGAACCTTCGACGGCAGGACGGCCAAATTCAATCTGCGAGGCCCCGACCTCGCGGCGAACGATCTGGCCGAGTGGCTAAAGCCGGTTATCAGGCCTCTTGTAGTGATCAATACGGCCTCGTCCAGCGCACCTTTCCTCAGTATGTTGTCGGGGCCGGAACGCATCGTAATCACAGCGACCAAGAGCGGCTATGAACAAAATTACACGCGGTTCGGCGAATATTTAGCCGGCTCAATCGCCGAGCCGAAAGCCGACCTTGACAAAGATGGCCAGACGTCGCTGCTTGAAGCATTTCTGACCGCTTCTAATAGCGTCGATGAATTCTACTTAGCCGCCGGCCGGCTGGTCACCGAGTATGCTCTGATCGACGACAATGGCGACGGGCTTGGCACGCGTGCCGACTGGTTTCGCGGCGTCCGTCCGGTGCAGAAGGCAGAAGATGGCGCAGCTCTTGACGGCTACCGCGCCCATCAGTTCCACCTTGTCCATAGCGAAGCCGAGAACAAAATGCCGCCCGAACTGCGTATCAAACGCGACCGGCTGGAGCTTGAGGTCATCAATCTGCGGGATTCGAAAGATAAATTCTCCGAAGATGAATATTTTTCCAGGCTCGAAAACATGCTCTATGATATCGCACAAATCTATGAGCAGACCGATCAAACCGAAGGCAGCCCCGAATAGGCTTTTTGCATATCGTTCGAATACGATTTTGATCTATCCGGCGCAAATTAATTCCACGCTGAAAAAAAGCTTGTCAAATGCGGAATCGTGAGGATAATTGTTTTATGAAGTTTGAACGAGTTTTGTGCCGGGGCCTAAAAGTAACACCCGGAACAAGTATAGTCTTTATTCAATAACCGTCCATTAGAGACCAGTCATTAGGAGAAGACCCACGATGAATGATATTGACAACACAAGCACATCGCGTCGCGAATTTTTGAAGGGAACCGGCCGAATCGCCACGGCCTCGGCCTTAGCCGCGGCGATAGCGCCGCGAATTTACGCCGGTCAGAACAACACTATCAAGGTGGCCTTGATAGGTTGCGGCGGCCGGGGTACCGGCGCAGCGTCGGACGCCCTGTCCGTCAAGCAGGGCCCGATCAAGCTCGTCGCCATGGGCGACGTCTTCGGAAATCGCCTTAACAGCAGTTACGAGAATTTGAAGAAAATGCACGCTGACCAGGTGGACGTGCCGGAGGATCGCCGATTTATTGGCTTCGACGCTTACAAGAATGCGATTGATTGTCTGAGCCCGGGCGATGTCGCTATCTTTGCAACGCCTCCGGGATTCCGCTGGGTGCATTTCACGTACGCCATCAAGAAAGGCATCAATGTCTTTATGGAAAAACCCGTCACCGTGGACGGCCCGACCAGCCGGCGGATGTTCAAGCTCGGCGAAGAGGCATCGGCGAAGAACCTCAAAGTAGGAGTGGGATTAATGTCCCGTCACAGCCGGGCGCTCCAGGAACTGGCCAAGCGCATACATGACGGGGAAATCGGTGATGTAATTCTACAGCGCGGCTACAGGATGCACGGCCCGGTAGGATCCTTCTCCTCACTGCCCAAACCGCCCGGTATCAGCGACCTTCTTTACCAGGTACAGCGATTCCACAGCTTCATCTGGGCCAGCGGCGGCTGCTACAGCGACTTCAATATCCACATCATCGATCACCAGTGCTGGATGAAAAACGCCTGGCCGATCAAGGCCCATTCCCTCGGCGGTCGCCATTATAAGCACAGCCCC
>Ga0114918_10004062_pt1 | contig 12773 bp, 13 predicted proteins | sample LantaG_FD_87015 | JGI IMG/M metagenome (GOLD analysis project Ga0114918, IMG submission 87015) | Deep subsurface microbial communities from Baltic Sea to uncover new lineages of life (NeLLi) - Landsort_02402 metaG | ecosystem: Environmental > Aquatic > Marine > Oceanic > Sediment | place...
AGGGCATTGGATTACATACCGAGGCGTTCACTCCGCCACTCCGCACAGACCCAATCACAGTAGATGCGAACACAGTATTAGCCCTCAACTTCGAGGGAGCCGCCGCCTCAACAACAATACTAGACAGTGCTCCACAAGTTCCAGCAGCTACTCCAATCCTTCCTGACATCTCAGGCAATGAGAACGACGTTGAGGAAGTGACCAATAAGCCTTTATATAACCCGGCAGATTATTCACTCACATTCAACGGCACAGACTCTAAATTAGTTGCCGCTTATGCTGACCTGTCTAATATACCAACCGGTACTGAGGATTTCGCTATTATCGTGGTACTTGCAGCCTCGTCCGCTGGAACCACTGATGAGTCACTTGTAAGGCAGTTCAGCAACACGTCTACACTCGATGGATGGCGGATCGCCATCGGTTCAGGTGGTCAGTTAGTATTTGAAACGTCCGATGCGGGTGCTAGATCGTGGATCGTTAGCCCAGCTGGTTTGCGAGATGACAGCAAGCATGTAATATCATGCATAAGGGATGCTGGAGGAATATCTTTCAGGATTGACGGAGTCCTGACTACCCCCGCTTCTTCGCAGGCACCTACGGCTATTCGCGATATCACTAACACCTATGATCTCGGCATTTCAGACGGTTCGGCGGGTGCAGCATTAGCAGGCGACTATTTTACAGGCAATATATATTATATTGACATGCCTTCAGACGTCAACGATGTGGAAGCTATCGAACTACTTTTAATGGATAAACACGGGATATAGAATAGCACGGAGTGACAGGGGCAGTTAAAAATCCAACTAGCTCTCAAGACTCATCGCACAGGTGACGGTTTCGCACATCGAAGCCGTCAGAATTGCCGCTATGGAAGCGTCGCATCATCTCGCCGGTATGTGAGAACCGCTTTTTGATTATGCTGACGGAGTTGGCCCTGTCGATCATGGACTCAAGACCTATTATCTGCAACCTGTCGCTTGCACGGGTCATTCCCGTATAGACGAGTTCGCGTGACATCATCCTAAAGTGAGAACGGCAGGCCATCATTATGACATGTTCTACCTGAGATCCCTGATATTTGTGTATGGTACAGCACCAGCACACCCTTATCTCGTCTATCTGACTTTCCGTATACTCGACCTCGCGGCCGTCGTAGTTGACAACGATAAACTTGCTCTCGCGCTGATCCCCGGGATTGACATACTTGGTGCCGAACTCGATCACGTTGCCGATATTGCCGTTATAGACATCCTTGTCGTAATTATTGGTCATCTGCATAACCCTGTCGCCGACATAATACCTACTGTTCTTGTACGACATGGCCTCCTTGCCCTCACCTATGACCATTTCCTGAATGGCCTCGCACAGGCTATCGACTCCGGCTGGTCCCTTATACATCGGACTGAGCACCTGCAAGCCGTCAAGGGTGCCGTTCCTGTCCATGTAGTCGGCTACTGCCTTTCTGGCGGTAGATGCGGCCGCATGGTCGTCCACTGCATCAATAAGCGTAACATCGACGGCATCATGCGGTATCCCGCTGTACATGCCCTTGGATATCTCGTCGGCAACAACCGGAATGTAACTACTGTCACTCTGCCTGTGGATCCTGTCGAGAATAATAACGTCCGCAAGGCCAGAGCCTATGATCTCGGACAGAAAACTTCCCGCAGACACACTCGGCAACTGCTGTGGATCGCCGACAAAGACAATGTTGGTCACGCGCGGACTGAGGATTGCATCGAGAAGATACGGGAAGGTGTCTATTCCGACCATTGAGAATTCGTCGATAATGACAATGTTGGCTCCTATCTCGTGGTCTGGCTCCGGAGGAGAGCCAGGACGCATTCCCAGGGCTCTGTGAATCGTCATCGCTTCTGTACTGGTCTTCTCTGCCAAAACCTTCGCAGCGGCCCCTGTAGGCGTCAGAAAGAGCGTATCAAGGCCTTTCTTGACGGCGATAGTGTGTATGCATCGACATATTGTACTTTTTCCTGTTCCGCCGCCACCTGATATTACCGAAACCTTACTATTAAAGGCACCCCTTACGGCATCCGCCTGCAAACCGTCAAGAGTAATGCTTTCCTCGCCCATGTATGACGCCAGTTCGTTTTCTGCATAGGCAATATCGTCATCTGTGGCCTCGTAGTCTGATTCGTTGGCTATCATGGCCACAAGATTGGAGGCAACTTCTCTCTCGTCACGGAAAACACTGGGCATATAGACGAATGTACGCCCTTCATTCCTTACGAGGACGAATTTGCTGGCAATGACCGACCCGAATATATTCTCGAAATCTTCCTGAGGCTTGAATTCCGCAAGCTGTTCCTCGACGACCCTGCTCATGGTTGTCGCCGGGACGCACAGGTGACCATCTCTCTTGGCTTCCCCCAGAATGAACTGAACACAGTAAAGCACACGCATGTCACCCGGGACATTCTCAAGTATCCTGTGAGCAATCGTGTCAGCCATCTTGAATCCGATGCCTTTCACCGCCGTCAATATGTACGGATTGTCCTCGATCTTGGAAATGACGTCTTTTTTGCCGACCACCTTGATCACACGACTTGCATAGTCGACAGGGATGTCATGCTTGCACATCCATATGTATGTATCTCTCAGGGTCCTGTCTTCCATCCACTTTTCCGATATCTCGAGAGCACGCTCTTCCGTGATGCCGTCTATCTCGATAAGCATCTCGTGATTATTCTCTATAATGTCCGGTATGCGGGCCTCCCCGAAACGATCCACCATCATGCGGGCACGGACAGGACCTACCTGTGGCATGCAGTCGAGGTACTGACGCATCAGCTTCTCGCTTGTGGGAACGTCCGGAAAGAAATAGTTTGACTTGAACTGCGAACCGAATCTGGCATGATCATGTATGACCCCTGAGAACACATATGTCCTGTAGAGCTCTATCTCGGTTTCGAATTCGGTGCTCAGCTGAACGGTAAGTCCCTTGTCGGTCCATTCGTATGGCACCGCGCCTGGTTCCGTCGGGAAACAGTCGGACACCTCGTCCAGTTCGCATTGAAGGACGAAGAACGTCCCTGACGAGTATACTACCTTATTAACCCTGCACGGCAGAGTCATCTTAATGTCGCTCATATTGTTCTCTCATAAAAAAAGGTGTGAAATTTCTCCCACACCAATATAGTCTTCAGACAGAACAAATCAAGTTCCGACAATAATTTTTATGCTTTTTGCCTTTCAGGTCCCGGACGTCGAACTTTCGCCACGATATCCGTAACGGTAAGTCCCTTCCTGATAACGACGGGCTTGCCATCCTTATCGATTCCGATCTCGACCTTCTGCTGGACTTTATTCTCGGCTATGCGTATGCCGCCATACTCGCCCCCGATGTTCTCGGTGGCTTTCCTGTACAACTGATCGGTAAGATTCTTCACCTTAGAGGCTTTCTTGAGCTGATTTTCCTGCACGCGCTGAAATGCCTTCATTGCGGCTTCGGCGATAACCTGATCTCTCACGAGCTTATCGGCATCACTGGTAGATCCGTTTCGGTGATGATTGTAAGAGTAGACCCTTATGCCGGTCTTCCTTACCTGTTGCACATTGCCATCATCATCCGTACTTTCGGTATATGCCGGCGTTCCATCGCTATTATTGACATACACGGTGGCAATTGCCATATCTGAATTGCCGTAACGGTAGCCGTTATCTCCCAATATGTCACTCGCGAGTATTTCAGAAGGAATTACCATCTCTACATTAATAAGCTCCTCTCCGCTCCTCCTGGCCATATTCTCATACCGAGCCAGTCTATTCTCGGAGATCATAGGCTCTCTCTTGGCGGTAAAGTCTCCTCCGCCACGTCGCACTTCAGGACTCATCCCGGCATCTGAATTGCCGTATTTCTTTCTCTTCATGTAAAGATCTCCTGCCTTCATCAAGGCCGCCCTGTCGACATCTTTGCCCTTCTTTTCCAGAGCGTCAGCAACCGTAGCAACGACACTCTCTTCAGGAACGCCCTGCGACAAGGCCTGTTCGATAGCCTTGCCTACACGCATATAATTGACCATGCCTGTAGTCCTGCTGTTTCCGGCGGCATCCTTCATTGACATGAGGGCCATGCAGAATTCGCGAATATCCTTCGCTTCCATCTCCCTGTCGCCCATCTTCACAACACATGACTCTATTCCTGACATTATAAAACCTCTTCCATTATTCTTTTTCGTCGATTTCGACTACTGATATCAGCTCAACCTGTCTCGATCTCCATCCTATCAGATTGCAGGCATGGATAAGCGACAGGGCACGCAATTCTGCGACCTTGTCTGGATACTTCGTATTTCGTATCAAATAAACCTTGTTCCACTGGCTGCACATCTCAGCATACCTGTTCGCTCTCAAGCGGGCCATATCCTGTTTGTCGAGGTTATCCTCTACCCTTAGCTTATTTAAGGGGTTGCTCATAACATATCTCCTTTATTCTTCTCTGCATATCTGGTATAGTTCGGCAAAGACTTTGTTGACGACGAGGCGCTCCTCGTCGGTGGGGGATTCGGCGAGCAGGCGTTTCATCATTGCCACGAATTCCTGTTTGTTTATGGAAAATGCCTCACCGTCCTTCTTCATTTCGCCGAGCATGTCGGCACGAAGCTTCAGCAGCCGGTCCATGGATGAGGTAATTTTGCAAGTGGTGTCCGCCTTGATCTTCTCGACATCAGATAGTGGCTTGGTTGAATCAGATACGGCATTAATGGCGACGAGACGCTCTTGGAGCGAAGTGAGTGCCATGTCAATGCGATCAATGGTCGATACCTTGCCGCTATTGAAAAGGAGCGTTATCTTATTAATGTACTCCTTACGCCTGATTTCGTCCTCGCTCTGGTCAAGATGGCCTTCCATATGATTCTTGATAACTGGAATGGTGTGTATTTTTCCCTTATCAACGAAGAACTGCCTGATTGAGTCAGCGTTTCGTGTGTCGAGCCACATTTTTTCCGCCTTCTCGCGATGATCACTGGCACAGATGGGGCAGTCTGGCTCGTAATATATGCCGGATTCACTGAGATTGACCATTTTTCCCATGTACTCTACAAGGGAATTTTCAGATTCGACGACTTGATTGATCGAGGAGGGCTTTAGGGCCCTAGTGCTTGGTATGTCCATTATGTCCTACTTAGATATTTCTTTCCAACGAGCATTTATGGCGTTATAGGCATTGTCATATTCCGCTGGCAGAGCATGATATGGCTTGGAGATGACCGCTTCTCCTAGTCGGTCGAAGAGCTCCTCATTGAGGAGTGAAAATGATTTTGCGACGATCCTGGCGGCCTTTATAACATCCCTTGCTTCGGTAATGTGCTGGGCCATGGCTAGGTCGCGGCTATTCTGAAGGAGTCCTATAACCTCCTGTGCCGGCGTTATCTTTATCTCTTCAGATTCTTTCGACATCGAGAAGTCTCTCCTGTTCAGTCATTATTGGATTGTAGTTGTCTGCGAGCCTTTCCTGTGCCATTTCCAGCGCCTCTTCTTTGGTCGACGCGTTCAGAATATGCCCCCTGTCACTACCTCTCCTTATGCTTCCGTTAATCGTCTCGTAGATATAGTCCCAAACGCCCTCTTCGGATTCAGGCTCGTGCATCATTGATGCCACATAGTTTCGCGCCATCTCCACATTGAACCCGTCTTCAACAAGCAGTTCGACTGTCTCGTCGGCCGTCATTCCTGAATCAACATAAGAAGATGCCAGAGTGTCCAGCTTGGCGTTCCTGGAAGATACGAGATCCTCCATGCGGTCCATTTCGGCAAACACTTTGCCCAAATTAGATATGAACATGTGTCTCTGTATGTCCCTTCCTGTCGCCTTCACTGTATCCGCTCCAACATCCATAACAATCACCCTGACTTTATAGCCTTCCGGACGCCATTAATGACACTTTCGCTGGCAGCGAAGATCTGACGTGTGCCGAACTTAACATCCTCTTCTTTCAGATTCAGATATTTCATTAAAATGTCCTTCCCTTGTGACGCTATTTTTTCGCCTACAAATATGGAATGCGGCATGTCGGCATCCCTCTCTAGAGGATGTTCTATGACCTTGGCCTTGATACTGAAGTCTTCGGACACGTCTATCCACCTGTTTCTTTCGAATCTCTTTATAGAGAATAGACCCTTCGGGCTGGCATGGACATAGTCAATCGACTCGCTGCCGCCAAAGTCTTTCTTGGCGACAACGGACGCATGGGCAACGAACCCTTTCCCACCCTGTTCTCCGACGATAGCAATCTTGATGGCGGGATGAGTGCCGGACATGGCAGATTCCATTCCGTTTATCAGGTGCATGTCATAATTTGCACGCGTATTGTCGAGAACGCGGTTGGCATTGTCCAGAGTGTCGCGTGTACGAAGCCCACTCATGTGTCTTAGTGGCTCGAATTTCTTTATCTTAATTCCGCAGGCCTCTTCAAGACGCTCGACGACATGTATAAGGCTCTCAATATCAGAGGAAACTCTCGTGTCGGACGACAGGGCCTCGAACAGGCCAATGGCTCGATCCTTGGCGTCCATCACCACCTGGGCAAACTTAACGAGGTCTCCGGTAGCATTTTCAGCCACGGTCATTTGTTCTTCCCTTCCTGCCTCTGACTCGACCTTCTTAGTCCCGGGCCTTCCTGTCATGAAGAAGGTATCTCCGACTTCAGTGGTTTCCGTCTCGAACATGCTCGCACGCGTTCCGGCGGTGGTATCCTCAGGGATCTCAACCCCCCTTTGCTTCATTGCCTTGCGGTACTCTATCTCAAGAAGGCTTTCGGAGTTAAAATATTCGTTGTGATTCGGGTCTAGGCCGCCTGGATTAGTCATTTTTGTGTCCTTCCGTCGTTTATTGCTTCTCTTGAATTGCAGTTCGGGCATCCGTTCTTGAACCACTCCTCTCCAAATATAAATCCGCAATTCGGGCAATCTACATGGCCCCTGCCCTCGTCATACGGCTGACCGAGAACTTCAATTGCTGGATCTCTCAACACCCTTCCAGTATGAGTTCGTTTCCATATGGATTGAAGGGCGACTGCTTCATTGCTATTACTTTCTATCATTGCTAATCTCACTTTCAATTATACACCAATCGTTTATCCACAACATTATAGTTAGATATTTTATGGAAAAATATCCTTTATTGACAAATCGGGGACTATACATCAAATGAGACTGTGCAACCTCTGTCCGGTCCATTCCGGGACTAGTCGAGATAATCTTCAAGTGTAGGGCATCCGATCCACTTCTTAAGTTCTTTCCCAGATTTGCCGAACCTTAATTCCTCAGGACAAAAGGTCTTGGCAAAAAACTTCTGAGGGATGAGCTTGTTTATGTAGATGCCGTGTTTGTCGTACACCCACTTCCTGACAAGGCTAAAGTATTTGGCGTCATTAAACTTGCTAAATGACGGTTTTACGTCAATCCAGAACAGTCCGTCCGGGGAGGCAACAAGACCATTCCACAAATTGTTTGTATATTTGGTCTTAATGATATGGTCGGCGGTGTAGTGTGCCCCCTGCAGAAGAGTCCTTTCGTCATACCTTATTTTTGTCTTCAGCTGTTTCGGGACTGTGTGCTTGGCAACCTCGGAAAGAATCAATGGACGGGGATGATGTCCCCATTTCTCTAAGATACCGGCGTCTGCCGCGTCCCTACACCATAACGAGAACCAATACTCCTCGTCAGAATCGTGTTTTTCCCTGTCTATGATGTCAGGATTGACATCTCCATTCTCATCTTCCATCTCACACCTCACTTCTAATGCATATGCACGGAAGAGGGCCCTCAGTCCACGAAGCTACCGATGATTACGGGTGACCCTTTCATGCCGCACACTGCCAATATTTTCATTTCTATGAACAGTATGTGCCTCGTGTTCGGGCATAGCCTAATTCTGGCAATGTCGTCACGGGCGAATCTCATTATTGATTCTACACCGTCCTTGCCGTGACGCTTGCTAATCATGCCCGCCATCTTCGCCATGAACGCCGTGGGCATCGGCTTCCCCGCCTTCTTGCCGTTTGGCCACCACACATGCTCATTAAGCCTGTGGTGCTTGATGTCGACGCATCCGGTGTAACTTGTGGTCGCGTCACGCAATGCAGTGCACAGCATCTTGGAGATAGCCATGTCCACTTGCTCGTATCCGTAAAAGTCAACAAGGGCACGCGCCTCCAGGATGGCATTTTCGACATCGGCATTGCCGAGATACGAGTAAAACCTGTAGTATTCAGCTGAATCGTACGGGAATGCCAGTGCCGAAACATGATCGTTCGTAATGTTGGACGACACGACCATGATCTTGTCCACTTCCTGAGCGAGCATCCCCAATGTAGTCCCCGATATGGAAACGAGGTTTCGCGCTGCACCGTACTCTATGGTGCCACCAGCATCCTTGACCCTCTTTATTACGAATGCCGTGGCAGACTGGGCGTCAACCGCCTTGGTCAGGTCAAACATCCTATATGTTGGTTCCCCCGCCTTCTTTACGGCCTTCTTTACTGAAGGCGGAAGCTGGCTCCCCCTGACAATGAGAAGGCATGTCTCTGACACACTGTCTTTCATGCCGTCAAGTGCATCAAAAGCGGCCTGATTCATGGCGGAGGCTGGCATCGATATGATTTTGTTGCCGAAAAATGGCGGGTTGGCAATTTCATCAGCCGCCATCTTAAAATCGAGAACGTCTATATTCTCATCGCCCACTTCGACGAACATCCCAGATATCTTAGCAACGGTCTCTTTAACGAGATAGTCATCGCCGAACACGAAAGCGGCAATGGTTTGGCTAGACATTATTAATCTCCGTCACTGGATCCGTAGTCATTGTCTTCCTCTCTTTAACGAAGAGATGAGTCGTCCCGTCGGAGAATTTCATGTATACGACAGGAGATTCTCCTCTCTCGGAGACCTCCATGTCGAAAGTGCTCTCATCCATTCCCTTGAAGAATCCCATGATCATGAACGGGCTGAATGTTATGCTGTCGCTGACGACATCGGAATCCTCAGAGCACATGACGGAACCCTTGTACTTCGTGCCATTATCAGTCCCCATGGCACACAGTGTTATTTTCCTGTCGGAAATCACTGCCCCCGCCTCAATCTGATTGGCTTTCATGCATGCTCCGAGAGCATTGGCAAAACAGGCCACGGCCATCCGTGATTTTCCGGATGTCTTGTGTTCGGCAAACGCCGTGAACCTCGGAAATCCAGGTACGCTCTGCATGCATACCCGCACCCATCCCCTTTCCTGAACGAGATACAGGTTTCCGACATCGTCGACGAATTTAACATCTCCGTCGAGAAAGAATTTGGACAGGCCGCGAATAGTGTCCAGAGGAAGGAATATGTCCATGTCGAAATCGGCATGTCCAACTTCTGAATAGCACAGCATCTCGCGGCGTGCGGCGGCCACGTAGACAGTTCCCTCGTCACACCTGACGCAGACATTGGATCTCTTGCTGTCGGCATCGCTGGAGTCCCCGGCGAATGTAACTCTCGACACGGACTTGAAAAAATCTCCGGCGTCGATCGAAAACATAAAGTCGGACGGGGGATTTTTCATCATCATATACAGATCTGGATGAGCACAACCGAACTGGGCACTGCTCTTGGTGGACCTTACCGATATATGACCCATATCTCCTTCGACGGCCTGATATTCAAGTGTGAGCGGCTCATCCTTCGGCATGAATTTTATCATGCCCATTATCAGCTCAAGGTTGCATACGCACGCGCCGTTCTCGGCATCAAGGTCATCGGTGTGAACGAAGGCCTTGGACGACACCGACTGGCCCTCTGACTGGACGTATAGTCTGCCGTCTTCGTATGTAATCCTGCCAAAACCCTTATATGGGGAGGCTTTCATTGAATCGACCGTTATGGCCAGAGAGCCTCTCTGCAAAACTTCCTTGAGGGCATTGGCTAAAATCTTTACTTTCATATTATATTATCTCCTTGAAAATCATTTTCCAAGACAATATAGGCCGTAAAACATGTTTTTCAAATGAAATCAGGAAGAAAAAAGAGGCGGAGACTCATTATCTTTCATGTCGTCGGCCTTCGCCCTTATTCGCAGCAGGGCATTGTCGACACTCTTCTCGTCGTAAGTCTTTCCGTGCTGGTGGGAGATGGCGTCGGCTATTTCCCGGTACGACATTTTCTCTAGGTAGCACATGAATACGGAACTCTCCAACGGACTTAGTAAATCCCTCAGCATGGCAATCGTCTTCCCCTTATCTTCCTCAGAACACAGCGACTCTATAAAATCACTGTTGTCACTCAGCATGCCCGCCAAGGTTCCGCTGGTATCATTACGATTGTCGTCCGTAGAATTGAAGTCGTAATCAATCGATATGGCCGTATTTAGGGCCTTATCTTTCTTTCTCGTGTTGGACTTGTTGAGTTCGGTAATCAGGTGCCTATACATGCATATCTTGGCGAAATTGACAAAGCTCATTCCCTTCCTCGGGTCGAAGCTGGGAATGGCTTTCTGCCACAGGGCAGTCGAAGCCTCTTGATAAATATCCTTCCCCTCCATACCCTTTATGACGAAGTGATTGTACGCCTCGTTAAACATGAACCCGTGCAGATACCCAAATATCCTGTCGAACAGAACATCGTCTCTGTCAAGCCCAAACCGTATCGCCATCGCGAACGTATCTAGAATCTTCTGTACCTCTTTCGGAGGCCTCCCGACAATATCTCTCGATGGGCACTTAATGTACTCATTCATGAGCCTTGCCAGTTCGGCCATTCCATAACCGTTCTTATCTGCATCATCACTGAGAATATCCCCAATGACGGCAATAGCTTTTCTATTATTTTCTGTTGGCATCCCAAATCTCCGCTCATAATGAGCGGGTGTGGACAGGATGCGACGATGATGACCGACTATTCAGTCAGTCTTGCTACTAAGGATTCCAGCACCCACCTCTTGTCTGAATTAACTTCAAATGCACGTATCGCCTCTGCGAACATGCCACTAAATAAACACGATCTTGAAACGGGGATCTTTTTTGACACCGAAACGATCCTCCCCATTTCCATTTCGGAAGCTCTTATGACGCCTGTCACTCCAGCCGAAGCGTGCATCACGTTCCTGAATATATTGCCCATCTCGATGCACACCTGACCGTAGTCTGGAGCAGTCTCGCTCAATGAAATCATAATGTCTAGAGCGAGACCAGTCTTCTTATCTGCTATGGCATCGATCAGGTCATAGAGGACGTCCCTTCCGACCAGGCCGAGAAAGTCTCTGGCGAACCCGATATCAATATGAGTTCCCGAATCGGCGACGAGTATCATGCTTTCCAAGTAGCTCAGGGCAGTTCTCATATTTCCGCCGCACATCATCGCAATCTGCTGATACACTTCCGCATCACATTCAGGAATGTCCTTCTTGAGATTGTTTTTGAGGTGAGACGCCAGCTTCGACAAGTAGTCGGCAATGGTAGGCTCTGGTATGGGCCTGAAATTTATACGCCTGAAACGGGACGCTACCGTAGTAGGTATCTGGGAGTACTCAGACGTGCAGAAAATGAATATGACATGACTTTCAGGTTCTTCCGTGGGCTTGAGTAAGGATGCCCATGCTGCCGATGTCAGCTTGTGTGACTCGTCGATAATGAAGATACGTTTTTTCATGCTTGACGGAGAGAACATGGAGCTCTCGATAACTTTATTGATCTCATCCTTGCCGCCCTGTGAAGATCCGTCCATCTCCCTGACGTCCACTGCGGCATCCTCTCTGATAGAGACGCAAGAGCGGCACTTCCCGCATATGACAGGACTGCCCTTTTCCCTGTTTTCACAATTCACAGCAGTGGCAAGAATCCTGGCACACGATGTTTTGCCGCCGCCACTGGCACCAGCGAACATGTATGCATGATGGAACTGCTCCTTGACGCAGCTGTTCCGTAAGATTGCTATCGCGGCATCTTGACCAACTATCTTAGAGAACTGATCAGGCCTGAATTTCCTGTAAAAAACTTCACTCATAATTTTATCTCGCATCGTTTTTAATTATACAACGACGAACAGACGTTCGCCAATTACACAATTTAATTTAACCGACTTGAGAGAAAAATCAAGTCACACCAAGTAGAAATCGTCGGATTTGACCCATGTTACTGTAGAAATTACGGGGCCTGGGGTAAGCGGAACGGCCTCTGTCGGATTAAATACGACATTATGCCTCACTGATAGGCCCTCGATTTTGAAGATCACGTCGTTAAACCCAAGTGCGTAAAAATCCGTACCGGGAAGAGGAAGACCGAGGTCGTCCTGATTGTAAAACTCTATCTGTCCGCTGATATCCTGTATGGCAGTGGTGAGCACGGTAGGGTTCAGGCTCTCAGCAGTCTTGATCGTCTTGATGCCGTTAGAGACATTGTATGTAAATGACTGGATGGCATTCTCTGGATACGGATCGCCTATGAACTCGACAGAAGTCTTGTCCCATGTCACCAACTTTTCACCCTTCGTGTAAGTGTGGGCTATGCTTTTTTCAGCAACGCTCTTGGCGATGATTGATATTGAGGCCTGAACGACGGACCCTGCTTCACAGACGAACGACAGGTTGTCTATCTTGCACCCCAACGCACGCCTCGACTTGCTTCCGTAGTAATTGGAGTCGATATAGAATTCGGTTTGCTCGTATGCTAGGTCATGAAGAAATTCGGCGAGCCCCTCGACGATGGGGAGGGATATTGTAATGGAAGTATCTGAAGTGCCCTTATGCCATATACGCTTGAGCCCCCTGCCGCCTA
>Ga0114918_10004063_pt1 | contig 12769 bp, 8 predicted proteins | sample LantaG_FD_87015 | JGI IMG/M metagenome (GOLD analysis project Ga0114918, IMG submission 87015) | Deep subsurface microbial communities from Baltic Sea to uncover new lineages of life (NeLLi) - Landsort_02402 metaG | ecosystem: Environmental > Aquatic > Marine > Oceanic > Sediment | place: Baltic...
CAGCAACCAGGGCTCCATCCGCACCGCCCACACGGGCAAGAGCGCGGAGAAGCTGTGCGGCCGGGCGGACGGTGTGGCGGCCGCGCTGGGGGGGGGGGTCCCCTTCACCCTCATTTATTGCACGGCCGCCACCAAGGACGCCTGCCCCGCCCGCAAGCCCGGGACGGGGATGTGGGACTTTTACACGACCGTTGCCCGCCCGCCCGCCGCGCCGCCCGTGGAGGCGGCGTCCTCCTTCTACTGCGGCGACGCGGCGGGGCGGGGGGTCGGCGAGAACACCGCCACCCCCGCCGACCCGGACTTCGCTGACTCGGACGCGGCCTTTGCGGCCGGCGCGGGCCTAGAGTTCAAGGTGCCGGAGGACGTGTTTGGCCCCGCGGAAGGACTTGATGACTTTGAGGCCCGCATCGCGGCGGCGGGAAAAGGGGACGCGGCGGCGGCGGCGGCCGGGAGCCCCGACCGCGAGAGCGGCGGAGGGCCGGGCGGCAGCGGCAACGCGGCCCTGGCCTTCCTGTTCCGCCGCCTCGCGGCCCGCTCCGAGGGCTTCAAGGCGGTCGCCTTCAACCGGGCGGCGAAAGCCGTGGAGGCCCTGGACGACGCCATCACCGACTTTGCGGCCTTCAAGAAGACAAAGGTGCCCGGGATCGGCAAGTCCTGCCTGGCCTTGGTTGAGGAGTGGCTGAACACGGGCGACATTGCGGCCGCGCACGCGCCCAAGCCGCCGCCCGCGCCCGCCCAGGAGGGGCATGGGGCGCTGGCGTTTGCGTGAATGATGGGAGGAGAGGGAGAGGCGGAGCGTGGTAGTGTGAGCGTGACAGAGCGCGACGCGCGTGATTTGCCCGCCCTTTTCTCTTTCATCTCCTCATCTCTTTCACTCACGCACCCCGATCAGCGGCGGCGGCCCTGGCGCCGCCGCCCGGCCCCGGCTGTGGCGGGCCTGGCGGCGGCCGGCCGTCGCCGCCGGCGTCGGCGGCGCGTCCCAGCCCAGCCACACGCCGGCGGGCGGCGGAGGCGGCGGCTGCCCCTGGCCCCCCTCCTTCCCACCCCCTCCGCCTCCCCCCTCCTCCTCCTCGACCACCACCACCGCCGCCCCGCGCACGGCCGCCCGGGCCGCCCCGTACAGCCTGTGCCCCAGCCCGGCCCCATCCCGGGCGACGACGGCCGCGGCGGCGGCGGCCAGCCCCGCCCGGGCGCGGGCGTCCCGGGCGGCGGCGGCCAGGCGGGGGGCCAGGCGGGGGATGGGCAGGGCCGGGGGCAGGGCGGCCACGAGGGCGGCCACGGGCACGGCGGCCAAGGGCGCCGCCGCGTGCCCGCCGGTGTCCCCCTCCCCGCCGCCCCCCGCCGCTGCGTCCAGCAGGTCCCCCACCGCCGCCCCGCCGTCGGCCGGGGCGGAAGCGACGGCCAGGTCGACCAGGCGGCGCCAGAGGTGGAGGGAGGGTTGGGGTGGGGGGTGCGACCCGCTGCCACCGCTGGCCGCGGCCGCGGCCGCGGCCGCGGCCGCCGCCGCCGCCGCCGCCGCCGCGTCCCTGTCCGCGATGAACGCGGCCGCCCCGCGGACGTCGCCCAGGTCGGTGAACAGGGCGGTCACCGCCTCCTCGTCCGCGCCCATGCGGCCCAGGACCGCCACCCGCTCCCGGACCAGGCCACGGGCGGCGCACAGGCGGGCGGCGGCTGGGAGGTCGTACGCCTGGCAGGCCCCCAGCACAGCGCCCAGGGCGCCCGGCGGGCCGTAGTCCGCCGTCAGCTCCACCAAGCGGGAGGCCAGGGCCCGGTCGGTGGCGGGGGTGGGCGGGTCGGAGGAAAAGGAGGAGGAGGAGGAGGTGGTGGCGTCTCCCCCACCACCTCCGCTCCCTCCCCCCCCACCCCCTCCGCCCTCGCGCGACGCGTGCGCTGTGGCCCAAAAGAGGGCGTGCAGGTAAGAGAACAGCGTGCGGCGGGAGTCCGCGGCGGCCTCGATGTCGCCTGCGGCAGCAGCTGCGGCCACCGCGGCGTCCAGGGCGCCCACCACCCGGGGCGGCGGGCAGGCGCGCCAGTGGGTGACAAGGAAGGACAGCCCCGCGGCCCGGTCAGCCGCGAGGAGGGCGGCGATGCCACCACCGCCGCCGCCCTTCTCTCCTTCTCCTCCCCCCTCCTCCAGCAGCGTAGAGAACAGGCCGTGCGAGGCGGCAAAGCCCGCGGAGTCCGGGTGGCGGGCGGCCAGCATGACGCGCAGGGCGGACCCCGGGTCGCCCGCCGCGGCGTGGAGGTCCGCCGCCGCGGAGACGAGGGCTGGCGTAGCCCCGCCGGGCGCGCGCGCGCGCGCGGCCGCGGCGGGCGCCAGGGCCGCCGCGTCCACCGCCCCCGGCGGCCACCCGCGCACCAGGGCCAGCAGGGTGGCGTGGTCGGCCGGCCGCAGCAGCAGAGAGTGGAGGACCATGGTGTACGTGGGGCGGCGCAGGAGGAGGAGAGAGGAGGGCGCGGCGGCCGAGGCGGGTGGCGGTGGCGGCGGCAGAGGCGCGCCCGGGCGGGGCGGGCGCGCCGCGCGCCCGCCTGCATTTCTCTCCCGCTCTGGAGCCACCGCCGTCGGCACGTAGGGCGCCAGCGCCGGCAGCGCGCCCACGCCCGCAAAGGCATGCACCGCCCGCTCCCAGGCCCGGGCGTCGCCGGCGCCCAGCAGGCGGGGCGACGCGGCCGCGGCGGCTTCCGCCCGCCCCTCCCCGAGCATTTTTGCCAGCCACGCCCCCGCCGCGGCCGCCCGCACGCGGCCGCCCGACCCGGCCGCCCGGGCCGCCGTCACCGCCGCGCCCGGGCGGCCCACGGCGATGAGGTGGGACACCAGGGCGTCCCCGCCCAGGGGACGGGCCAGGAGGCCGGCGGTGGGCGACAGGGCCAGGAAGCAGGGGTCGTCCTCGGAAAAGGCCGGGGCGCGGCGGGCGGCGCGGTGTGGCTGGAGGGAGGGCACCACCGAGGCGGCGGCGGCGCCGCCGCCCCACTCCCACACGCTGCCGCCGCCCGCCACGCTGCTGGGGGCGGGGGAGGACGGGCCGGCATCGCTGGCGCCGTCGCCGGCCAGTGCGGCGGCCCGGGCACGCGGCGGCGGCGGCGGGTCGGGCGGCAGGGCGGGCGCGAGGAGGATGGAGGAGGCGGGGCCGGGGGGGTGCGCGCAGAGGGGCAGGGGCGTGACCGAGGCCGGCCCACCCCCCTCCCGCGGCAGGGTGCGGGCCTCGACGCCGCCTGTCGCGCTGACGACCAGGACCAGCGCGCCGTCGGCCCCGAGCGGAGCGGCCCCCGCCGCGGTCGCGCCGGGCTCGAGGTCGAGGGCAAAAGCAGGCGGCGGCGGCCTTGGCGGCGGCGGCGGCGGCCGCGGCGAGTGGGGCGGCGGCGCCCCGCCCAGCAGCCCGCCCGTCGCGGCGGACACAGCCGCCGCCGCCAGGGCCGCACTGGACGGCACAGGCCGGCCGGGCGGCGGCGCCTCGACGCCGTCAAAGGCAAACGCCCGGACGGCGGCCCCCCAGGCGACCCACAGCTCGCGCCGCCCGCCCGGGCCGCCGCCGCCGTGGCCCCACGCAAGCCGGGCGCGCGGCGGCGGCCCATTTCCGCCTCCACTGGGTCTGGGCAGGCGGGCGAGTAGGCGCCGTGCCACGGGGTCCGCCACGTACGCGGCCATCCCCGTCGCCCAGGCCAGCAGGGAGCGCGCCGGGGCGGCGGCGGAGGTCGAGGCCGAGGGCGCGCCCGACCAAGCGAGCGCGCTCACGCTCCCCTCCCCGCACCCGGGCGCGCCACCGCCCGCCTCCACCAGAGGCCCCAGCCCCGCCCGCCCCAGCCAGCCCTTGCGGATCACCAGCATAACGCGGCCGTCCGCCAGGCCGACCGCGATGGAGGGGTGGGCGGCGGCCGGGGCGGACGCGGCGGCGGCGGCGGCAGCGAGGAGCAACCCGCCGCCGCTGGTGCCGCCACCACCACCCCGCCCGCTGCCGCCCTCCCGGCCGCTCCGGGGGTCCACCGCCACCGCCGTCCCGGCTGCCGGCAGGGCCAGGCTCCACTCGCCCTCCCCGCTGAGGGAGGAGACGACCAGCGTGCCGCCACCACCGCCATTGCCGCTGCCTCCGTCCACGGAGGCCACCACCTCGCCGGACGCGTCCAGGCTCACCCCGCCCACCCGGCCGGCGTGCGGGCGGGCTCGCCGCACCTCGTGCCCGCCCGCGTCCAGGATGTGCAGGCGACCGCACGCAGTGCCCAGAACGGAGGCGCGGGGCGTGGAGGCGGCCGCGGACACGGCGTCGCCGGGCGTGAGGAAGGGGAGGGGCGCGGCGGGGGGCGGGGTCGGGGATGGGAGGGAGGAGGGGTCGCCGCCTGTCTCGCTTCCTCCTCCTCCCATCCCCTCCCAGGTCAGGCCGGGCAGGTTCTTGAGCGTCGACGCGTCCGCGTCCACGTCGTCGTCGTCGTCGTCGCTGAGAGCGGCGGGCGCGGGCGCCACGGGCGGCGCAAGCGGGGCGTTGGGTGCAGCATTCGTTCGCTCGGGCGCGTCGCCCGGCGCCGCCGAGGCGGGGCTGGCCGGCGGGCCGTCGCTGACCGGGGGGTCCGGCATGCAGGACACTCCCGTGATCAGGGTGCGCGCGCACGCCTGCTTCTTCCCCCGCAAACGGAGTGTGAGCGCCGCGGCGCCGGAAAGGAACAGTGTGGTTCGCTCTCGAGCGCGCGCCCGAGCTTCTCGTTGCATCTCGCTCTCTCTCTCTCTCTCTCCCAAAACGCGCACACGCCCAACAAAGCATTCATTAGCTCCCCCTCCTCTCTCTCCCCTCCCGCCTCAAGCCCGCCCGCTCACGCCCTTCTGGTACTGCTTGTGCCGCTTGGGCAGGGCCCGCTCCAGGACGCCCGGGACGCCCGCCTCCAGGGCATCCTTCACGACCGCCGCCTCGCGCAGGAGGTCTGCCGCGCGCGACCGGTTCTCCTCCAGCGCCGGCGTCAGCGCCTGGGCCGCGCCCCGCACGGAGGCGGGGGACTGCCAGACCGTGGAGGCCAGGTCCGGGAACCCCGCGTCCAGGGAGACGGACAGGGCGGCGTGGCGGGCCGCCAGCAGGGAGATCAGCTCTGCCGCGTCGCCCGCCGCGCCCGCCGCGTCGCCGCCCTCGCCACCGTCCCCGCCCTCGCCGTCCAGGAGGCGCACCGCCCGCCCAAACAGGCCCAATAAGACAAGCTCCGCCTGCGTCAGCCCCGGGTCCGACCCCATCGCCTCCAGCACCCAGCCCCGCACCTTGGCCGCGTCCTCCGGGCGCTGCCCGAAGACGTGCTCCAGCAGGAGGCAGTCGGCCTCCGCCACCGTCTCCCGCCCGTCCGCGTGGGCCGCGACCTGCAGCAGGTTGACGGCCTTCATGAACCGCCGGTCCGACACGTAGACGGGCGGCTCTGCCTTGTCCTGCAAGAATCCCCGCAGGCCCGTCAGCAGGTCGACGACGGCCATGGGGAGGCCGACGGCGGAAATGGCGGACGCAGAGGTGGCAGTGAAGTCAGCCAGGGCCATAGGGGCCAAGCCCGCGGCCGCCGCCGCGGCGGACGCGCCCGCGGCCGCCGCGTCGTCCGGCGCGCCCGCCGCGTCCAGTTCGCCCCGGTCGGTGCGCTCGCCCGAGGCGGACACCGCGGAGGCCGCCCCGCCGCCCGCGGCCAAGATGGCCAGTCGCCCGAGCGCGTCGGCTGAAACTTGGGACACGTGGCGGCGGATCAAGAACCGGTCGTACAGCGCGTCCAGCTCCTCACTTTCGGGGAGCTCGTTGGACGCGCCGACCAGGGTCAGCAGGGGCACGGCGTTGCGGGCCGTGCCGTTGTCGAACAGGCGCTCGTTCAGCAGGGTCAGCAGCGCGTTCAGGATGGCGGAGTTCGCCTTGAAGATCTCGTCAATGAACGCGACCTCCGCCGTCGGCAGGTAGCCCTCCACCTGGCGCACGTACTCGTCATTCTCCAGGCCCTTCATGGACAGGGGGCCGAAGAGTTCTTCGGGCACGGAGAAGCGGGTGAGGAGGCGCTCGAAGTAGCGCCCCTTCGTCAGGGCCGCCAGCCGACGGGACAGCTCGGACTTGGCCGTGCCGGGCGGGCCCAGGAGGAGAAGGTGCTCCCCCGCCAGGGCGGCCAGGAGCATGAGGCGGACCTAGGAAAAGTGATGGAGAGGGAGGGAGGGAGAGGGGGCGTGGAGGGGCGTGAGGGAGGAGGGCCCGAGGGAAAAGGATAAAGGGTTGAGGGCGCTAAGGGTCGGGCACGCCCGCCGTCCCGACGGCTCGCGGGCCGAGAAAAAAAAAACGCATGGGGCATCCCTCTCCGCCACGCCCCTCGGGGCGGGCCTCGGTCTCCCTTCTCCACACCCTCTCCCCTCCCCATGTCCTCACCTCCGTCTCCCGCTCCAGCAGCCCCGCCTGCACGCTCTCCACCGCCGCCAGGACGCGCTGCTTGAGGGTGGAGGTGGGCGGGGGCGCGGCGGCCGCGGCGGCCGCGGCCGCCTTGGACGCGCCCGCCGCGCTCGCCAGCGCCGCTTCCGCGGCCGCCGTCACGGAGGATATGGTGTTCAGGATGGTGGCGTCCACCACTTCAGTCGGGGCGTCCGCCCGGACGGCGGACGGGCGGAAGGAGGGGGGCGGGGCAGCGGGCGAGGCCGGCGAGCGAGGCCGCAGAGCCGGCGAGACGCGCGCGGCGCCAGCAGCCCGGGACGCAGCCGGCCGGGTGGCTAGCTGGGGCGCCTGGGCACCCGGCTGGGCGCGCAGGGAGAGGGAGGGCATGGTAGTGGTAGAGGGGGAGGGGTGTGGGGTGAGGAGAGAGTGTCGGAAAGAAAAGAAAATGTGGGGGCAGAGGTCCTGACCCGCGCCTGGCCAGGCGCGGCCACAACGCGACTGAAAGCGTCGCACTCCTCTTCTCTCTTCGCCTCTCCGCCACCCCCTCTCGCCACACACGATGCGGACCTCCCTGCCCGCCCTGTGGCAGGGCACCTGTCCCACCGGCCGCCCCCTGGCCCCGCTGCCCCCTCGCCGGGCGGCGGTAGCGGCGTCGCCGGCCCCCAAGCTGGCCGACGCGCCGACGCGGTCCGTGTCCGCCCCTGCCGCGCCCCCCGCCTCCTCCACCACCCCCTCCCTGCCCCGCCCGCCCGCGGAGGGACGGGACATGTACGCGCCGCCCAGTTTCACGGCCCTGGTCAACGATGCGACGGCCTCCCTGGCGGCAGCCTTGGAGGACGGGCGCAAGCTGGTGGAAGTGGAATTCCCGGCCCTGCCCGGGGACAAAGACGGTGAGTGTGAAAAGAGAGGGGGGGAGTGCGCGGGCACACGCCTCGGCGGGAGGACGCACAGCCTGCCTGTGCGCGCCTCTTAGATGTGGAGCGAGAGGGAGAAGAGGGGCGCGGGGGGTGGCGTGAGGAGAGAGAGAGAGGGACGAGCGAGAAATCGGCGCTGCCTTTTCTCAACCCGGCCCCCCCCTCCCTCGCCTGGAGAGAAACAAAACACTCAAACACGTCCCCTCTTTCCCCCCACTCAGGCTACACCGGCACCTCGGACCAGTACATCGACCGCAACATCCAGTTCGCGCTGGCGGCGGCCCGCACGCTGGTGACCGCGGGCGTCCTGCCCTCCGCCCGCATCCTGGTCCCGGACGCGATTGAGCTGCGCCGCGCGCAGAAGCTCTTTTCCGCGGCCCTCGTCCCCGGCGTCTCCCTCGGCCACCTGCGGGAGGCGTCCCCCTCGGGCCTGGAAGCCTTCGCCCGCGCCTTTGGCGGCGGCCGGGGCGGCGGCAACGCCAAACCCCCGCCCGCGGGCGCGTACCTTGTCGTCAATGCGTCCACGATCGAGCTGCCCGACGTGGAGGCCTACGTGACCTCCCTGTCCGCCCCTGCGGAAGAGGGCGGGCCGCCCGTCCCGGCGGCCGAAGTGCCGGCCATGGTGCTGTGGAACATGGAGCTGGACACTCTGCGGGCGGACCTAGGTGAGAGACTGGAGAAAGAAGAAGAAGAAGAAGAGAGAGAAGGAGGGGGAGGGGCGGGTGCTCGGTCTCTCATCTCTCTCATCTCTCATCTCTCTCACCTCACATATAACCTCCTCCCCATTCCCTTTTCTCTCTCTCTCTCCACTGTAGGCCTCTTCGGCTTCCCGGGCAAGGACCTGCAGTACCGCTTTCTGTGCCGCTTCACGCCCGCCTTCTACATTCGCCCCCGGGATTACTCCAAAACCGTCCCCACGCCTCCTTTTTTAATCAACTACAGCGGCGCCCTCTTCCGGTCGTACCCGGGCCCCTGGCAGGTGATGCTGAAGCAGGATGATGGGGGTTACGCGTGCGTGGCGGAGGACCGCCTGCGGTACACGCTGGGCGAGGCCAAAGACGAGATGGCGGGGGCCATGGGCATCGGGGACGAGGTGATGGTCGGCAAGAGCACAACTGGAGGCAGTGGCAGTGGCCGCGGCGGTGGTGGTGGTAGTGGGGTGGAAGAACAGCAGTCCCAGGGCGACCGGGTGCGGACGCTGCTGACCCGGGGGGTGCGGCAGTCGACGTGGTGGGAGGACGCGTTCGAAGAGGAGGAGGCCCACGACTGGCGGCGGTGAAGGGGGGTTGAGAGAGAGAGAGGCCGGGCGTGTGCACTTCATTTTTGCGTCCCTCTTTTCTCCGCCCACGGCCCCCCTCCCAAACGAGGCGACAATGCGGCCACCCGGCCCTGGTGCCGCCTTTTCGACCGGGCGGCGACCGGGCGGGGTGCAGGTGTGTGTGTGCGAGAGAGAGGAGGGAGGCGAGAGGGCGAGCGATTGGAGCGCTAGCGCGCAGGAACGCGTGGCCGCGGCCGGACGCGCCGACTCCTCTCTCTCTCTCTCTCTCACCGCCCACTACACGCACAAACGCACACCCTCTCTACCTAGGCCGGCCCTTGGCCGCCCCGCCCACCTGCCCTGGACGCGGTCGCCCGGTCCGCGCCGGCGGGGCCGCGGAGGCCGGCGGAGGCCGCACCAATGCGGTTGCGGCGGAGGACCACCTGCGCACCCCGCGCCGCGCCCCCCTCCACCTCCTCCGCCCCGCCGCCTCCGCCCACGCCCACGCCCGCCCCTCCTCCCCTTTCCCCTCCCCCTCCCGCCGAGCCAGAGGCCGCCATCCTGCTGGCCGCCTGCGGCGTGGGCCTGGCCACGGGCGCGGGCGTGGTGGCTTTCAACTGGGCGATCGAGGGCGTGCGCGCGGGCGCGTGGGCGGGGACGCCCCTGGAAGCCACGCACTGGGGCGCCTGGGCGCGGGCGCTGCCGCTCGCCGCGTCCGCCCCGCTCCTCCTGCTGCCGCCCGTGCTGGGCGGGGTGGCGGTCGGCGCGCTGCGGGCGGGCGTGGGCGGCTCCCTGGACGCGCCCCGGGCCCCGGCCTGGCTGGCGAGAGGCAAGGAGGAGGATGGCGGGGAGGATGACACCAACCCTGCCTCCCCGCCCTCGCCTCCCTCTCCCTCTCCCTCCGCCTCCGCCGCCGCCGCCGCCGCCATTGCGGGGCCCCTGCTGCGCGCGGTGGCGGCGGCCATTGGGCTCGGCACGGGCGTGTCCCTGGGCCCGGAAGGGCCGTCCGTGGACATCGGCAAGGCGGCCGCCCGGGGCGCGACGGCGGCCCTCGCGCGCGGCGGGCGCGCGCGCGCTGCGCTGCCGCTGCTGGCCGCCGGCGCGGGCGCGGGCGTGGCGGCGGGCTTCAACGCCCCCATCTCCGGCGTCTTCTTCGCCCTGGAGACCGTCTTCCTGCGCCCCGCCGCCGTCGCGGACGTGCTGGCCGCGGCGACAGCAGCGGCGACGGGGGGAGGGGCCGAGGCGGGCAGCGGAGAAGGGGTGGCCAGCGCCCTGCTCCCGCCCCCGTCCCCGCCCACCACGCCCGGCCTCGCCATCGCGGCCGTTCTCTTGGCCACCGTCCTCGCCGCCCTGGTCTCCCAGGCGGGTCTGGGCGACACGCCCGCCTTCCGCGTGCCCCCCGGCGCCGCCGCGCCCGCCCTGGGAGAGCTGCCCCTCGCGCTCGCGCTCGGCGCGCTGTGCGGCGGGCTCGCGTCCTCGTACGCCGCCGCGGAGCGCGCCGCGGCCGCCGCCTTCGCCGCTTTAGAGGCCCGCTTCTCCCTCCCTCCCCCCGCCGCCCCCGCCCTGGCCGGCCTGTTCACGGGCTGCGTGGCCCTGGCCGTGCCGGAGGTGCTGTACCAGGGCTTCGGCAACGTGAACGCGATCCTGGAGGCGGACCCAGGCGAGTATGGGGGGGGGCTGCTGTTTGGCGTGGTCGTGGCCAAAGTCCTCACCACCGCGGCCTGCCGGGGCGGGCGCCTGGTGGGCGGCCTGTACGCGCCGTCCATCCTTATGGGCGCCGCCCTGGGCGCGGGCGTGGCGGACGCCGCGGGCGCGGCCTTCCCGGGCCTGGCCGAGAACCTGGCGGGCCCGCAAGCCTACGCCCTCACGGGCGCGGCGGGGATGCTGGCCGCCACGTGCGGCGTCCCCCTGACGGCCGCCCTGCTGGTGTTCGAGCTGACGCGCGACTACATGACGGTCGTGCCCACCCTGGGCGCGGCGGGCGTGGCGGCCTGGGTGGCGGGCGGGGGGCTGGCGGGGCTGGGGGGCGTATTTGGACCGGGGGTTGGGGCGGTGGCGCCGCCGCCCGCGGCCGCGCCGACCCCGCCCCCGCTCTCGCCGCCCCAGTCGCCCCCGCCCGTCGGCGCCCGCCTGGCGGCGGCCACCGCCCGGGCGGAGGGGACGGCCGCGCCGACGCCGCTGCAGGCGGTCGAGGAGGCAGTGGCGGCGCCGCCCGCCCCTCTCCCGCCTCCCGCCGTTTCTCCCTCCGCCCCGACCGCCCTGTGCGCGGCAGGCGAGGGTGCCTGCCTGGTCCTGCCCGCCAGCATGCCCTTGGCCGCCGCGGTGCAGGCCCTGGAGGAGGAGGCGGCCGCGGGGCCGCCCGGCCAACCCGTGGCTGCCGTCCTCCTCTCCGAGTCGGGCGGCGTGGCGGGCGTGCTGACGCTGGAGAGGGCGCTGGCGGCGCTGGCGGAGGCTGTCGGCACGGCAGCGATGGAGGGGGAGGAGGCGGGCCCGCGGGCCAGCGTGTCGGCGGGGGCGGCGGCGGCGGCGGCGGCGGCGGCGGCGGCGGCGGCGGCGGGCGAGGAGGAGTAGAGAGAGAGAAGAGTGTGGTGTCGCAGAATTGAATTTCGTTTCCCTCGCGTCCACCCCACACACACCATGGCCGACGACCTGGAGGAGGAGCTGGACTACGGCCTGGACTCACCCGACCCCAAGCCCCGGAAGGCGATAGGAGGCGGCGCGACGGCGACAGGCAGCGGGCAGCCGACACACGCAGCCAACGCGGCCAATGCTATCGGCGCGGACGACGACATCTACGGCGACCTCTTTGCGCCGGCCGCGCCGCCCGCGGCGGGCCATGCCGCCGTCGCAGGTGCGCCCCCGCCCGGGTCCATCGCGGCCCTGGAGGCGGACGAGGTGTGCGTGTGGGCGTGCGAGAGAGAGAGAGAGAGGAAGCGCGCGGCGCGTCCCTTCTCAACTCTCATCCATCCCATCTAATTTCTCTCTCTCCATCCTCAACAGCTCCGCCGCCGGGCCGCCGCCCAGGCCGACGCCCTGGCGGCCCTCCAAGCTGAGGTGGACGCCCTGAAAGCCGAGGTGAGAAAAAAGAGAGAGGCAGGAGTGTTTTTCTCTCCGCGCGGCCCCCCCTGTTTTCCCTCTCTAACCTCCCCATCATTCTCCTCTCCCCTCTCCCTTCACCACCAGCGCACCGCCTGGCGGGCTGAGCGGGCCACGCTGCTGACCAACATGTCCTCCCTCTTCCTGACGGCGAAGGCCGAGCTGGCGCGCAAGGATGTGGCCATCAAGGAGGCCCGGGCGGGGCGGTAGAAGAGGAAGAGAGTGTAGCATTTAGAAAACAAAAGTCACATCCAACCTCCTTCATCTTGTCTCTCTTTTGCCACGAGCGCGCCCCAGCGCACGCGAGACTCCGGCACGGGGCCCCACGCACAGAGGGCACACATGCACATAAGACCTCCCCTTTTCTGTTCAGGCCGCCTTGCGCGCGGACCGCGTCCGGGCGGCCGGCCCCGCCCGCGCCGCGCCCCGCCCGCGCGCCCCGCCGGCCCCCCACCCCACCCCACCGCCCAGGACCTTTTTGCGCTGCTTGCACATGTGGAGGTACAGCTCCGGCAGGCCGGGGACGTAGCAGGCAATGGCCACAAAGCAGGCCCAATAGTAGTCAAACCCCCAATTGAAGGCATTGGGCAAGGTCAAGGACCATGGGCGGAGCGCTTTGATGGTGGGCAGGGCCAACGCCACCATGCTCATTTCGGACGCCACCCCCACCGGGTAGAGGACCAGGAAGGCGGAGTAGCGCAGCCAGAGGAGAGGGTAGGGAACCGGGAGGCCGGCCTCCTTGGCGGCGTACAGGCCGTAGCGCAGAACCTCGGACACGCACCAGCAGGTGAGCAGGGTGAGCAGGTTGAGCTGGAGGTGGATGGGCCCGACCTTGAGGAGGGAGATGGCGCCGCCCGAGCAGGCGTCCGGCGCGTGGTTGACGATGCCCCACAGCGCCCAAAGGCGGGACAGGACCTGGATGAAGGTCGTGAAGAAGGGCGACCGGACGAGGCCAGTGGCCGAGTGCACGATTTCTGCCACCGCGGCCGTCTGCACGACCTTGAGAGGGGCCTCCACTTTCGCAAAGATGTCGCGCGTCCAGCCGCCGGACGCGACGGCGGAGTAGGTCAGGAACCGCATGTAGGCCCTGGAGGAGGGGGGGGGGGGGGGGGTGGTAAGGGGGGCAAGGGAGGTGGGCGGGCTGG
>Ga0114918_10004065_pt1 | contig 12764 bp, 8 predicted proteins | sample LantaG_FD_87015 | JGI IMG/M metagenome (GOLD analysis project Ga0114918, IMG submission 87015) | Deep subsurface microbial communities from Baltic Sea to uncover new lineages of life (NeLLi) - Landsort_02402 metaG | ecosystem: Environmental > Aquatic > Marine > Oceanic > Sediment | place: Baltic...
CGAAGAAGCGGGAAAGGCGCTGCCGCCGCGAGGGGCGGAGAGGAGGAGGAGGAGGAGGAGGAAGAGGAGGAGGAGGAGGAGGAGGAGGAAGAGGAAGGAGTCCCTGTTGGCTCGGCGGCCTGCGCATGCAGAGAGAAAAAAGGAAAGAAGAAAAGAGGAAAAAAAACTCTCTCTCTCTCTTCTTTCTTTTCACCCGAGAATGGGAGGCGGCGGCGCGGCCTGCAGCAGCCTCTTGACCGCTCCCAGTCCTCCACGCAGAACGCTCCCGGCCGAAGGAGAAGGCGAGGGAGAGGGCGAAGGGGAGGAGCGTGGCGGAAGGTTGAGGCTGCTGCTGCTGCTCCGCTGCCTTCTGATCTGCTGCTGCTGCTGCGGCTGCTGCTGCGTCGAAGAAGAAGAAGAAGAAGAAAAAGAGGAAAAGTCTTCTGCTCCTCCTCCTTCAAACGCGATCTCGAACGGGAAGGTGACGACGCTCGCCGTCAGCACGGGCGGAATGTGCGCCGTCCGGGCCGCGGCGCGGCAGGAGACCGAGAGCAGTAAGGAGCGGAGGCCCTGCTCGCCGCGGAGGAGGAAGGCTTGATCTTTTCGTCCTTGTTGTTCTTGTTGCTCTTGCTCTTCGAGGTGAGGCGAGACCCGGATAGAGAGCCTCCACGTCTCCCAGGGAAGAGAAGAAGAGGAAGGACTAGAACCAGAACCGGACGAAGCAGCTGAGCGCTCTCGCAGGGAGAGGACGACAGTCGCCGAGGAAGGAGAACTCGACCTCAGACTCAGAGCCCAGGCCCCGAAGGCGGCAGCTTTCTCGTCGACCGCCGCTGCGACCTCGGCGTCCCCGCACGTGGAGAAGACCAGTTCTTCTCCTCCGAACGACCCCTCCGAGACGAAAGCGTCCACGGGCCTGACGGATCCGAGGAGGCGGCAGAAGAGGACGGTGTGGAGGGCGCCTGTGGAGCGGTGGAAAGAGAGAGAAAAGATGAGTTGGGTTTCGAGGTTTTCTTTTTTTTGCTTGCTTGCTGACGATGTCGTCAAAAACATGAAAGGAAAGAAAAAACGCAATCGAACTCACTGCGGACGGCGTCTGCTGCTTGTTTCGGTTCTACTTCCTGCGGTTTGTGAATATCATAGTGTTTTTTATGCGTGTGACGAAGAAGAGGGCGTGAAAAGGGTGAGCGAGGGCAGGACGAGGACGAAAGAGAGGTCGATGATCGAAGCGAGGGCAAAGTCAATGCTTCCATCACAACTCTCTCTCTCTCTTTCTCCTCTTCCGTCGTCCCTCCATCGCCGATCCTCACCAGCGTCGGCAGGTCGTGACAGACGCAGCTGCTCATATAACGAAGGAGAGACAGAGACAAGTCCTAGTGACGACAAGAGAGAGAGAGGGAAACGAGAGACGAGAAAGCTCAAGGTTTTGATTTGTGATTTTTTCTTTTTTTCTTACAGGTGCTGCTCTTTCGCTTCGACGACCAATCTCAACTCCCTCTCGACCTCCTCCAGCGCCTCCGCGGCTTCGGCAAACGCAGGCGCCTCTGAAAACCTGTCCTTCCCCGTCGAAACGATGCCTTTCAGCAGCATCCTCGCGCTGGAGAGCTCGCGCTGGCCACCGCTAGCAGCAGCAGCGACAGAGGCGAGAGCTTTCTGATCATCTTTTTCTTCTTCTCTTTTCTTCTTCTCCCTCGCGGCCCTCGCTTCGGCGCGGCCCAGCTCCGAGGCAGCCGACGCGAACTCCTCGAACTTGAGGGCGTCGCTCCGCCAGGCCGTGCCCCCGGACAGCACGGACACGCGCTTGAGCCTGGCCTCGCGGGCCGCGGCCTTGCTGCCGGCCAGGAGCCCTTGCTGTTCGCTGTTGTTGCCGTTGTCGTTGTTGCCGTTGCCGATGCCGTTGCCGTTGCCGTTGCTGTTGTCGCAGCAGCCCGGAGGACCGGAACCGGCAGCGGCCGAGGGCTCCGAGTCGTGGAAGATCGCCAGGGCGTGCCACGTGTCGGGCCGGGAGGAGCACGCGGCCGTGGCGGCGGCCAGGCGCAGGGCTCGGCCCGCGGCGGCGCGCAGCGAGGCGAGGCTGCGCGAGGACAACGAGAGAGAGTCGGGTTTTTCGGTTTCGGCGTTTTCAACCTTCTCGAAATCGAAGTCGTCGTCGAGCGTCAGCTGCAAAAGGCCTTCCTCTGCTTCTGCTGCGCCAGAGGCCTGCTCTCCTTTCTCCTTCTCTTTCTCCTCCTCGTCGGGCCCCTGCGTATTCTTCGAACTCGAAGCCTCCGCGACAAACCGCGCCAGCTCCAGCAGCAAGCCGCCGTCGGCGACCCCGCGCCCCTCGGTCAGCTCGACCACCGCCGCCAGCCCCCTCGCCGCGCTGCCTCCTTCCCCCACCATCAAAGCGGCCTGCGCGAAGTTGTGCCAGGTCTGCCACGAGTCTTTTTTGAGCTTCACGGCCTGAGATAAGGCGGAAAACGCGGGCCTCCACCTCTCTGCGCGGAGGTGCACAGCGGCAAGGTTGTTCCACACCTCGCCGTTTTCGGGTTCCTCGGCGGCCGCCCTCGAGAACGCCGAAGCGGCCCCGGCGTCGTCCCCGAGCTTCAACGCACAATACCCGCGCGAGAACCACCCTTCGCCGTGGATGGGGTTGAGGCCCAGGGCCAGGTCCCAGGCCTCCGCCGCCTTCTTCCAGTTTTTCTGAGACGAAGCGCTGCGAGCCAGGCCCGCTGCGCCCTCGCGCACCTGCCCCTGGAGAGCCTCCACGCCTCCTCGTACCTGGAGGCGTCGCCCGTCACGTCCCCGAGGGAGCACAGCAGCGCAGGCAAGAGCAGCCGGGAAGAGTTGGCGGTTTTCGATCTCTTCGAGGCTGCCTCGATTCGGGCCTCGAGCGTCGCCCTCGCCCTCTCCGCATGACCCAACAGCCGGTGGCAGAGAGCCGACGCCTCCCACGCCTCCACGCTCTCGTAAACGTCCAGCGCCTCGGAGACGAGCCCAGCGGAGAGCAGGGCGTCGGCGGCCTCCTTTCGAGCGCGGTGGGAGGGCGGAAGGGGCGTGGCGAGGGCCAGGGGGACGCGCCTCCGAGCGACGAGGAGAGACGAAGAAACCGTTTCTTCTGTTCCGCTTCCCTCGACCGACTTCTTCTCCATTTGCGCCGTCGAGAGTCGCTCGAAGGCCAGCAAGGCGCGCTCGCGGGTCCTCGGGCGCGTGAGCTCGTGCCTGGCGCGGGCCAGGGCGGCGCAAGCCGCCACAGCCCAGCGGGAGCGGGAGAGAGGGAGGAAAAGAGACGAGGAAGAAGTCGCTTCTCCTTTTCCTCCTTCTCCTTCTCCTCCCTCCTTCTCCTCCTCCTGCTGAGATGGGGTCGAGAGGGCCTCCACGAAGGGCGCGGCCCTCCAGGCCCGGAGCCCGTCGTCCGCCGTGCCGCGGCGGACGGCGGAGGCGTGCAGCAGCAGCAGGGCCTGGACCGGAGGGGTGAGAGGCGCGGAGGCAGCAGCGGCAAAAGCAAGAGGAGGAGAAGGAGAAGGAGAGGAGTTGCCCTCTTTCTTTTCTTCTCCTCCGCCTCCGCCTAGCCTAGGGGCGGTGAGCACTTCGGACCTCTCGGCGGCAAGCCCGCTGAGCCCCTTGGCAGGCAGCGCAGTAGCAGCAGCATCGGCACCCGGAGCGGGAGTGGAGGAAGGAGAAGAAGCGGAGGGCGAGCTCTCCTCGTCGAGCGAGAAGAGCGAAGAGAGGTCGTCGCCGCCGGCAACTCGGACAAACTCCTTTGTGGTCGTCGTCGCTTCTTCCTCTCCTCCTCTTCCTCCTCTTTTGTCCTTCTCGTTCTCCTCCAATTTCAAAACCCGCACGACCAGCTGCGCCCTGGCCTCTCCCTGGTGGACAGTGCGCACCCCGAGGGCTCCCGTGACGGAGACTGAAACTTTCAAAGCCTCGGCGGCCCGGCGGAGGAAGGCCGGGGAGGAAAAGGACGAAGAAGAGTCGCCCGAGCTGCTGCTTGAGCTGCTCTCGCGGAGCTCGAGGCGGCAGGCCGCGGCCTCGAGGGCGGCCCCGGCCGAGGCGAGGAGGGCCTGGGCAGCCGAGAGAGGAGAAAGAGAAGAAGAAGAATTCGATGAAGAGGAAGAAGAATTCGACGAAGAGGAAGAAAAATTCGTAGAAGAAGAACTCGAAGAAGAGGCGAGCTCGACCGCCGCGGCGGCGAAAGGAGACAAGAGGTCCAGCGCGTCCCTGGTCACCGCGGCGGGGGCCCCCAGCACCCTCTGCCTCGCAAAAGCGGTCCTCAAGGCCCATAGGGACCAGGTCGGAGGGAGCTGCGAGAGAGTCGCAGCGAGAGAGGAAGAGGAAGAGGAAGAAGGAGAAGCTGCTCCTTCTTCTTTCCCAGCGCTACTCCCATCGGCGAGCCCCAGCGGCGCCAGCAGCACTGCGACAGCTACGGCGAGGAACTGCGCCCCCTTGACCCGCGGGTCAACGCTCTCGCCGTTGGCCCCCGCGGACTCCAGGGCTGCGGCGTCGAGGGCCGAGAGGGGGAGGCCCCCGGGAGGGAGAGGAAGTGAGGACGAAGAAGAAGGAGGAGGAGAAGGTGAACTTAAACTCTTCTCCTCCTCCTGCTTCTGCTTCCCCTTCACCTTCTTTCCTTCCGCGAGCTCCTTGGGGGTTCCCGGCTCCAGCTCCGGTCCCGTGAACGCGGCCTGCACGAACGCGAGCAGCGCCGAGGCCCCCAGGGCGAGGCGCTCTAAGGAGGAAGCAGCAGCGGAAGAAGGAGAGGAAGCCGAGAGAGAAGAAGAAGGAGAGCAACAAGCGTCGGCGACCGACGACCAGTAGCGCCTCGCGGCCTCGTCTTCGTCGTCCTCTTCCTTGTCTTCTTCTCTGTCGTCGTCGCGAATCAGGATCCGCCTCGCCTCGCCGGTCGTGAAGGCCAGGGAGTAATCCCCTCGGGCCGCGGCGGAGGCGAGGGCGGGGAAGGAGGGTGAAGAGGAGGAGGAGGTCGACGACGACGACGACGGCGACGGCTGCTGCTGCCGCTGGCCGTCGCCGCTCGACCTTGATGATGACGCCTTCTCCGCGCCCTCTCCGCCTCCTCCTGCGCCGTCATCGTCGCCTATGACGGTCAGAGCCGTCAGCAGGAGCTCCCACTCGGAGCGGGAGTTCTCGGAGAAGAGCGCGGACGACGAGGCGAGGGCAGAGTCGGCGGTTTTCGAATTCGATTTCGGTTTCGATGGCGCTGATGCCGCCGCTCCGACATTCGAGGCGCCCTGCGCCGTCTCCGCCGTCGTCATCGAAAGAGATTCGGAGCTAGTCGACGAAAGGGCGATGTCTTAGAACCTGTGATCGGCGAATCAGAGCCTGAAGTGACGAGGACGCGTGCTCACGACCCCTCGCCGATTGAAAAAAGAGAGTGAAAGAGAGCACCAACAGCGTCAAAAAAAAACTTCATTTTTGTCGTCGAGTTTGAAAGCCAAGCAAAAACAAAGCAACAGCAGCCATGGAAGCTCAAGCTCCTCCTCCCCCTGCTGCTCCGCAGCAGCAGCAGGCCCCTTCCAACCTACCCCCACCTCGCCTCATCATCTCCGAGATGGTCCTCGAGAACTTCAAGTCGTACGCGGGAGAGCAGCGCGTCGGGCCGTTCCACAAGGTCGGTTTGAAAATTGGTTGTTTTCGAAGAGAAAGAGAAAGGGAAAAAACGGTTTCGCCACTTGGCGAGGGCAAATGCGGGCAGAAGACGCGGTGCTTTCGGTGCATTTGCTGCTCCAGGTGGTAAAAAGTGACACGCTTGACGCGCCTGAGGGCTCGTTTGGGTGGTTTCGGGGCTGGAAGGAGTCGAAAAGCGAGGCATTCCAATTCGAGCTCGACGACGCGACATCGACGCTTTCCGCTCTCAGCTCGACGACGCTCAACAATCACCTTTCGACTCTCTCTCTTCTCTCATCTCTCCAACAGTCCTTCTCCTCGGTCGTGGGGCCCAACGGCTCGGGCAAATCCAACGTCATCGATGCGCTGCTTTTCGTGTTCGGCAAGCGGGCCAAGCAGGTAAGGAAGAAGGAGAGAAGAGAGAAAGAGAAGGATGAATTCGTCGTCGTCGCTCGCGCGATTGCTCCTTCTTTCTCCGCTTCCAACAACGACGACCTCGACCTCGACCTCCCCTTCCTCCTCTTTCAACCCCTCCCCCCCCCAATTCCAAACAACAGCTCCGCCTCAACAAGGTCTCCGAGCTCATCCACTCCTCCACCGCCCACCGCGACATCGACGCCGCGAAAGTCTCGGTGCACTTCAAGGAGATCGTCGACACGGGAGAGCACTCGTACGATGAGGTCGAGGGCTCGGGCCTGGTCGTCTCGCGGACCGCGCACCGGAACAACTCGTCGCACTACTTTGTCGACGGCAAGAAGTCCAGTTACGGAGAGGTCACCGCTCTCCTCAAAGCCAAGGGCGTCGACCTGGCCACGGGAAGGTTTCTGATCTTACAGGGCGAGGTCGAGCAGATCGCGCTGATGAAACCCAAGGCAGCAACGCAGCACGAGACGGGTTTACTGGAATATTTAGAAGATGTCATCGGCACAGACCGGTACGTCGAGGCCATCGAGGCCGGCGCCAAAGAATTAGATACTCTGAACGACGCGCGGTCGAGCGCGCTGGCGAGATCGAGGGCCGCGGCGAGGGAGAGGGACGGCGCGGCGGGCGCAGCGGACGAGGCGAGGGCGCACCTCGCCAAGGAGAGGGAGGCCGCCTCTCTGAGGCGCTGCCTGGCCGAGCTCGATTCCTCGAAAGCCAGCGCGGTCGCAGAGGAGGCACGCTCTTCGATCCAGGGCCTCGTTGAGGTCGAAGCTGCCGCAAAGAAAGCCTCGAAAGAAGCGGCGGAAGCTTTGGCGGAAGCGAGGCACAAGGCCGACGGCAGGTCGGCCGAGCACGCCCGCGTCTCGGCGACGCTCGACGCCGCCCGCGCCGCCTTCGCCGACTGCGAACGCAGGGACTGCTCTCTCAGAGAGGACCTGAAGCACCTCCGCGCTGCGGAGAAGACAGCGGAGGAAGCCGCCGTCGCCGCCGAGGCTGCCAAGGCGAAAGCCGAGAACGAAGCTTTGGAGGCTGACGCCGAGGCACCGCTTGCCGCCTCCGAGGCAGAGCAGGCCTCGCAGGAGCTCGAGCGGGAGCGCCTGGCCGCCGAGAAGCTCCGCGCTTCTTCGGCAGTCGAGGCAGAGGGGCGGGCCAAGAAGCTGGCAGAGGCCAGGGACGCCGCCATGCCGTGGGAGTCGAGGCTGGCCCAGGCAAAGGCCGCCTCTTCGGTCGCCGCCGCCGCCCTCGAGTCGCTGAGGGAGTCGCGCGATGAGGCCGCGAGGAGGGCCACCGAGGCCCGGCAGGCCGTCACCGATGCCGAGAGGGCGCTGCGGGAGGCCGAGGCCGCGGCCGCCGCGAGCGCCGGTGGCGTCGAGGCCGCCGTCGAAGGCGCGCGCGTTGCCCGAGAGCGCGCCGCCGCCGCCGACGCCGCCGTAGCCGAGTCCACTTCCAACCTGCGCTCCGCCCGTGCCCTCCTGGCCTCCAAGAGGGACGCCGCCCACGCTGCCCGCTCGGCCGGGGCCGCGGCGGCCGCCCTGCGCGACGCCCGCTCGAGAGGAGTCATCCCTGGCTTCCGAGGCCGGCTGGGCGACCTGGGAGTCATCGACGCCCGCTTCGACGTCGCCGTCTCCGCCGCCTGCCCTGCCCTGGACAACTTCGTGGTCGACGACACCGCAGCGGCGCAGGCCTGCGTCTCCCTGTTGCGTAAAGGGAACTACGGCGTTGCTACCTTTTTGATCCTGGAAAAGCAGCACCACCTGGCGCGCTTTGTCGACGAGCGGCCGAGGCCGCAGGCTCCCGAAGACGTCCCCCGCCTCTTCGATCTCATCACCCCTTCCTCTGCCGACCTGGCCCCGGCCTTCTACTACGCCACCAGGGACACCGTCGTGGCTTCCGACTTGGACCAGGCGGCGCGGATCTCCTTCGACAGAAACGTCGACCCCAGGTGGAGGAGGGCCGTGACGCTTTCTGGTGAATTAGTTAATGAATCCGGGACGATGACCGGAGGAGGGGCCAAGCCCCGTGGCGGGAGGATGAAGCTGATGACGAGCTCTGGTGGTAAAGGAGAGGACGCCGCTGTCGCTGCTGCTGCCGCTGCTGCCGCTGCGGCGACCTCGACGGTCACGGCGCAGGACTTGGCCGAGGCCGAGGCCGCCGTCGCCGCGGCCGAGGCGGCGCTCTCGAAGGCGAAACGCGACGCCTCCTCCGCGCTCGAAGCCATCTCCGCCGCCGACGCCGCGGTCGAGGAGGCCAGGCAGGCCGGGCCCCGGGCCCAGCTGGAGAGGTCTGCCGCGGCGGAGAGGGCCGCGGATGCCAAGGCGGCTCTCGCCGCGCTCGTGGAGTCGAGCTCGAGCTCCTCAACTTCTTCTCTCGAGGCGGCGATCGCCGAGGCAGAGGAAGCCGCGGCGGAGGCCGCCAGGGCCGTCGCCGAGGTGACGCGTGGCAGCTTCGCCGCCCGGGCCGCCGTCGCCGCGGCCGAGGACGCCCTGGGCTCCGTGGGCGGGTCCGCGCTGGCCGCCAAGCTGGCAGCCTGCAAGCGCCTCGAGGAAGCGGTCGCCGCCGCCGGCGCGAGGGGCGCGAGGGCTCTTGCCAAGGCCGCGGCCGCCCGCCGCTCTGCGACCAAGGCCGAGGAGGAATTCGCTCGCGCAAACTCCGAAAAGACTACCGCCTCTTCTTCTTTGGCAGAGACGGAGACCCGCGCTCGCGCCCTCGAGGAGGAAGCCCTCGAGATCATGCGCTCGGCGCAGGAGGCCGCGGCGGCCCTGGAGGTGGCCTCGGCCGACTCGCGAGCGACGAGGGAGCTCGCCTCGGCCGCGCAGGCCGACGCCGACGCCGCGAGGCTGTCGGAGGTCGAGGCCTCGGAGGGTCTCAGGGCTGCCCGCGAGGGCGCCAAGGCCGCTCTAGAGAGGGCGAGGAGGGCGGGCGAGGCGGCCGAGGAGGCTCGCGCGGCGCTGGCTGCTGCCGACGTCGCCGTGGAGGAGGCGAAAGTCCACGATGAGGAGGAGGAAGAGGAAGGCGAGAGCAGCGGCGACGACGACGACGAAATCGACGCCGCCGCCGTCGAAGAAGAAGAAGAGGCCGAGCTCAGCGACGACGACGAAGAAGAAGACCGCGAGCGCTCCGCCTCCCTCGACGACGACGACACCGCCCCTCTCCGCCGCCAAGCGCCCTCCTCTCGTCGTCGCAGCCCCGGAAAGAAGGAGAAGAAGACGAGCAAAAACAGGAAGCAAAAACCTGCTGCCCCCCTCCCTTCTCCCCTCTCTGCCGAAGAGCTCGCTGCCCTCGACGCCCCGGCCCTCGCCTCGCAGCTCCAGAGGCTCCAGCAGCAGCTCGACGCCACCGTTCCCGACCTCGCCGCCCTCGCGGCCCACTCCCGCGCCTCCAAGGACGCCTCCCGCAAGGCCCGCGAGCTCGAAAAGGTCACCGAGAAACGCAACGACGCTCGCTCCAGGCACGACGCTCTCCGAAAGAAAAGGCTCGACGAGTTTATGAGCGGGTTCGCCGCCATCTCTTCCCGCCTGAAAGAGATGTACCGTTTGATCACGCTGGGAGGCGACGCGGAGCTGGAGCTGGTCGACAGCCTGGACCCCTTTGCCGAAGGGGTCGTTTTCTCGGTGCGCCCCCCGAAAAAGGCCTGGAAAAACATCTCCAACCTCTCTGGCGGAGAGAAGACCCTCTCCTCCCTCGCGCTCGTCTTCGCCCTGCACCACTTCAAGCCGACGCCCCTCTACGTCATGGACGAGATCGACGCCGCCCTCGACTTCCGCAACGTCTCCATCGTCGCCCACTACATCAAGGAGCGCGTCACCAAGGGGGCGCAGTTCGTGATCATCTCGCTCCGCAACGACATGTTTGAGCTCGCAGACCGGCTTGTGGGCATTTACAAGACGCACGACGCCACGAAATGCGTGGCCGTTGACCCGAGGGACTACGCGTGCGCCGGGGCTCCCCTGCCGCTGACCGCTTCCAGTGGGGGGAATGCGGCTATTGCTGTTGCTGCTCCGAATGCTGCTGCTGCAGCGAACGCGAACGCGGTGCAGCCTAGGGCGGCGGTCGTTTGAAAAAAGTTTTTTATTTCTCAATTTCGTTTTCGGGTTTTTTTTTTTTTTTTAGAGAGAGAAAAGAGATAGAGAGAGAGAGTCTTGGCTTTTTTGTTTTTGTGTGCAATAAGAAGAAAAGAATCGGGGATCATCTTACAATAAACAAACACAGTCGCGAAAAGAAGGGGGGAAGAGAAAAGGGAATTAATACAGTTTTTGTTGTTGTTTTCATTTTTCGGGGTTTTTTTTTCTCTACTCTTTCTCCTCCTCTCTCTTACTCCTCCTCGAAATCCTCCTCCCACTCGTCCTCCTCCTCCTCGGCAGCAGCGGGCTCCACCTCGTGCACCCTCGCCACCAGCACCGTGATGTCGTCCTTCTTCCCGCCCGAGTAAACCATCCCAAAGGCCTCTGTGGCCGCCGCCGAGTAAGGGGTGCCCCTCTTGCGGTCGACGCTCCCTTCGAACGCCGCGCCCGCCAACCTCCGAGCCATGGCCGCCGCCGGTTCCCCGCTCGACTCAGACTCGGCCGCGATCGACAGCACCCCTTCGTCGGAGACGTTGTCCCACAGGCCGTCCGAGCCCAAAACGATGAGGTCGCCGTGCCTCAAAGGTAATTCCGTCCTCATCGCTGTCGAAGGGGGATCAGCCTCGGGCAAGTGACCCAACTGGAAAGGGCACCCGAACTCGTGCTCCTGCTGCGGGGAGCGGAACTTGAGGACGCGGCGAGGGGCTTCGGTGCCGGGGGCGAACAGGGGCTTGAAGCGCTGGTTGGAATTGGAATTGGAAGAGTTGGAAGAGTTGGAAGAGGAAGAAGAGTTTGACGAGTTTTTCGAAAAGACGGGTTCGGCGACGGCGTGCCTCTCCCCTCCGCTCCCTCCGAGTTTTCCGCCGCCGCTGCTCCCTCCCCAGTAAGGAGGCAGCGACGCCACCGCGAAGCCCGAGTCGCCCACGTTCGCAGCCACCAAGGAACAAGCCACCGCGTCCAGGACGACCACGCAGGCCGTTGCGGACCCTTTCGTGCCGGCTTCGAGCGCCTTCGAGTGCGCCGTCGCCAGCGCCGTCGCCGGGTCGGCAGAGAGCAGCAGAGGCTGGTGCTTGTTTTCTTCCCTGGCGGCCGCTTCCCTTAGAGCTTCGGAGGCGTGCCTCATCAGGGCTCGGGAAAACTCGCCCGCGTCGATGCCTCGGGTGCGCCACATGTAGACGCCGTCGGAGACTCCGAGGGCGGCCTGGAAGAGAGGGAGAAAGAGAGTTGGTTTTGAAAGAGAAAGGTGAGCTTTTCCGTCGTGGCGACCTCTCTCTTCGACCTCGATGAAAAAAACGAAAAAAGAAAAAAACTTTTCAACTCCCCTCACCCCTCGGTTCTGCGGCAGCTCCTCGGAGAAATACGCGTCCTCCCCGGCATGCCCGGACTTCAGACGGCACACCGCCTTCGCGCCGTCTCTCTGCACCTTCTCCGGGTGAGGCAGGGCGGCAGCTCCGACCTCGAAGTCGAGGAGGGGGATCATCTTTATCGAGGGGTGTTTCGTCAAAGATCGAGAAGAGGAAGAGGAAGAGGAAGAGAGGTTTGAAGAGGAAGAAAGCGTCTTGTTGATATTACTCCTGCTCCTCGACGACGACGAAGCGGCGAACGAAGCAGCCAGGGCCTCGAACGCAGAGGGGGGCGCCCCGGCGGGTGCTCGCAGCGAGGCAGCGGCCTCCGCGGCGCAGATGCCTATCCCGGTCCCCGCGTTGAGGCCCGAGGAGATGTTGGTCGCTCCTCTGCGGAAGCCGCTGCCCATCAGCGAGGAGGCGGGGGCCATGGCTGCTCCCGGGGCGGGGCCGCTGGTTGTTGTTTTTGGAGAAAGGAGGGAGAGAGCGTGAGTTGTTGTCGTTGTTGTCTCGAAAAGAATCCAAAAAGAACCCAAAAAAAAACTCCAAAAACTCCAGGAAAAAAAAACATCTCACCCAGACCCCACTGGAGCCAGCTCCCGCTCCATCACGCTCGCCGACGACAGGAAGTTCTCCGCGCTCTCGTCCGAGCCCAGCCAGCCCGAGCAGGGGAACTCGATCTTTGCGGCGGAAGGAGAGGCTTTGGGGTCGGAGGAGGAGGACGAAGAGGAGCCGCTGCTTTCTTCTTCTTCTTCGCCGTCGGCGGCGGCGGCGGAGTTCGTCGAAGAAGAAGAAGAAGAAGAAGAAGAAGAAGAAGAAGAAGAAGACCTCGAGACCATCAGACCCGGCGGCGGCGTCACGCACACCTTTTCCAGAAACCAGGCCGTGCCCAGGTCGCACGCCGAGGGCTCCACCTGCGCGACTCGGACCCTCTTGAGCTTGCCTATCGGCTGGCGCACCCGCAAGGCGTAAGACTTGGTGGAGCCGCGCTCGAAGCCGTACTCGTCCTGGTCGTTGCCTGAAAAGTTTTTCGATTTTGATTTCGGCTTTTTTTTTTAAGGTAGGTTTTTTTTTTTTTCCCCTCGCACTCGAGGGCGAGCCTTGTTTGTTTCTCTCTCTCTTTCTTTCTTGTTCTCTTCTTCTCCTTTTTCCCTTCTTTCCATCATCCGAAAACTCACCGAGCACGTATTCTTCGCTCACGCCGTGCTCTCCGATGAGGCGGACGGAGGCCGCGGCCTGTTGATTGGTTGGTTGGTTGGTAGAGAGAGAGAGAGAGAGAGAGAGAGAGAGAGAGAGAGAGAGAGAGAGAGAGAGAGAGAGAGAGAGAGAGAGAGAGAGAGAGAGAGAGAGAGAGAGAGAG
>Ga0114918_10004066_pt1 | contig 12762 bp, 22 predicted proteins | sample LantaG_FD_87015 | JGI IMG/M metagenome (GOLD analysis project Ga0114918, IMG submission 87015) | Deep subsurface microbial communities from Baltic Sea to uncover new lineages of life (NeLLi) - Landsort_02402 metaG | ecosystem: Environmental > Aquatic > Marine > Oceanic > Sediment | place...
ATTGAGATACTGGCTACTAGAAAACAAATTTAAAAACAACGGAGAAGACTATGAACATTGAAGAAATTAAGGCATTAAGTATTTTTAGAGAAGAAAAAGCAGTTTTTATGCGGTATGATCTAGCGGTTGTTGAAAAGAAAAAAGACGATGTATACACATTATCAAAAGAAATAATGGAATTTGAAGAAGAGAAAAAAGAGTTAATGTCTGCAATGAACGAAAAAGTAAAGGCACTTAAAGATAGGCATAAAGTTGTTGTCAACGAAGTAACACATGGGGGCTGTTTTGAGCGTCAAGCATGCTATGCCGTGCCCAACTATGATAATGGAGTGATGGAGTTTTACAGCACTGAAGGTAAAAAAGTCGATCAGAGAAGGCTGACACCACAAGAGAAGGCCGTAAGCACCAATGTATTGAACTTATCAACTGGAACAAAAGGAGAATAACATGGAAGATAAAAAAATAAATATTAATGTTGAAGGTACGGAACTTGTTATCCGAGAAGGTAAAGCACCGGAAATTGAGGTTGAGCGTGCTGTTTCAATTGAGGGAAATTTTGAAACAATCGCACAGTATATGGAAAAAAGAGATTTTGACCACAAAAAAGCGCATCTTGTTACTAATAGAAAACAATTGTTTGCTCGGTTAGTCATTAATCCAGACAGTGCCAGAAAAGAAGCTATGATAACAGGCGAAATAAAAAAAAATAAAGAAATGGATGTTTTTCAAATAAATACAAGCAGCGCATTAAGAATAAATGCGTTGCGTCTTTTAGCCTCCAGGTATAAATATATTTTTAAAAATAATGACAACTCAAAGATGATTGATTTTCTGAAAAAAGTAAATGTGCAAAGAAACATAATTATGAAAAACGAAAATGACCGCAAGGGCAACATAGATATGCAAATCAAACAAACACTTGATACTGATAATATTCTAAACAAAATACAGTTGTGCATGCCTGTTTTTGAAAATGGTGAAAAGATAACTTTTGACGTTGACATCATTATAGATTGCGATGATTCAGGTATGATGTTTTATTTTGAATCTTCGGAATTGATAGTCATGGAGCAGGAAATGATTGATAAAATGTTTGATGAACTTTTGGAAAGAACACCAGAGGATATTGTAATTGCCTACAATTAATTAGGCAAGAATAGGAAAAAGAGGCAGAAATATCAGTTTAGATAATATTTAGGGTGCGTAATGAAAAAAACAGATAAAATTGAGGTAATTATGAATGATTTAAAACCGTGTCCATTTTGTGGAGCTGAAGCATACCGATATATAAAAGATAATATCGTATTTGTAAGATGTAATTTGTGTGATATTGAATTTCACAATCATGTCAAGTTAGGTTGTTTGTCCTCGGATTTATGGAACACACGATACGAGGCAAAAGATGATTGATATATTAATAAATAAAGAAAAACGTTTGAAAACATCCGTATGATATACGGGTCAAGGAAAGTGGTAACGTGAGAACCTTCATATTTCTACATGAACTAACCTGCTTTATTCTGAAGCGTGGCCTTATGTCTATGAGGCTGCAACTGCTTTCATGCGTCCACGTTGCCACATTTATTTAACATATGGAGAATGATAAATGAACATTGAAAAACAGCACCAATTGAAAATGCTGAGAATACTTGTAAAAACCGAAATAATGAAACATGGATTTACCAACCAGAAAAGTTTGGCGCACCATCTTGATATAAGTGAAGGTATGCTATCAGAATGTGTCAATTTTAAGCTTGATGCACAGGATAGGTTAAAGGGATCTGCGGAAGTATGGCGTGATATGGAAAAGATTTTTGACATTGATATTATGAATAAATTAATAGCTTTAGGACTGAGGTAAAATGAAAAGAATAACTAAAGAAGGATTAGATAGTGATGATACAAGACAGTGTCAGTGCGGTTGTGGTCAGAAAATAATTAATAAAGAAATGGTAAACTGTTTATATCGGTTGTGCAATTGCCTTTTTAAAGCGATGCCTCCGATCATGTCTGATAAACAAGAAATTGCTCTGTATATAACAAGCTGGAATAGGTGCAAGAAACATAATAAAGACATAGGTGGTGCTAAAAATAGCCTGCATATAAAGGGAAAAGCAGTTGACTTTGCAGCCGCATATGTACTTGATGGAGAAGAATATCTGATACCCGCAGATATGGTGGCATTCATACTGGATAAGATGGATACGAAAAAAAATGAGATAATTACATATGAAAAAGGCAGGGTACATTTTGGGATTAGTGATAAGAAAATTAGAGGTGATAATAAATGAAAATAAGCTATGTAAAAACTGTAATAATGGAAGAGTTTGAAAGAAATTTTGTAACACCAAAAATTGAAGCTTCTTTTCATAAAGGTCTATATAGAGTCCTTGTTTGTGTTGATAGTGTGCTCGGTGGAAAAGACTGTGTTTCTCGATCATTTACAGATTTAGAAATTGATATGGTAAAACTATCTTCACATGATTTTTTAGTTAACTTTGCAAAACGTCTATATGAAGACTTATTTGATAAATCAAGAAATTGAGAGGTGATAAAAGATGAGCTATTATAAAAGCGTAATATTTGCAATAAATGTTATTTCTAATTTAGTGTTTATTATATGTTTTTTTATATATATGAAAAACTTAGTATATGAAAAGCAGATATTAGACAAAATGTTTTACGTTATCTTAATATTGACATTACTAATTTCTATATTCTTTCCAGACAGTGGCATAAGATTCTGCAAACGATAAGAAAGTGAGAGGAGATAAGAGATGAGAGAAATAATACCTGAGACCGTAGGTCAATATACAGGATTAAAAGATAAGGACGGTGTTGAGATATATGAAGAACTTGTTGAAAGTATGGAGGAATAAAAGATGGCATTTATAATACCAACTATAATAAAAGAATGCGGTATGTGTACACGTATGCGAGTGATTGAAGGCTTTATGGTGTGTTGTAGAACAATGGCCGTTACTGACAATAGTGTTGTTCTAACTCTTTGCGATAAGGTATCTGAAAAAGATTGTGAGTTTGAATCGGCATGATGATTACTTTTTCTTTCTCAGCACGTTCATGATTTCTTCTTTTGTAGCATATCTATCTGAATAATTAAAAGAATCTTTTCCATATCTGTGAACAGCACTATAAAACATATCTCTTGCACGTTGTGCTAACCATTTAAAATAAAATGGAACTTTCTTTATAACATCATTCATATCAACTAATAATTTCACGTCACTTTGCCTTCTATCTTCTTCACTTTTCCCGGCAGCATATCCAATATCATGTTTTTTACAAGGTATTTTAAACCACAATTGAGGAACAAACTTACCATACCATTTGTTACATGGGCCACATCTAAGATTCATACTTTTAATTTCTTCTTCTGTAAAATCTTTATAACTCAGTCGTCTTTGCATATGCTATCTCTCAACATTTCATTTTGTTGCAGTATGTTCTCGTGATCATCTTCAAGCTTCCTTGCTAACTGCTTTATTTTTAACAGCAAATCATAATTATGTGCTATCTGCCGGTCTCTTGACTGACTATCACTGTACCTGATAATTTCGTCTATTTTCTCAGTCAGTTGTGTCATTTTAATGCCTCATACTTAAGAGTTTACTATTATACAGTTTAAATTTAAAATTGTACTGATAAGGCATTTCATTTTCTGCAACATTTCGTTGTTTCAGAAGAATGAACAAGGCCCGCTTTACGTCGTCAACATCGGATTTTATACTGTCATGAGATTTTTCATTTTTTACATTATAATCTTTTATCTCTGTCGTTAACTCAGCAATACTATCCGTTAAGTTTAAGATTCTATTATCTTGGTTAACGTCAATGATTTTTCCGCTTGCATACCAGTTTAAGAATGCCCCTAATGCTGCGATTAATGCTATCAATCCCCCGATAATAGCAATAGCCTGACCAATAGTTTTAAAATTCATATTGCCCTCCGTGTAAAGTTACACTGTCATTTTATTTATAGAATATCCTTCAATCAAGTTTAATATTTTCTTGCTTGCTCTCTGTTTATACCACCACCTATAACCATCAGCTATGACATCGCCTCCAGTTATAGAGTTTGCAATTGCAACAATATTTGGAGACATTTCGCCTTCTGATGTTCCGTATAGTTCGACATCAAAGTTTAGTATTGCATTCGTATTAGCTATAATGGTAGCGTTTTTTGCTGTCATTGGAATATTGCTGATACCACTAATAGCAGCTTCGAGAGTTGCTTCACTAGCGTTCCATGCTATTGTTGTTGTCGATTCAATGTTTAACATTCCTGTAAATGCTGTGTTTATTACGCCTCCAAAACCTATGGTAAAATTCCCGCCTGTTCCTCCAGTTATAACAGGAGCTTGAGAGCCATCTACAAACTCGACATGTAGAATATCATTTTGATAAATGGGATCTTTTATAATTAATGTCTCGTCGTCAAAAGTTCCATTTGATGCCCCAAGCTGACATATCGTGTTGTACGCTTCAAAAATATATCCATCCGAACCTGATATATTTACAGAGCTATAAGTGTTAAGCTTCAAGATTCCTTTTGCATTAAGACCTGTGGATCTTATAAGAGTATAGTATCCACTAGCTGCTGCTGTGGTTGTTTCGAATGTCAATTCTGAGTAAAAAGAAACCCCTGATTCACCCTCTATAGCGAATACAGTTGAATTAGCTGCCCACGCTTCACCAGAGTCTGGAGCATCAATAACGGTTGATTCTGTGGTAGTCAGCACGTTAAAGAATCCATTAATCATAGTGATTACATACTTTTCATTATCAACACCAGCGCCACCACCGTATGACCCGAAATTTAATTTAGCTGTCTCTGTAGATGCGTTGAGGATGTTCACGCTGCAATAAATTGTCACGTCTGTTGATACTGTATACACTGTTCCCGCACCATAGAGATAAATATTTACTATGCCGTACTCTGGAAGTTCGCTAAGTGCCTTGTCGATTGTTGCCCACGGTGCTGCACTTGATCCATCACCTGTTGTATCATTCCCGGTTGCTACGTCCACATGATATTCACCGTTTGAAGCAACTTTATTATATTCGTTCCATTCTGACCAGCGATTAAATAACCAATTATGTTCGGATGATTTCGGAGAAATACCAGAAGAATAACCAGTTGTTTTTAATGCTCCGGGATCTGTTTCCGTTGGTGCTGACCATCCACCGACTACGGGTTTTGTTCTTACCATTTTTTATCTCCTATCAATAATAATCTGTGTATACACCAACGTCATAACCATCTAACGCGGGTTGCGTTGAATCATATTTGAAAATACCATCACCATCACTTGATGATGGCGCGATTCCTGCAATTAATACCTCTGTACTAACTGTGCTTTCAAGTAATGATTTTATAATTGCTGCTATCTCAGTTGTTAACACTGCATCAGTTTCGAACCATAACTGCTGGGGATATGCAGGAAATATTTTATGCACTGTTCCTCCAAATGCCTCACTCATGGTTTTCCAAACTGCGTAAACACTCTGAAAAGTTCCATCTGAAGAGTTTGCACCTATCTGAGCGGTTATAAAGGCTCTCAGTTCGTCATCATCGGTTGGAAACTCTGAGAGTCCTACTGTGTGACCAATATCTACTAATTGCTGTCCAGACTGCTTTGAGAGGTCGCATAAATCATAAAAGGTCTGGATCACATCCTCAATTTCTTGATGCTGCGTTGTGTATAGCACTGTTAGTAATTGCTCTATGCTTATTCTCGCCATATTTACACCTTATCTTGTGAAAGTATTTTTTTTGCAACTGATCTGCTAAAACTCTTTGAAACATACCCAATAAAATCAAAGCTGTTTGAAGCTGTACTGTCTGAAATTGTTGTCTTGATCTGTATCTCATCAGTGCTAAAATTGGTTGGATCTACGGTCAAGACTATATTTTTTGAATCTGGTGCTACGTCAAGTTCGAAAGGTACATTGACCTCGCCTGCATCATACCCACTTTCTATGGTTATATCTGAATTTGTGAACACTATTGAATTTACACTACATTTAACATCTGTCGTGAGTGCAAATGACTGTGTTATGGTGTTGGGTGCTTCCCCTTGTGTCGCTGTGCTTGCTGGTGTTAGTGTTAAAGTAATTTCTGTTAATGGTATGCTGGCCGTTGTTGTTGTTATTGGTTCAACCGCTGTTGTATAATTATTGTTGCCTATTATAGATGATCCAACAGGAGTAGTGGCAGATTTAGAAGCAGAAGCATATGTGGTTGCTGCATCAGTTTCAGTTAATGATATGTCAGAAAATGAAAATCTGCTCGTTGAATCAATTGCCCCTTTTAAACTTGCAATATTTGAGCCTATTATCTTTATAATAGAAGGCGTAATATTTGCTGATACATCTTTTAAATTAGCATAGATAACTAATTCTGTACCGACAGTAGCAAGATTTGTAGGCACGATATAAGAATTTGTTAAATCTTTCATAATTACAGTATCAACTAAAGATAAATCAGTCATAGACAACTTAACAATAATTCCATCATTACCACCAGATACATTAGGTGTGTACCCTGTTGCAAATATATAACCATCGTATTCACAGCATCCTGTGAAAGTGAGATCTCCACCAGCAATAGAAAAGAATTTATCATAATTCTTAGTAGTCAGATCTTGTGATATCTGCATAATATGACCGTAATATTTAGAGCTTCCATCATTCGATATTGAAGTAATATAGAATTTGTCATTGCTATCATAAAATATCTTATCAGGCACTATAGTATAAGTAGCTTTAGAAACAGAGTAAAATGCTGATACAGCATCTGTTGTAGTATTAATCTTATATATACCAGGGCTTGTTCCATCTCTGCCAATACAATGTAAAGCGGAATTTTCATATATAGCGCATCTGATATCTTGTGTTGGAATATTTCGCATTGACTGATAAGATCTTGAAGAATTATATTTTAGATAATTATAACTTGCCGTACTTGCAGAATATCCATAGAAAATAATATTACCTGAAGAATCAAGTACAGCACTTCTAGGATAATATATATATGCGCCCCACCATTTATTCTGGAATTGATCTGTAGAATCATGTAAATGATATACTCCATCAAGAACATCAAAAATATCAGTAAACATTGTCCCAGCCCCTTCGCCAGCATATACGAGTTGAGTTTTGGCGGCATCTATAAAATTAATTGTTGGATATCTTAATGTTGATGATGCCCCTTCATCAAGTTGTTTCTGGTGTAGCGTAGTAAAATCATTTGATATTTTTATAATATAATTTATCTTGCTTCGGTTTCCAAAGGCCATATATAAAAAGTCATCATCATAAACAACTTTTTGAAAATCTTCTAATCTCAAACTTGATGATCCATCTGTTAATATAATTATGTTGGCTAAATCTGAGACCGCTACAACTGTTGGTGTCAACGTACCAATAAAACTTTGATTTTTTTCAGGTGTTACGCTTAATTGTATGTCAGTCATTATAGATCCTGTATATTAATGTTTGCTGTGTCCCAAGTGCTGATTTCTGTTGTATCTATAGTTATGTTCGCATCTGTTGTGCCTGGCGTTGGGCCGGGGGCTGCTCCAATTGTTGTAATGCTGATTTCATAATCTGATAGCTCAACAGTCTGAAATATATTCAGCACGTTAGAAAGTGAATCTCTACCATATACGACAACATCTTCGGAAAGTCCGAGTCCATTACCCCAAGCTGCAATAGCTGCTTTCAATGCAGTCTTTTGGTCTCCTGTCAATGATCCGTCTTCTGTTGTAGTATCAACACGAACATAAACGTCAACTTCTGAAGGTCTTGAAAACTCAACATCTCTAGTGTTGCCCCCATCAAGCGTGACTGTCTCAGAATAACTTGAGCCTGTGGTGCTTACAAACCGTGTAGGCTCTTGAGCGGCATTAAGTATTGCCCTCGCAATTGCCTGATCTGTTGGTGTATCAGTTGTTCCATAATATACAATAACTTCAGTACTTTTGCCTGGCCGTCCGGCTGCATCAGTTATAAGTGTTATATTAGCCTCTACTAGACAATTTAAAATAGTTTCATAACCTGAGTTTTCTATTTCATTGAGTGCTAAAACTCTTCGCCTAATTCCTGAATCTGTACCAGTAACAGTTATAAAAGGATCATTTTGTATTCTTGCTCTCAGTTCTGCGTCCGTCTCTTCATCAACGCCCTGCACGAATGTAGACCCCGAATCGTTTGTAACACTAACAAGATTTGATGTTGGATTATCAATAACTATAATTGAGTCGTCGGAAACGTCTACAACTCCAAGTGTGGTACAAGTTAGATCAACGTCAACGGTTTCATCGCCTGGCCCAGCATATGTATGCGCAAGTGCTGTATCAAGACTGTATTTAATTGTTGTCTCATCAGTCTTTGAAAAAGTCGTCCCAACTGCTAGGTTGAGATTTCCTGATACAGTAAGTTGGAAATCTTTGATACTTGACGCCTTTGCCTCAATCCTTCGCTTTCCTGATCTACTAGCAACAAAGTCAAGATTTTTTCCTGAAGCAGCAATAGTGTTCTGAGTATTGGCATTTTGTAAATTTTCCCATAAAAGAGCATGGCTATCCGCAGCAATATCTCTATTCTCACCATAAACACTTTGACTTCTAGTGTTTGCTGAAGCTCCAACTATTGCCTGATATTGTTGATTTGTTTCTGTTTCTATAACTAGTTGAGGTTTTATAACAAACCCTTCGTCCGTAAAGCCGTAATCTACCATATTTAAACCCCCAGTCCTGTAGAGTAAGGGAATGACCCCAACTCTGTTTCAACGCTATCGATCTCTAATGTTAGTGTTCTCGTCTCACTGTTTTTTTCAAGTCTGAAATTAATCAAACGAGTAACACCGGGAACATTTGAAATAGCCTCTCTAAACCGGCTTTCTATCTGTGCAAGACTTATGCCTTTGACAAATATTTCGCGTTCATAATCAATGCCTAGTGTCAAATCACGAAACCACTCTCTTTTCATTATTCGAATACTTCTAGTTATATCCTGGCCTATTGCTTCGATTCCTGTTACTTTCTGCAAGTCATTATTTGCAAGATCAAGATATCCGGTTGATAGGTTTTGTCTTAAATCTGTCATGATATTGTACCTGCTCCCGGCCCAGAAACCCCAGTCCCTACTGTTACGGCAGAAACACTTGCAACTGCCACAACCGCATTAGTAGAAATATGAGTTATTATCTGTGTAGCAATAGTTTTCCACTTAGTTTCTAATGCTGTTATCTCAGCGGATTCAAGCCCTGCTGTTCCTATTGCTGCGGCTATCGCAGTTCCTAAAACATCGCCATTCATAACCATAATATTACCTATATAAAAGTTTCTAATTTTGCTTTTGTAATACCGAGCAAGTTTAATGTTGCTGCTGTAAATGGAGACGCGCCTAAAGCTGTGACAACTGTACCTGATTCTAGCACTGTTATCAATTCTTTAATAACTGCTAGTAGTTCATTTGTGGAGTTCTCAACTGCAATTTTTCCATTTGGTTTTAGAGACATTTTTATAAAATCTTTATCGTCGGAATTATGAATAACAATATTATCAGAATCAAAAAAGGTCATTTTTCTTGAAAATGGCCTGAGTCCTGGAGTAAACGTTGCATCTCTAAATTCATGACTTCTGCTTGATACCCCTATATCTGATGGGTTTTTTCCATCACTAAATGCCCATTCTGCAAGTGACCAATCAGCAAATTCAAGCTTCCCTAGTGTTCCGGCTTTGACTGGGTATGTCATACCACAATTATCTGCCGAACCATCAAAAACAACAGGCACTTTGCTAATAATCAGATCATCTGTGTTGTCAAACGCTCCAGTAATTTCGCTAATATATTTTGTTAATACTAGCAAATTTGCACTTTGATTTTCAGGATTATATGAAATCACTTTTCCCGGTAACATAACATGAGAACTGAAAAGTCTTGCTGATATATATTCATCCAGAACTTGTGCCAGTTTTTTATTATCTGATACTATCATATGGCAAACCCCGATGCTTCATAAGATCCTGTACGGCTGTTTCCGGTGTATGAAATTTCTTGTATAGTATATTCATTATCATTTATATTTATTCTCTGACCAGGATTAAGTCCTGGCATTAATAGACATTTGAAATCAATACCTTGAGTGATTTCTTTACCTTTAGCCTTACTTGTTTTCTCAACTCTCTTTTCTCTTGGTGAACCTACTAAACCACTTTCTGAAGTGAGTTTTATTATTTGGTCTTGATAACTGTCTTCAAATATCTTCAGCACATTGTTGACAACGGCAAAGGATTTGTTTGCTGCTTTTAAATAGTCGTGCATATAATTAATTGCTTTTCCATTTAGAATATCGCCGAAGTCTAATTTACCTGGTATACCTGCAATCTCCCCCTTTGCAAATCCATCAACAATAATATTACTATTCTTTGTGATAGCGTTTAAAATGTCATCTAGTACGCTTTTTATATTAATTTCTGGTGCAAAAGCCTTGTTTATATCAACTTCATTAATCGCTTGATCTCCGTCACCGGCGTCTATCTCAGTAATAAGATTAACGCCCTCTGTATATTGCGTGGCGTTTGTTATGTCACCTTGAAATAGTGTTCCGTATAGTTCCTTATACCCGCCTTCAAGTCTGATATACGCGTCATCAAGAAATAAATAATTCCAAATATTTTGACGATCTACATTATATAAAGAGCAGGTAAGCGTATCCGGTGTTTTTCCGTCAATGGTTTTCTTGACAGTAAAATCAATGTTAAAATCCTCGGTGTATACGCGTTCTTCATTTTCTGAATAAGCACCTATAAAAACACTGAGTTTTCTACCTAATAATTGTGTCATGCATCCACCAAATCATTATAAACAAGGAATACATTAACGTTCAGGTCATCTCTGCCACATTCAGTATCGTTATTATAATTAAACGCATAGAGCAAACCTGTAGGAAATCTTTGCTCTGTTACAAGCTCGAAATAGTTCAAACCCAGCACAAAAGCTATACCCTCAAATATAGGGCTGTTTTCTTGATCGTACATGGATAAATACCACTGCTCGGCAACTGTATTCCACTTCATTCTGAAAATGAATGTCTCGTCCCCTAAATCAACTGTCAATTGCTGATCTGGGAAAGAGGTGTCAAATGGTATTTGATATGCTGTCATTTTATTCACCTCCTAATAAAGATAGATACCCAGCATAAAGCTTTTTAAATATGCCTTTATTATCTGTTATATTTCCTTGATTCAAGTTTTCAGGTTTTGGAGATTTTTTGTTCTGATTCACTGTTTTCTTTGTTCTATCTGACGTGCCCTCTGCTGGCTGTTGCGCTGCTGTAGTATCCGAATATACTGTAATAATTTCTCTTAATGTAAGTGAGAATACTAAAGCTTTGCCTGATGTTTTGTCTCTTACGGCATCTCCTAGCCGTTCGATATACATAGGGTAGTATTGCTCTAATGAAGTATCAACAAACAAAGGCAATTTTGAGTCTGCTAGTGCCTTGAAATATGCCCAAACTAGTTGAGAATAAGGTAAATTGTTTAAAAGAGTTTCGCTAATCAACTCCCCTACTTTACCAGCGATATCATCACTTATTTTTAAATTAAGTCTTAAAACGCGCGGCTTTCTAATAATATTATCTGATGCGTCTGTGGTTGATTCTCTTGGGAAATCAGTTATTTCATAATCAACGGAATGTGTTTCTGATACAGTTATGTCAAGTACTATTGAATAACCTGTTTTAAACCCCTCCGCGTCTCTTGGCTCTATAAATACACTCATTGGTTAGTTCCACCACTCATCATTTTTCGTTGCATTTCTACACTAAAAGCGTTTAATACTGCTTTTGCTGTTTCTTTCGGGTTGTCGTTACCAGTTACATAGATAGAAACTCCCCCCTGAAGCGTCATATTTGCATATTGATCTGATGGTGCTTTAGTCATATATTGTTCTGGTCTTAGAAGAGATTGAGCAGTTGAGGGTGCAATACTTACGCCCATTGCGTCCGATGCTCCTTTTAGGCCATATTGATCACGTGACATTTGAATAGCATATTTTGCTGACTTCATATCAGATAAAATTTGTTTTATTGTTACTTCAGCATTGTCATCAAGACCGAAATGTTTATCAATTAATTTCCAGAATAATTTTGCTTTCAGAATAGACATGTCAAACCCATATGCCATTTCATCAAAAGCAAGATTTAGTACACTTCTGAAGTTATTTAAACCGCGTGGCAATTTTACTTCAAATATGTTGAGCAGATCATGAAAATAAGAATTAAGTTTAGGATCTTTCATATTTTCATAAACTGAATACACCAGCAAACCTAAGGCAGAAAATGCAACAGCGGCTAAAAGAGGAAAAGCTATAAACTTTAATTGTGCTATCATAGCTGCGTTTCCGAGTCCTGTCAGAGCAAGTGCAATATTACTAACACCAATAAGTATTTTTCCAGCACCCCATAAAGCAACCACCCCCGCAAGTGCTGTTCCTGCGATAATCAGACTTTCAATACTCTTTTTTAAGTTATCATTTTCTCTTGACCATTCAAATAAATTTTCAAGAAATCTTTTAGCGACTTTATTGTTGAAGTTTTTACCAATATCCTCTAAAGTTAAATCAACTAAAACACCGAAATTACTAATTAAACCGCCTGTTGTCTTTGACATTTTCGCCATAAGATTGTTAAACTTTCCACCTTCTGAAGTCATATTTTTAAAAGCTTTTGCA
>Ga0114918_10004067_pt1 | contig 12761 bp, 15 predicted proteins | sample LantaG_FD_87015 | JGI IMG/M metagenome (GOLD analysis project Ga0114918, IMG submission 87015) | Deep subsurface microbial communities from Baltic Sea to uncover new lineages of life (NeLLi) - Landsort_02402 metaG | ecosystem: Environmental > Aquatic > Marine > Oceanic > Sediment | place...
AACGAGGACGACGCCACCGTGACCGTGATTGACGGCATGAGAAACCAGGTCATCACCAACGTGGTGGCTGGAATCGGGCCTCAAGCCCTGGGCTGCAACCCGGCCGACAACAAGGTTTACTGCGCGAACGAGGACGGCAACACCGTGACCGTGATTGACGGCGCGACAAACCAGGTCATCACCAACGTGACGGCGGGAGACGACCCCCGCGCCGTCAGCTACAACCCGGCCAACAACAAGATCTACTGCGCGAACCGGGTCAGTGACAACGTGACCGTGATTGACGGCGCGACAAACGAGGTGGTTGTGACCATCACCGTGGGAAACGACCCTCGCAGCATGGTGTGGAACCCGGTCCAGAACCGGATGTATGTGGCCAACTACTCTTCAAGCAGCGTCTCGGTGCTGCGGGATTCGGCCGCCGGGGTCGCGGAAATGCCGAATGTCGCTGTTCGAAGACCGGGATTCCCGACCGTGATGCGGGAATCGGAAGTCCGGGCGCTAGGCGGGAGACTGCTCGACTGCACTGGGCGAGAGGTGGGGGCAGGCGAGCGCGTGTCGCCGGGAATCTACTTTCTGCGCCCGGAGGTTCCAAGGGGTCAAGGGTCCTGGAGTTCAGTCCGCAAGGTCATCATTACACCGTAACTACTTGCAGTTGCCGTTCAGACGTGCAACTGCAAACAAGCGCAGCTTGTACGTCACGCGCTGACGGTCCCGAGTATTGTCAGCAGCGGCGCGGGTTTTCCCGCGCCGTCAGGTTTCGATGGTCAATCGTCAGGGTTGGAACCAGTTGCTGATGTTGATGCCGGCGGTGAGGCCGAGGACGGGGGTCAGACGGTCTTGGCGGATGCCGGGGCGGCGTGCTTGACGCCGATGAGGCCGTCGATGGACAGGTCTTCGTCGATGTCAGGCCAGTGAATGCCGTAGCCCGACGCGGACAGTTCGAAGTTGTCCCGCTGCGGTTGCGTCGCTCGGGCGAGACGTTCCGACCGGCCGGCAAGGTCGACGCGGTACTGCTTACCGTCGACGCGCATTGTCAGCACCGTGCCCGACATGCTGATTGTCTCGACTTCGTGCGCCTTAGTCATTCTTCTGCTCCTGGAAGCTGTCCCATTCCGACACGATGTAGTCGAAGTGCTCGAAGATGATGCGTCTCACGGTTCTCTTGTCGGCCGGGCTCAGGTCATAGCTGTGCGCCTCGACCACCTCGAACTCCTCGACGTCGAGCCAGTACTTTGCCTCGGCGCCGCCCTTTCGGCAGTGGATGTGAATCGGCTCCTCCCGCTCATTGGAGTAGAAGAAGAACCGCCAGCCGAGAACCATCAGGATGGTGGGCATCAGGAACAGCTCCGTCTCATCGGTCGATGATAACCCGACAGGCAGGATGCGTCAAGGCCGCCCGGCAGTCGGGCGCGGGGAGACCCGCGCCGCTCTAGTTTGTCGCGAGGGTGGGGCCGATGAGCTGAACGATACGGTCGCGGCTGATGGCGCCGGGGCGGAGGATGCAGGGCGGGGTCGTGGTGAAGTCGAGGACTGTCGACGGCGTCCCGGCGACCTGGCCCGCGTCGAGGATGAGGTCGGCGGCGTCTTTGAGTTCGGCGGGCACTTCGTCGATACTGCGAGGCGGGGGCGAGCGGTGGAGGTTGGCGCTGGTGCCGGCGAGCGGGCCGGCGACCAGCGTCCACTACTTCATCCTGGCCCGCTGGCGCGCGGGCGCTTCTCTCGTTCGGTCAACTTCGCAATCGGCCCCAGGCCCTGCGGAATCGACGCGGTGGCTGCCGAGCGGACGCAGGTGTAGAACCGAGGTGTCGATAGAGAGGGAGTCAGTACTCCGGAAGCGGGCGACCTGACTGCGCACTCCCCCCGACCCGTGCCCGCGCGATGGATCGACCAGGACGCAATTCACATCAAACCGGGAAACGTACCCGCTACCTGACTGACGCGGACGGCACGGCAATCGGGAAAGCGCAGGGAGGACTGAATGAACATCAAACAGAAAATCGCGGTTGCGCCGACGCTCGCGGCGAAAGCACGGCCCGTGGTCGCAGGGGATGAACTCGGAAGCAGACTGAACCAGTTCCTGCCGGGATCGTGAGGAACCGAAGAGCCCGAAGACACCCGAACCCTTGACCGGCGGTCAGGATTGACTACCCTGCAACTATGAACGCCAGCACCAAGGAGGCCGCTGTGAAAAAGACCCTGCCCTCAGCGTTCATTCTCATCCTGGTCGCCTGCTCCTGGTTCAATCCCGAGGAGCAGTTTACACCATCAGGCACGTCGTTCACCCTGAGCCCCGACATCACGCTCGCCGGCATCGACGGCGAAGGACCGGGCTACGACCCGAACGGGGTGTTCCAGCTTGGCCTTACCGCCCGCTCGAACACCGACACCACCACCTGCGACACGCTCATCGCCGGGCTGTTCCTGGTCCCCGAGAGCGATGCGGTCCAGAATATCATCCTGCTCAAACCGCGCGTGCTCCTGGTGGGGCCGGCCGACACTACGTACACGATTGGCGGGTTCTGCTGCAACGGAAGTCTCGACGCCCCCGAAGCCGGGAATCGGTTCGACCTTGGCCCGGTCACCGACAACTCTCTCTTTCGACAGCTCATCGGTCTGGTCTCGGACAAGGACATCACCTACGGCGGCTTCGTCGTCCAGGAAGCGGTCTGGGACATCACCGATAACAACCGGCTCTCACAGACCTACATCGACGAAATCAACCAGCTTCCACCCGACACCTCGCGCGCACCGACCCCAACGCCCGACCCGCCCGTCCGGCCGCTCAAGCGGAATCGCTAGGATGGTTCGCCCAACCGCAAAGACGCTTCTGCGGGCTTGACTGCGCACTCCCCCCGACCCGTGCCCGCGCGATGGATCGAGCGGGACGCGGTGCAACGGCAAGTCGGTCAAACGCAGGCAGGAAATGGGTGTGCGCCGCCGGATACCGGACCCCCTTCCGGAAGATCGACGGTTCTGTGGTCCGGCCTACACCGCAGGCATGGAGTCGCGGCCGCTCGCTCTCGCCAATAAGGGCGCAATCGACGAGCGGTTGGAGCGACTCCCGCCCGAAATCGCCGACAACTGACCAAGCCGTTGGACACACCCTCTCCTCCTCCCCGCTCTTTCCGGCCCACGTCGACGACGCCGGGCGTTTGGCTGCGGCCGGCGCGGAATGAGGATTACGATTTCCTCTACAACCTGCACCGCCTCGCGCTCGGGACCTGCATCTCCAGGCTGTGGGGCTGGGACGACGCCCGGCAGGAGGAGCGCTTCCGGCAGAAGTTCGACCCTGCCAAGCACCGGGTCATCCGGTTCGAGGACGAAGACATCGGCCGGCTCGACGTCGAGGACTGCGGCGACCACGTCAAGCTGAGCTACATCGCCCTGCTGCCCGGGTTCCAGCATAAGGGCATCGGGGCTGACCTGGTCCGTTCGGTCGTAGCCCTCGCGCACGCGCAGGACCTCCCGGTTCGACTCCAGACCCTGCGCACCAACCCGGCTGGCCCGTTTTACGAGCGGCTCGGCTTCCACGTCACCGACCGCGACTCCGAGCGTGTCTACTTCGAGGCGAGTCCACATTGACGCCGCATATCCGTACGGTAGGTTGGAAACATCAACAAGGAGAATCGATGTCCAAGCACTCCCTGCGCGTCTGGCCGCTGCTGTTCGTAACCCTGTCCGTCGTGGTCTCCGTCGCCCGGGCCCAGTGGCTTGTGACGACCGTCCCGGCCGACAGTTGGCCGATAAGTCTCTGCCACAACACCCAGAATGACTACGTCTACTGCGCGAACTGGGGCGGGGACAACGTGACCGTGATTGGCGGTGCGGCCGACTCCGTCATCACCACCGTCGCGGTCGGAGAAGAACCGCACGCCGTCATCTACAACCCGGTGAACAACAAGGTGTTCTGACTGAACGAACGGAGCAAAACGCTGAGCGTCATCGACGGCGCAACCAACACCGTCGTCGCGACCGAGAGCCTCAACACCTACCTGTGGGACGGGGTCTGGTGTCCGGCCAACAACAAGGTCTACGTGCTCGGGCACGCATCCCACGTCGTGGTCGTCGTCGACGGCGCAACTCACGCGATCGACACGACAATCTCGTTCCCCGCCAGCCCGTACGGGGTCTGCTACGATTCGACCGACGACCGCGTGTACGTCGCGACCCGCGCCGACAGCACGGTCCGGGCAATCGACTGCGCCTCCAACACCATCGTCGCCACGATCCCGGTCGGCCCGTCACCGAACAAACTCTGCTGGAACTCGCGCGAGAACAAGGTCTACACCGCAACCAGCGATGGCAATGACTCGACGGTGTCCGTCATCGACTGCGCCTCCAACACGGTAGTCGCGACCGTTTCGACCGGCGCGTACCCGGGTGCGGTGGGCTACGACCCGACCGAGAGCCGCGTCTACGTCTGCAATAAGTCGGGCCGCAGCATCTCGGTAGTCGACGGGGTGACGAACGCTGTCGTTGCCGACATCCCGACGACGGCCGGGCCCGAAGCAGCATGTGCGGCCCCGCAGTACAGCCACGTGTTCTGCGCAATGGGCAACGACTCTGTGCTGGTGCTGGACGTCACAACCAACTTCGTCATCGCCCGGTTCGCGGTCGGCCGGCGGCCGTCGACCCTGCTCTACAACCCGATCAGCAGCCGGATGTACTCAACCGACTACAACGGCGCGACCGTGTCGATAATGCGCGGTTCGGCGATCGGCATCGTCGAAACCCCGGGGCACACGGCGGTCGCGGAACCGGCGCCGACCGTCATCTCCTGCGCCCGCCTGCTGGTTGAGATGAAGAAGTCCAACCTGTTGCTGTTCGATCCCACCGGCCGGGCAATCGACGACCCTCGGCACGTTTCCCCCGGCGTGCTGCTCTTGCGCACCGCCACGACCAGCCGCAAGGTGATCGTCACGGAGTAAGGACCACAGACAGCCTGCAGACTCCGGTGCTCTACGTTCGTCCGTTCCACCGCCGTCTCTCTTCGCGCCGCCCGCCACGCTGAGTTGGGTCGCTGTGCGGCCCGGATGGTTTACGGGAGGAACGGGATGCGGTTCGAGACCTCGACGCCCTGGACCGAGTTCGCCCTCAACCCGGGGTCAAACGGCACGTCCCCTGCCGTTCTTGCTGAGGACGAAGCTCAGGTATTCCCAACTCCGGTTCTGGAACGCGCGGTGGAGCGATGTCCCCCGGGTCGCCGCAAACTGCTTGAACACCTTGCGGAAGAGCCAAGGCACGCCTTCGTCGATCTTGGACAGTTTCCGCTCGTCGTCCAGGTCGAGCGCCATGAGGATGTTGCCGGTGATATTCCTCTCCCGAACGACATCAAAACCTGCCCGTCGCAGCTGTCCTCGCACGATATCGACGTGCTTCCGGTCGCGCCGGTCGGCGAACAGAAAGAGTCCGTCCGGGCGGAGGCACCGATACACCTCATCCAGGAACCGCCGCATCGAACCATAGCAGTGCGAGGACTCGACGTTGACTATGGCATCGAACGAGTTATCCGGAAACGGCAGCGCCTCGGCGTCGCCGTAACGGAAAGCCAAGCGGTCGTGCATGTGGTGCTCGACGCAGAAGCTGACCGCGTTGTCGGCTACGTCGACTCCGATCATTGAGCCCGGCTTCAGGTAGCGAGTCATGTAGGAAGCCCCGCCGCCGCGGCCGCAGCCGACTTCGAGTACATCGAGACCTTCAAGGTCCACCCCGCCGACGACGTGGTGGTAGAGCTGGATGCAGTACCGATCTGCCTCGTCGGCCTCTTCCAGGACCGGCTTGGAAACAGACGAGTTCGTGTCCGCATAGCCGTAGTTCATGAAGATCATCTCGGCATCCCGGTCCAGCCTCGACATATGCTGGTACCAAGTCTTTATCAGGAGCTTCCCGGCGGCCGGCGCGAGCCGGTAGACCAGGTCCAGGGTCCTCATCAGCGGAAGTCGTTCCGCCACGTGATGGACCGGGTTCCTGGAGCTGCAGCGTCGCGAGGGGCTGGACTCAACGGCCACGGGCCAATGGTACTGCAGAATAGTACCGGGGCAACGGTCACATGCAGGTGCGGGCGGCATTGACTCGGCCCGGGGCTGCGCAGGACGAAGGAGATCTGTTGCTCCCACCACATGGTCGAGAGGTGATCGGTCCGGCCGGCACGCTGGCGGCAGGAATTGGGCCCGGGTCCAGCCGCGCTCTCCCGCCCGGTTGACCTGTCCCAGACACGGTCTAGAGTCACCCTCGTCAGTTGATTCCGCAGACCCGCTTCAACGGAGGAATGTTGCGCATCCTGATTCTTGCCCTGCTTGCATGCCTCGTGCTTGGCCCGGCATCCGCCGAGACCTTGATCGAGGCGGAGCTGTACCTAGACGGGACCGAGACGCATGATCGACTCGGCGACACGGCCGGGGACCTGTACATCTGCAACCGAGGCTCGAATGAGAGTGGACCGTACCTGCTGCTCGTCACCGACGCGGCCGAACTGGACCGCACCTGGGCCTGGAATTGCTCCCGCGTGGCAGCCGGCGTCAACTTCACCCGACTCGGGAATGGGCAGAGCACCACGACGCGGCGGGTGACCGTCACGCACTGACGAAGCAAGGATTGAACAGGAACAGGAGATTGAAACCACCGGTGTCTCAAGGCACTCAATTGCGAAGGAACATGACAAAGGACCAAGAACCGAACAAGCCGAAGCTGTTGCTCGTCGACTTCGAAAACGTCCAGCAGGTCGAGCTCAACCGACTCGATGACAGCTTCCGGGTCATCATCTTCGTCGGCGCCAGCCAGAAGAACGTCCCGATTGAACTGGTGACCAACGCCCAGAAGCTCGGCGGCCGCGCCGAATGGCAGAAGGTGACCGGCGACGGCCGTAACGCGCTCGACTTCTTCATCGCCTACCAGCTCGGCCGGGTCTTCGAGAAGTCGCCCCGGCCCGACTGCGTCGTGCTGTCCCGCGACAAGGGATTCGACCCGCTGCTGAAATACCTGAACGCTAGCGGCTTGAAGGCCCGCCGCATCGTCAGCCTGCAGGAGCTCGACCCCGAGCCCACTGAGGGCCCGAACGTCCAGCGCGTCGTCCATCTGCTCGGCAAGCTCGAGAAGCGATCGCGGCCGCGCAAACGCAAGACGCTGGCCCAGAGCGTGCTGGCGATGTTCCAGAAGAAGCTCTTGCGCCAAGACGTCGCCCACATCATCGACACGATGCTGGCGAAGCGGTTGATATCGGAACGCAACGGCCTCATCTCGTACGACTTCTAGCCTGCCCCGATTGGGGATGCTGACCGCCTCGGAAGCGGGAACGCATCCCCCGGTGACGAACGTCATCCGGCTGCGGATCATGGATTGACGCCGCTGGGCAGCCCGGCGATCCTGAATCGGGAACCACCCAGCGTCGACTTGCGGCACCCGGGAGAAACCGGAAATGAGAAGATTGGGCTTCACCCTTGCCGAAACTATGGTCATCGCCGCAACCCTGCTCGCATCCATCCCGCCACACTACGCCCTGATGCAGGAACGCGCCACGCGCGGCCGAGTGCGGGGCAACCTGCACCGGCTTCACACCGCGATCGAGGCGTATGCGGTCGATCACGCCGGCGGCTACCCCACCTCCAGCATCATCGGACCGGACACGCTGTCGTTCATCGACGAGATCGCGCCGTGGCTTCCGGGCGGGGACCCGCTCGACACCGACACGCTGACGCGTCTCGGCGAGTACCCAGTCAACCAGTACGTCCGGATGCGCCACAACGGCATCCACAAGGACGAAATCGACCTCGACTGCCGGACCACTTTGGAGAACTCGGACCCGGCCAGCACGTGCAGAGCCGGGGCGACGAAATCATGTGTCCATATCTGAACTCTGAGGTGATTCCGCCCCTACGCGAGCGGAATCGATATCGCGACGTATGTCCCCGAGCTCGGCCAGCAGGCCCCGGCCGAGTACGGCATCTGCGGGTTCGGCCGCGACGCTTCCGCCCCGATGTTCGAGCTCGACCCGAGCTGCGACGACCCGACCGACGAGGGCAACTGGATCTTCGCCGTCGCGCACAACTGACCGCCGGCCGTTTGTCGCAGGAAATCGGCTACTGGCTACCCAGCAACCGCACCGTCCGGACGTCGAAGTCGCAGGTCAAAGGCAGGTCGTTGGCAAGCTGGAATCGGCCCAGCGCGAGCCTCGTCCCGGAACCGATCTCGCCATCCTCGGCCCGGTCATAGAACCCCATCGCCGCCAGCCTGCGCTGGAATGCGGCCAGCTCAGTCGGGGTCCGGTAGTCGCGGATTGACCGGATGTCGTCGCGGGTCATCTCGGTCCCGACGATATACACCGGCATCCCCCTGCCGACTCGGTCGTGTTTGAACAGCTCATCGATATCGTCGTTCCGCATCGCGATGCACCCGAACGTCCAGTTCGAACCGATGCCCTGGCCGTGGATCTGGATTTCCCCACCTCTGCCCGGGATGGAACCGTGACGCGCTGCGATGAGCCTGCGGTCTCGCGCAAGCCGGTAGCGAATGCTGTCCACTCCGTTCGGGTAGTTGATGTCGAACGCCTTGTAGAACGTCGCGTTCGGCTGCTCGGTGTGGATTCGATAGATACCCTCGGGTGTCGACGCGTTGTCTTGGTGCAGCTTGCGGTTCCACGGCTTGCGGCCCAACGCGATCGGGTACCGTTTCTTCATCCGGTCGCCATCCCGCACTTCGAGGAAGTAGTTCAGCTTGTCGACCAGCAGGCTCGACCCGGTTATCCGGCCGATGTCGGCGTCCGGCACTCGGACCGAATCGACACTGCTCCAGACATCACCCAACAGCTGACGCCGAACCTGCGCCCGGTAGTAGTAAGTGACGTTCTGGGCCAACATCGAATCTACCAGCACTGCGGCCGACTCCTCGGCCGGGAATCGAAGCACCGTCACCGGGTTGGCGACCGTGTCGATGGCGCCGTCGAGCGGCGAGGTGCTGCGGTAGAGCAGGATGGAGCCGACCGTGAGTTGGCCGTGCCGCCAGAGCGAAACCTCAACCCGGTTGCCCTCTTCGAGCGCGACGTCGAGATGAACGTCCGTTGCACAGGCGGTCGACATCACGAGGGTCGCCATCAGGAAGGAACCGGCGCTGAAGCGAGTCACTCGCCTGCCCCCTCTCTACCACTGCGGAAGTACTCCTCCCACTCGGAGACATCCTGAGCGCTCATCTCCGGCTTCTCGCCTTGGGCGGGCGACGTGCGCGCACCCGGGTCGGGCAACAACTCGGCGAACCGGCCCGAGTTCAGCGTCTGAACCCCGTGAACCGCAACGTGGTCCTTGACCCAGCGGTCCGAACTGACCACGGTCCACGATTTCGGCCTGCGCAGGACGCGGACCATCTTGACGATGCGCTCGTCGGCCGACTGAGCACCCGAGAAGACCGTTTCAATGCCCAGCGGGCGGGTGGTAAGCAGCTGACCGTCGTCCGGCCGGCCGTCGAACACGACCTTCAGCCGGATGCGCTTCCGCCCCTTGAATGCGGCCAGCCGACGCACCAGCCCGGACCGGGCCAATTCCAGATCACTGTCCGCCAGCCGTCCGAGCTCACGGAAACAATGGAGCAGGTTGTAACCGTCGATGATGTAGTTTGGGGTCACCATCCCTGCCTGGGACGATCGAACCGGCTAGCTTCCGGCCAGCGCTGCCAGTAGCGCATCCGCGGTCTCGGGGATATCCTCACGACGGAGCGTCCGGAAATCAAGCAGGTACTCGCCCTCCTCGACCCGGCCGAACACCGGGGGCCGGTTACGCCGCAGCCTGAGTGCCAGCTCGTCGACGCTGATATCCTTCGGCTTGACCGCGATCGACCGCGACTCCAGACTTTCGGTCGCGAGCGAGCCACCGCCGAACTCGGACAGCGTTTCCTTCACCCGGACTTCGGCTCTGCCTGCCAGCCGATCACGCACACGGCGCAGCAACGCCTGCGCCTCGGTCTGCATCTGCTTGACCGGCTTCAAGAGGATCTGGAAGACCGCGTGCTCCTCGAGCACCCGCGGCTCGTCCAAAAACAGCTCCAGTGTCCGCTCGAGCACCGCGAACGACAGCTTGTCCAGTCGCAGCGCCCGGGTCAGCGGGTGTTTCTTCATCGGCCGGATGAACTCCTTCCTGCCGACGATGACGCCCGCCTGGCAGGCACCGATGAGCTTGTCACCCGAGAAGCAGACGGCCGCCGCTCCGGTCGCAATCGACTCCTGGATGAGCGGCTCGCGCGGAAGCCCGAACTTCGCCAGGTCGATGAGCGCACCGGAACCGAGGTCGTCGATGATCGGGATTCCGTGGTCACTGCCGAGCTCGACCATCTCGTCGAGCCCGACCTCTTTCGTGAACCCGGAAATCCGATAGTTGGACATGTGTACGCGCAGCAGCGCCGCGGTGTCCTCGGTGATGGCACCGGCATAGTCGCGCAGGTGGGTCCGGTTGGTCGTTCCGACCTCGACCATCCGGCACCCGGACTGGCGCATCACATCCGGGATGCGGAACGCCCCGCCGATTTCGATGAGCTGGCCCCGCGACACGATGACCTCGCGGCCGGCCGCCATCGACGACAGGATCAGGAGCGTCGCCGCGCAGTTGTTATTGACGACGTGGGCCGCCTCCGCCCCGGTCAGTTCACAGAGCAGCGACTCGACGTGAGAGTACCGGTCGCCGCGCCGGCCCGTGTCCATGTCGACCTCAAGCGAGCTGAACCCGGCGCTGACGTCGAGCAGCCCCTGCCGGGCCGCCTCACAGAGGGGCGCCCGACCCAGCCCTGTGTGTAGAACGACTCCGAGCCCGTTGATGACCCTGGTCAGCGTCGGGTGCGCGTTCCGCCGCAACCGGTCTGCCAGTTCGGACGCGTCGAACCTGATCGCCGCGCCGTCAAGCAGTCGCTGTCGTACTTCGGCCAGGTACTCGCGAGCCGCGCGCACCGCCAGCCGATGGTGGACGCGGGACAGGATTGGCGCAACTGCCTCGTCCGCCAGCGCCTTGTCGACCGCTGGCAGCGCCCGGAGCCGCGCCTGTCTCGCCTTGTCGGTTTCAGCCACGCCGACCTCCTATTCGTGGACCAGCGACTCTCGGACAAACGTGGCGCGCCGCTCGTCTCGCTGTGATGGGCCGAGATCCTCGCCCAGCAGCGCCTGCAAGTTCGCCGGCCGGACTAGGACCAGCAGTCGACTGACCTGTTCGAGGCTGACCTCGTTGATGCTGCCGAGCGCAACCCCGAGCCGGACCGTCGCCAGCAGGTTTATCGCCTCGTCCGAACTCAGGATGCGGGCGCTCCTCAAGAGAGCCAACGACCGGAACGTCTTGTCCTCGGTCTCGACTCTGAAGTTCTTGACCAGGTATTCGCGAGCCTTGCGTTCGTACTCGATGACCTGACGGGCAATGTCAATCACCGTCTCAATGATCTCGCTCTCCGACTGGCCGAGCGTCCTCTGGTTCGATATCTGAAACAGGTTGCCCTTGGTCTGCGACCCCTCGCCGTACAGCCCACGCACCATCAGCCCGATGTGGACCGCGCCGCGCAGAACCTTCTCGATCTCCTTGGTCAGGACCAGCGCCGGAAGGTGGGCGAGTACCGACGCCCGCATCCCGGTGCCAAGGTTGGTCGGACACGCGGTCAGGAACCCATACTTGGGCGAAAACGCGTAGGCCAGCTCGCCCTCGAGCTCGTCGTCGAACACGGACACTGATTCGTAGGCGGTCGGGAAGTCGAGGCCCGACACCAATGCCTGGAACCGAAGGTGATCCTCCTCGTTCACCATCAGGCTCAACGTCTCGTCCTTGGTGACGTAGAAGGCTCGCAGCTGCTTCGACTCGACGAAGTCAAGCGACACCAAGTGCCGCTCCAGCAACAGCCGGGTCCGCGATTCGGACAGCTCGTCGTTGCCGAGCAGCGAGCCCCTGTTGAGGCAACCAGAGCGGGTCAGCGCGTCTCGGGTCACGCATACCACCCGCACCTGCTCGTCCTCGGTCGCGCGGCCCGGGAACGGGAGCCCGTCAAGATTGGGCCAGCCGGACCCGGGTGGAAATGACAATGTCGGCATCCGGTCCCGAGGCATTCAGCCAACGGCAGAGATCAGTCGACGCCAGTGTCCTTCTCCTCCTGCTCGGTCCGTGCCCTGCTCAGTTGGTCACGGAGGCCAGCCGCTTTCTCGTAGTTCTCGGCCTGGATCGCACTCTTGAGCTCAGCGTCGAGCCGCTCGACGCTCATCTCAAGCTGGGCGTCCTTGCGTCCGGAGCGGATTGCCCGGCCGACGTGCTGAGCCGCGCCCTGGACCCGACGCACCAGCGGCTCGAGCTTGTCATCGAACGCGACAAAACAGTGAGCGCAGCCGGCGCGGCCCTGGCGCTTGAAGTCGGCAAACGTCATCTTGCAGACATCACAGACCAGCTTCGCGTCCTCGTCTACCACCTTGTCCTTCATCTCGGCGACTATCTGGGCGATGTCGAGCTGGATCTTTCCGACCTCGGCGAAACCGCGGCGGCGGGCGCATTCGGCACACACCTCGATTTCGGTCGCCTTGCCATCCTTGTCAACCTGACGGACCTTCAGTTCCGCCTGGTTGTCGCCGCAGAGATCACAGGTCTTCTGGTTCTTCACTCTCAAGCCTTCCATCTCTCATCACCAGCCGGCGGCTCGCCCGGTCGGCGACCGCTCGGTTGTGGGTAACGAGGACCATCGTCACTTTCCGTTTCCGGTTCAATCCGGCCATCAGGTCCATCAACAGCCCGGCTGACATCACATCGAGGTTGCCGGTTGGC
>Ga0114918_10004068_pt1 | contig 12760 bp, 15 predicted proteins | sample LantaG_FD_87015 | JGI IMG/M metagenome (GOLD analysis project Ga0114918, IMG submission 87015) | Deep subsurface microbial communities from Baltic Sea to uncover new lineages of life (NeLLi) - Landsort_02402 metaG | ecosystem: Environmental > Aquatic > Marine > Oceanic > Sediment | place...
CGCCCCAGCGGGCGACGATCACCTGGCATCCTGCCGCCGGTTCGGAATCGGACGCGCTGCCGTTCGGTATCGCCGGCATCAGCATCCACGTCGCCGACAAGGCAACTGATGGCACGGTCGGGCCGTTCCAGTGGTTGGCGCTCGACTCGAACTCGCCGTACGTCCACAACGTCGGCAACGCGGCAACGGTGACGAAAGTCTACCGTGCGCAGTGGTACGACCGGCTGAAGCGGATGGGACCGTTCGGCGACATGGTCGAAGTGGCGGTTACGGCCTGACCGAAGGGAACCTGCCGGACCTCTGGCAGAAAGGAGGCCGAGAATGAGGCGGGCGCAACAGCGCCCGCCTCGCATTACGCCGAGGGCACGGACGACAGGCGAGGATCGTGGGCCGAGGTGAGTCGAACCCGTGCGGACGCTATACGATTCGGACTGTCGTCTGCATGCGCAGTCTCCGTTCGCTTCAACCTGACAGCCGGAGGCTGTCACTGACCTTGACACCGGGTCAGATGCGGGCTACGTTGACGTGCGAGGCAAAGCCGTGCGGAGGGGACAATCCCCCTGGCGGCGTCGATGCCCGGATAGGCCGGGCGATTCGGTTTGGGGCAACGCCTCCTTGCCCCGAAAACAGTAGAGGAGGTACCCCATGAGGCGCACAATCACGACGGCCTTGGTGGTCGCGTTGATTGCCCTGATGGTGCCGCTCGTCGCCGCAGGTGACACGCTGAGTGTCCCGCTCGGCGACTTCGCCTACATTGCGGGTGAGATTCGAGAACATACGGTCGGGAGGCCGGTGGCCAAGTTGGCAGTCCCGGCCAGGGTGATGCGGTCGAGAATCGACTTCGTCAAACTGGAACTCCCCGCATTCCTCGACAACACGGTGAAGAAGCCGGTCACTGTCGAGGTGTACGACTGCATGACCGGCTGGGAACGAGGCCGGGTATCTTGGACGACACCGTGGCGAGAGCCGGGTGGAGACCTGGATTCCATCTGTCAGGCACGCTTCACCTGCCTACCCGGCGACGATCACCCGGTCGTACTGGACATCACGGAGACCGTCCGGAGCTGGCAGAAGGGACGAGGGCAGCACGGGCTGTTCCTGAAACGGCCTGACAAGGAGGGCGGAGGGTTCAAGACCGAGGGCCTTCGCCTGCACGAAGCGTTGAGTTCTGCAAGAGTGAAGTTCTACTTCACTCAGATGCAGGAGTAACCAAGCAGCGCTTGGTCATGCGCAACCTGCTGGTGCTTGTCATGGTCGTGAGCGCTGCGTCATACGGGCAGGGTTGGACAGCCCAGGAACAAGTTAGCGCTCCTGGACCATCAAGACAGAACATCCAGCCGACGCTACTTGTGGACGGCGACGGGATACCGTGGGCAGTGTGGCACAGCCTCGGGCGCAACCGCAGCTTGGTACTCAGCCGCCGAATCCAGGGCGTGTGGACATCAGAGACGATAGTCTCACCTCACCCTCCCGAAGTCCGTGCCCAGTTGCGTCCGGCGTTGACGAGAGGAACGGACGGTCAGCCTTGGCTCGTCTGGAGCAATGCGATGACCGACAATGACAACGACGTAGGTTTCTGCAGGTGGACCGGAACCGCTTGGTCTGATGAGTTGCTGGTGAACCAACCGGACTCCTCTGAGCTGAACTTCGCCCCGCGGGTTGCCTCAGGGGGAGGGCGAGCGTGGTGCGTCTGGTACGGTGGGCCGACGGATATCTCGCCGTACGCGGTCTACGCCTCTGAGTGGGACTCGACGCGGGACGAGTGGGCCGCTGAGACCCAGGTCAGCCCGCCCGATGGCTTCCACCATTGGTGGTGCGATGTCGCGGTTGGAGCCGACGGGACTCCACATGTTGTCTGGATCGAAGTGCCCCACTACCGCGTCCTATACAGCCGGTGGGACGGCGCGGGGTGGACTGCTCCGGAGTCGGTTAACACGCCGGACTCTGTGCGAGCCTCGCCGTGGGGCAATCCCCGATTGGGCGTGGACTCCGGCGGAGGTTTGCACGTCACATACACGGGAGCTGATTTCGGCGCCACGAGCAGGGATGTCTACCACGTGAGGAGGACTCCATCGGGCTGGGGTTCTAGCACCAAGGTGTCGCGTGACAGTCTCTATCAGGAATGGTATGCCGACATCGCTGTGGTGGCCTCGGACGACATCTGGGCGGTGTGGAACCGACAAGGCGAAGGGTCGGACGAGTTTCGCCTATACGCGAGCCATTACGACGGCACGCGGTGGTCCGCCGAGGCGCGACTGGACAACTCCGGCGCGACGCGCGACGGGATGCCTGATGCGGCCCTCGGACCCGACGGTCTGCCGCACGTCTCATGGGATGCAGATGACGTGCAGGGCGATGCTCAGGTCTACCACAGTCACTATGAATCGTCTGCTGTCGGGGAGTATCCTACCCTAAGCGGGTCCGGGCCGCTGAGTCTGGTCGTGGCAACGCCAGTTCGACGTCGGCTACGGGTCCGCGCGGTATCCCTGACGTCGTCCTGCGTTGAGGTTCGCGTGTTCGACGGACTCGGTCGCCCAATTGCTCATCACGTAGCACCTGCAGGAGCGCGCATGACTGAGGCACTGCTGGACATGCCGCTACCGACTTCCGGCTTGTACTTCATACGAGCGAGGTCGGGGCCGCTAGTGGCAACAGAGAAGGTGATTGCCGTAGGCAACTAGCCTAAAGGAGACAGCAATGCTTAGGTTTGGATTCAGGTTCGCCGTCATCGGAGTTCTGTTGATGATGGCGGGGACCAGCATGGGGGGACGCATCCGCGTTCCCGAGGACTACCTGGAGATTAACGAGGCCATCGATAATGCCACCGATGGAGATACTATCAACGTCTGGGGTTTTGGAGTGCCGCCGTTTCTCTACGTTGAGAACATCGATTTCGGGCAATCGGGACACAATACCACTTCCTAGCTGACGTGACGATGATTGACGTGCCAGACTCCGAAGAAGCCAACGCTCGCAAAGCCCTGGCCTACTTCTCGCTGTTCGGTGCGCTGGACGCACTGAAGTCGGCGTGGTCGATGGTCGAGGGCTTGCAGGAGCACTACGGCCGACCTCTGTATCTTTGGGCCGGCTATGTTCACGAGAGACTGGGCAACGCGGTTGCGCGGCTTGAGTCCTATCACGTAACGGCCCACCTGCCGTTCACGGCCAACGACAAGACCGTCTGGGGCGAGGAACTGAGCTTCCTCACACACAACACCCGGACGCTCTGCGACGCATTGGCCGAGCTCCGGTTGGAGCTCGAACTGGACGAGTTCAGTTCGGGGGTCTCCTCGAAGCTGCGCGAGATGGTCGGCGTGTCGAAGCACGTCCTCGAGGCGATTGAGCATGACATCTCGCTGATACCGACAGAACACTTGAGGCTGGGATATGGCGAAACAAGGATTGAGAGGGATTCGCAATGAACAATGGACCGACACCGAAGGCTCGGCCGCTGGGCAACCTTCACGATGCTTCTGGGAGACTGCTTGCAGACTCGATGCGTTTCATCGCCCACTTCAGACGCGAGTTGGCGGAATCAATGAACCAGATTCTTCACCAGCACGCCATTCTCGCTGCGGCGTCGACGGTTCGGAGTCGGGTCGAGAACCCCGATGAGCTCGAGTGGTTCTGGCACCCCGCGCAAACAAGCGCGGATGGTGAGGCCGACCTCGTTGCTCGGCGAGGTTCAGAGTGTGTCATCCAGGCCGAGGTTACGACCTCGCCGAAGCCCATCGGGACCATCGACCGCCGAATGGCCACAACCCTAAGGAATCTCTCCGAGATGCCGGGGCGCATGAAGTTCTACTGTGTGGTGTCAGAGGAAATGGCCACGAGAGCGCAGACGAAGATTGACAAGGCCGGATATGACATCGAGGTGCTGCCACTGGAGCTGCCCGAACTCTTGGACACGCGACGGCATGAGGTGCAACCGGGGAACCATCCCATTTCCTGACCGGACCCTGCGAGTCTGGCGAGAGCGTCCGCGAGAGCGGGCGGCTTCTGTTTCAGCCGTTTGCTTGACTTGAATCGGGCGGTCTTCTAGAATCCCGGGCTATGAAACTGCAGGTCAGCTCCACGCGCATGCAGATGATGCGGTTGAAGAAGCGGTTCGCGGTGGCGAAGCGCGGGCACAAGCTCCTGAAGGACAAGCAGGAAGAGCTGATGCGGCAGATTCTCATGCTCATCGACGCCATCCGCTCGCACCGGACCAAGGTCGAGCGGGAGACCGGGCGCATCCTGGGCCGGTTCGCGGTCGCCCGCAACGCCTACGACCCGCGGTGGCTGGATGAGGCGGTGATGCTGCCGACCAAGAAGGTGACGGTCAGCGTCGAGACCCGCAACATCCTGAACATCAAGGTCCCGGTCTTCAAGAAGGAGATTTCGGGCAAGTTCCGCTGCTACGGGTTTGCGACAACGTCGGGCGAGCTGGACTTCGCGCTGGCGGCGCTCGACGACCTGCTCGATTCGCTGCTGGTGCTGGCCGAGAAGGAGAAGACGCTGGAGCTGCTGGCCGACGAGCTGGAGAAGACCCGGCGTCGCGTCAACGCGCTCGAGTTCGTCCTGATTCCCAACCTTGAAGAGACAATCAAGTTCATCGCGCTCAAGCTGTCCGAGAACGAGCGCGGTGCTCTGACCCGCCTGATGCGGGTCAAGGAAATCATCCGAGGGTGAGCCGGGGCCGGCGGATAGCCTGGTTCCTGCTCGTCGGCTGGATCGGACTGACGGTCGTCACGATGACGATCCCGGTCGGCGACTCGCCGTCGTTCTTCGGCCCGGGTTTCGACAAGGTCATTCACACCGGGCTGTTCACGGTGATGGGCGCGCTCGCCCAGACGGTGGCGCCGTGGGTGACGCTGGTCCTGACGGTGCCGCTGGCGATTGCGATGGAATTGGTCCAGAAGCGGTTGCCGCACCGGACGTTCGACCGGGTCGACCTGTTCGCCAACGTTCTCGGCGTGCTCATCGGCGTCGGCTGCTACGAGGTCGCGATCCGGCTGGGGAGGCGATGAGCGACGCCAAGCAGCAGCGGCCGAAGGGCACGCTTGACTTCCTGCCGCCGGATTCCGAGCGGCGGGCAGCGGTCGCCGAGGTGTTCGGGACGCTGGCGCGCCGACGGGGGTTCCGGGAGATCGTGACCCCGACGTTCGAGCATACCGAGGTGTTCGTGAAGTCGACCGGGGACACTTCGGACATCGTCACCAAGGAGATGTACACGTTCTCCGACCGGGCCGACCGGAGCCTGACGCTGCGGCCCGAGGGTACACCGGGAATCGTCCGGGCGGTGCTCGAGAACCGGTACCGGGTGCCATGCCGGCTGTATTCGGTCGGCTCGTATTTCCGCTACGGGCGGCCGCAGAAGGGGCGGCACCGGGAGTTCGGCCAGTTGAGTGTCGAGGCGCTGGGCGAGGCGGGCGGTTGGACCGACGTCGAAATCATCACGCTCGGCGAGGAGTTCTTCCGCGAACTGGGCATCGTCGACTGCAGGATCGAGCTGAATTCAATTGGCTGCCGCGAATGCCGTCCGCAGTACCGGGAGAAGCTGGTCGAGTTCCTGACCGGGCGCCGGGAGGAGTTGTGCGACGACTGCCGGGAGCGGCTGGAGCGCAATCCGCTGCGGGTGTTCGACTGCAAGAACCCGGGCTGCCACGCGGCGGTCGAGGCTGCGCCGGTGCCGCGCGAGCATCTGTGTCCGGTCTGCGCCGCGCACTTCGACGACGTGCGCCGGGCGCTGGATCGCGGCGGCGTCGCCTTCACGCTCAGCGACCGGCTGGTCCGTGGGCTTGACTACTACAACCGGACGGTGTTCGAGTACGTTTCGGGCAGGCTCGGCGCCCAGGATAGCCTCGGTGGTGGTGGCCGTTATGATTACCTGGTTGAGCAGTTCGGCGGGCCGGCGACCCCGGCGGCCGGGTTCGCGCTCGGGTTCGAGCGGACGATGCTGGCGATGCCTGCGTTTGCGTCCGGCGGCCGACGGTCGCTGGCGTTCGTCGTGGCGATGTCCGCGGACGAGTTCGACGCGGCGGTGGGCGTGCTCGACAAGCTCCGGTCCCAGGGGGTCGCGGCGCAGATGGAATTCGACGCGAAGAATGCGCGCCGCCAGTTCAAGTCAGCGGACGCGGCCGAGGCGGCATGCTGTGTCATCGTCGGCCCGGACGAGATGAAGCGGGGCGGATTCTCAGTGAAGAACCTCGTGACCGGTGAGCAGTCGTTGGTCCCGGCGCATCAGATTGTGGACGCGGTCCGGGCGCAGTTCTGCCACTAAGGCAGGCTGCGCATCCCGAGCTAGCCGACCGCGTTCAGCAGGTACTCGTCGAGTGCGAGTTTCCCGCCTTCCTCAACAACAATGACCGCGGCGACCCAGCGTCCCTCGGCCGGCGAGGGCAGGCTGAGCTGGAGTGTGCCTTCGCCGGTCTGGCCGGCGGTGCCCTGGTGCTGGTTGCCGATGCTCGCGCAGTTGAGGCCCTTGGGAAACGACCGTAGGTCCGGCGGGTTGGAATTGGCCCAGGTGAGCAGGACAACCCGGCAGGCACCTTCCGTTTCGCGCAGCCAGTGGTAGTCGAACTGGAGCCGCTTGGCTGGGCCGGGTAGAAACGGTACCGCCGCGACGAAACGGCAGCCGTTGGGCAGTTCCGGTTCGTCGAGCCGGGCGGCGAGCGGCTGAATGTAGTTGACCAGCCGGAACCCGGCGACCGCGCCTTCATCCTCCGGCCGGTCCTTCCTGGTGATGGTAATCTCGAAAGGCTCAGGCTGGCTCGCCTCCTCCTGGAGTTCGGTCAGCCATTCGGCGTAGGGCCGGTCGCCCATGAGTCTGGCGTGGTGCTCGCACAGCGGGACTAGGTTCTCGATCGAGGTGCGGCCCTCCCTCGATACCGGGATGCGGTGGGCGAGCGTTCCGTAGTCGTTGTAGCAGGTCGGGACCGCGCAGGTCGTTCCCTTGAGCCGGATTACCGTGTCCTCGAGGTCCTTGGGCCAGGTGTCGGTGCCGACGAAGGCGGTGTGGTCTTCGCTCGGGGTGGGCGGGTAGTGGGAGAGCTGGCACTGCGGGCAGTGAACCTCGTTGCGCAGCCACTCCCAATCGACCTCGAGATCCTGGCTGCAGCCCGGGCAGCGGTAGTGCCATAACATGGGTCCTCCCTTTCGTGTCTCGGCGGCGAGACCGCGCAGGAAATGATGACGTCCGCCCCCGGGCTGTCAAGCGCCGGGTCGTTTGACAGCCGGGGGCGCCGCCGGATAATCAGCGCGGATGCGATTTCACCGAAGGGAGAACAGTCTTGAGAATGATGAGAATGTGGCCGGTCGCTGGCTTGACGGTCGTCCTGCTGGCGACCGGCTGCGTGATGAACCCGGCGATGACCCGGGCGATGGCCGCCTCTGTGCCCCACGTCAAGTCGCCGACGTTTGCCTCGAAGGCATCCTGGCGGACCGCCATCCTGCCGCCGACACTGGCGACCGCCGAGTACGGGGCCGCGGTCAATGCTCTTTACGACTACGCCGGGATGGCGCTGATGCGTACCGGGCGGTTCACGGTGGTCGACCGTTCGCTGGTTGACAAGCTGCTGGAAGAGCAGGAGTTCTCGTACTCGGGCGTGGTCGACGCCGGCACCGCCGTCCGCCTGGGCAAGATGCTCGGTGCCGAGGCGGTGTTCACGATCAGTGTCGGCTCGGTCGCCCACGACGACTTCTTCAGCGATTCTCCCAAGCAGCGTGACGCGGCGCTGCACGTGAAGGCGATTTCGGTCGAGACGGCGGAAGTGTTGTATTCGGCCGCCGGCAAAGCCGGGGATTTCGAGGGCGCGACCGGGGCGCTGCAATCGGCGCTGGATGTTGCACTCTCCCCGCTGGCAGGTAGCTAGCGGGGCGGAAAGGAGTCTGGGAATGGCAAGAACCAGTTTCGTGACGGTGGTTCCGGCGTGCGCCGCGCTGGCGGTACTCGTGGCCTCCGGGTGCGCGACATCGACGGGCGGTGTCCGGGGCGTCGCGGCGATACCTTCGCCTGCACCGGTGCGCGAATCCGCCGAGGTTCCGGTTCAGCCGCCGATCGAGTTCGAACCGCCGTCGCGGCTACCGGTACTCGGGATGCCGGGCGAGGTGTCGGAGCCGGTGCCCGGCGGCGAGATCGACTGGACCGACAACTCCGTTCGGGCGCGCGGCACCGGGGTCATCGACCCGGGCGCCAAGAATCCGGCACAGGCGCGGCTGATGGCGGAGCGGGCCGCGGTCGTGGTGGCCCAGCGCAACCTGCTCGAGATCATCAAGGGGGTCAGGGTCGATTCGGAGACCCGGGTCAAGAACTTCATGACCGACTACGACGTCATTTACACCCGGATCGAGGGCAAGGTTGAAGGCGCGCGGCAGCGCGGGCCGACCAAGTACGACGAGGCGGCGGGAGTCGTGATAGTCGAGCTCGAAATCGACGTGTATGGCCAGGAGGGGATATCGGATGCGCTCCAGCCGGTCCTCGGGTCCGAGGACGTGATGATAGCATCGACCGCGACGCCCCAGGTTCGGGATTTCCTCGCGCAGTACTCGGCGCTGGCGTTCGACGGCGGCGATGCCGGGTTGAAGCCGGCGATGTACCCGAAGATTTACGACGCCGACGGCAACCTGCTGCTCGATACCCGCGACTACGCCCAGTACATCGGGCAGGGCGGTCGCTCGGCGATGCAATTCGTCAACGATCTCGACCGGGTGCTGTCGCGGTCCGAACTCCAGGGAATCCCGCTGGTGCTTAAGGTCAAGGAGGTGACCGGCAAGCTCGGGGCGGACATCATCCTTGGCCGTCAGGACGCGGACAAGCTCAAGTGGTTGAAGGACGGGTTCAAGTTCCTGGTCGGGGCCGGCCGGTTCGTGCTCAAGGTGCTGCTGTAGTTGCTCGCGATGCGCCGGCTGTTGATCCTGGCGGTGAGCCTGTGTGCTGGGTGCATGACCCCGGCCTATTCGCCGTCGCCCGTAACTCCGACGGCGACGCCGAGCGCGGTCCCGCCCGCCGGTTCCGCCGAGGTCGTCATCAGCGGCGGCGACGGCCGCGAGGTGCTGGCCGAGGGCATGGCGGCGCTGCCGGCCCGGGGAGGAGCGGACATCGCTCGGGACCAAGCGCTGAACGACGCGCTGCGCAAGGCGGTCGAGCAGGGGGTTGGCACGCTGATCAACTCGGAGACCCAGGTCGAGAACTTCGCGCTGCTCTCGGATAGGATCTACTCGCAGTCGACCGGCTACGTTTCGAGCTACCGGGTCATTACCGAGGGGCTCGAAGGAGCGCTCTACCGGGTCGTGGTTCGCGCCAAGGTGAAGACGGCGGACATCGAGGACGACCTGGCCGCAATCGGCATCCTGCTGCTCCAGCAGGGCCGACCGCGGGTCACGGTCGTGGTCAAGGAGCTCGCGGGCTGGGATGACTTCTTCGCCGACGACCGGGTGATGAGCCAGACGATGATTGAGACGATGCTTCTTGACCGGTTCCAGGCGAAGGGGTTCCCGGTGGTCGATGCCGCGACGGTGAAGCAGAACCTGAAGAAAGAACAACTGAAGAAGATACTGGAGGGCGACAACGAAGCGGCGGTGCTGCTGGGCTTGGAGACCGGAGCGGAGGTGGTTGTTGGCGGGACGGTCGAGCGCAGCGTCGAGAACCGGACGATCGGCGGCACGATGCGTGAGGTTCACGTCATCCGAATGAGCACGCGTGCGGTCGGGGTCGAGGACGCCCGGATACTGGGCGCGAGCGCGATTACGACCAAGCTGCCGTTCAGCGTCGACCAGGCGCGCGAGCAGGTGGTGGATTCGACCGCCCGGGAGTTGACTGCCGAGATACTCGGCAAGTGGAAGAAGCGCGAGAACTTCACGATCCTGGCGATCAGCAATTCGTCATTCGAGAGGGTCCAGCTTCTGAAATCGGAGATCGGCGGCAAGCTGCGCGGGGTGATCAGGGTCATCAGTCGCGACCTGATGGGTTCGACCGGGACGCTCGAGGTCATCTCCGAGACTTCAAGCCAGGAGATACTGGACCAACTCGGCACCCGGAACCTGGCGGTCGGATTCGAGGTGACCGGTTTCGCCGGGAACCGCATCGAATTGCGATTGACCGAGGAGGATGGACAGTGAGGCGGTTCCTCCCGGCATTCATCATCCTGGCGCTACTCCTCGTCCCGAGCTGTGACGAACTGGAATGGTCGACGATAATTGTTACCGCCCAGGTGGCGAAGACGCTGGATCCCGAGTCGAACACCGCTTCCGTCCTGGTCGGCAAGGCGACAATCGAGAACCTGTTCCATGACGACTGGATGGAGACGCCCGACCCGGGGGATACCGTGTTCTGGCAGGAGCCGTTCCCGGCCCGGGTGACGCCGGTGTCGAACGCGCAGGTGACGCTGGGCGCGACCGCAGTTGGCGAGAAGGTCCCCGGCGTCTACTTCAAGGCGGTGATGGAACTTGGCTTCCTTGAACGGTACGACCTGGAGATCGTGTTCGAGGACGGGCGCGCGATAGCCGCCCACGGCTGGCTACCGGACAGCTTCACCGTCACCAGGCCCGGAAACGGTGACACGCTGGCCTCGGGAGCGGTTACCGCGATATGGACCGCGTCCGACAGTGCCGAGACTTATTTGGTTGGCATCACGCCGGCCGACACCGCCAGCCCGGCCCAGGGCTGGGCAGAGACGGTAGCTGATACGTTCCGGGCGGTCCCGGCGGCGGCGTTCGAAGACACGCTCGGCAATCTGGTTCCGGGTGAGTACATCCTTGGTGTCACCGCAATCAACGGCGGTTGGAACAAGACTGGTCTCGACCTGTTCCTGTCCGGGGGCAATGTCAGCGGCGGTTCGGGCGTGTTCGGCTGCGCCGTGTATCCGCGACCGGTGGTGTTCCGGGTCGAGTAGGGCCGGTCGGGCAAGGCTGTTCAGCGACCCGCCTGATGGCGGGTCGCCGGCTTGTCAGCGGACGATGTGGCCGATCCGGTTGAGCCGGATCGCCCAGGGGGAGAAGACGATCTTGAGGATGTTGGGCGCTGCGCCGGTCGCGCTGGCGGCGGCCGCCTTGGATGAAAAGTAGAGCACCAGGGGTTTGCCTTTGACGTAGCGCAGGTCGAGCGGACCCCAGAACCGGCTATCTTCGGAGTTGTCTCGGTTGTCACCCATACAGAAAATGTGGTTCTCGGGCACAACGACCGGGCCGAAGTTGTCGCGGATGTAGGGCGACTGCGAAGTCTGGTAGAAGCGGTGGTCGAGCCAGCTCTTCTGGAAGTCCGACGGCACGGGATCGAGGCCGGGCAGCCGGCGGTAGTCGCGGTGGACGACCTGGGTTTCGACCTGGCGGACACCGTTGACGTAGAGATCCTTGTTCCGGTACTCGACGGTGTCGCCGCCGATTGCGACACAGCGCTTGATGAAGTTGCGCGGGACGTACCACTTGAAGAAGCCGGCGTCCTTGTCCCAGTAGAGCGGCAGTATCGGCAACCACTTCGGGAAGATGCGGGATACGCGGCCCGGTTCACCGGGCAGGTCGGGGTCCATCGGGAACCGAAAGACGACGATATCGCCCCGCCCCGGTGACGTCACCGGGACGATGGTGCGATCAGAGAGCGGGAGCTTGATGCCGTAGATGAACTTGTTGACGAGCATGAAATCGCCGAGTTCGATGGTCTCGAGCATCGAACCCGTGGGCACCATGAACGATTCGACCAGGAATGAGCGGATGATCAGGACGGCAATGATGACCGGTCCCCACTCCCGGACCAGCCTTACCAGGTAGCTACCGATTTTCTTCATGGCGTCGTTTGAGTATTGACGGCCAGTATAGGTGTCGGGTTGTCAGACGTCAAGCGGCCCGCCGGAGCGGGCCGCTTGAGGGGTGGCGAAGGAGGCTCTCTATGTTTCGATTGAGATCTCGCGCGACTTCGCCCGGTCCGACTTGGGGATGGTGAGCTGGAGAATGCCGTCCTGGTAGGACGCCTTCGCCTTGTCACCCTCGACGTCAGACGGGAGAACCAGGCTTCGCTGGAACTTGCCGTACGCGCGCTCGATGCGATGCCACGTCTTGTCTTTCTGTTCGGATTCCCATCTTCGCTCACCGCTGATCGAGAGCACGTCACCGGAGAGCGAGATCTTGATGTCGTCCTTCTTCATGCCCGGGACCTCGGCTCTGACGATGACCGACTCCTTGGTCTCCTCGATGTCCATCGGCGGAGCCCAGTTCGGTTCACGCTCAGACCGTCCGGCCATGGAGTCGAACAGCCGGTCCATTTCATCGCGCAACGACATCACGTCGCGCAGGGGCTCGAATCGTACCAGCTTTCTGGTCATACAGCACCTCCTGTTGCGACTACGAACTGAAAACCCTATTGTCTTCCGTTCCATCGCAGTCAGGTGTTAGACGCGGGTTGACGGTCCCGGATTCGGGACTAGCGGACCGATTCGAGCCGCTCGAGGAAAAGCTGGTCGAACGGACGACGGAAGAGCTCTCGCGCGAACCTCTCAAGCGTCGCCTTGCTCTTCGCCGGGTTGAGGTGGAGTTCGGTCCACGCTTCAGGGGAGAGTTCAAGCCGGAGTACCGACTTGACCGGCGGTTGGTCGTCGGGGGTGAGCGGTGCGTTGCTCTCGGCGAGCAGTCGGAACTCAACGCTCACTCGGCGGTCCCGGGTGTGGCGGATACTGCCCTTACCGAGCGTGCAGCCGGAGCCGAACTGGACTCCGTCGATGAAGCAAGTGTAGGGGGTCTTCCTGGGCGATCGGACGTGCGCCTGAAGACGGAATGGGTTGTCAGTCAGGAG
>Ga0114918_10004071_pt1 | contig 12757 bp, 11 predicted proteins | sample LantaG_FD_87015 | JGI IMG/M metagenome (GOLD analysis project Ga0114918, IMG submission 87015) | Deep subsurface microbial communities from Baltic Sea to uncover new lineages of life (NeLLi) - Landsort_02402 metaG | ecosystem: Environmental > Aquatic > Marine > Oceanic > Sediment | place...
GGAAGAGGACCTCGACCTCGTCGCCGCGCTCGCGGAGGATGACGACCTGGAACCACCGGTCGGAGACTGATTTTTTTTTTTTTTTCGAAAGAGAGATAGTTTTTTGAGGTGAGTTTTTTTTCTTCTCTTGCTTCTTTTTCTCAAAAGCTTTCCTCTCACAAAAACCCTCTCTTCTTTACCCGGAGGAGACTCCACCATGGGCTTGTCCGCGGCCTTGGACCGCGCCGTCGAGGTGGAGAAGAGAGGCAGTCCGTCGTCGCCACCGCCGCCGCCGCTCGCAAAGGGGACAAAGGCGGCGGCAGGAGCGGCAGCGGCAGGAGGAGGAGCTTCTTCTTCCTCTTCCTCTTCTTCGTTGGTGGTCGAAGAGGGAGGAGCAATCGCTTCTTCCGCTGCTGCTTCCGCTGCCACGGGCTCGTCGTCGCTCGCGGCGGGTCTCTCCTCCTCCCTCTGGTCGGGGACCGGGGCAGCCGGGGCAGCGGGCTCTTCACGTGTTGTCGTCGCCGCCGCTTCCTCCATTTCCGCGTCAGCAGCTGCTCCTGTTGTCGTCGTTGCCGGTCGCTCCTCCTCCTCGGCCTCGGCCTCTTTCTCCTCTTCTTCTCCTTTCGCCTCGACGGCCGCGACCACCGCCACGGCGGCAGCTGCCTCGGCCTTGGCGCGCGCCCTGGCGGCGGGTCCCGGGCGGGGCCTCTTCTGCAGCGGCGGGGAGGAAGCGGCGACATCGGTTGCTGCTCCTTCGGCGGCCGTCGCTGCTGCCTCGCCCGCCGCGCCGGCGCTGGCACGCTTCCGGGCCCCTCCCGCCGAGGTCGAGGGAGCAGGGGCTTCGGCAGCAGCAGGTGCATCGGCGGCCATCGTCATCGCCGCCGTCGTCGTCGTCGCGGGCTCGGCCTGTGTTTTTGTGTTTTGAGGGAGGAGCAAAAAAGAGGAGGAGGTTGAGAGGTGGAGGTTGAGAACAAAAAGAAAAAGAAAGAAATGGAAAAAAAGAAGAGGTTGGCGCTCCAAAGAGAGATTCGCAATTGAGGGCGCCTGGAGCCCACGAATTCCACGCCTCCAGTCCCCAAGGGGAGCTCTGTGAGACGGAGACGGGCTCGGGAAGAAGAGCGGGCGGCAAAGAGAGGCCGCTCGGTTGCTGGGGGGGGGGCGGAAACGGGGGGGAGGAAAAAAAAAAAAAAAAAAAAAAGAGGAGGAAGAAACGCCAGAGCGCCGCAACTTGGCGGGCAACGTTGCATGCGCCTCCCCTCCTCCGACCGGCTGAGAACGCAGAGGAGGGCTTCCTCTTTGCTTCTGCCGTAAGGTTCAGACGCAGAAAAGGCTCCGAAACGGCGCGAAAGGCGGAGGACAAAGAGCGGGCGCGGAAGAGAGAAGTTGAGGGTGCTCTTTGGCGAGGGAGGAGGGGGACTCGAAGCCAAATGCCACCATTCTCGCTCGCCTCCTCGACTCTTCCCCATTTCGGACCTTTTTCTCGCCGCCCATGGTCCCTCTCTGCGCTCGCCCCCGCGGGGTCCTTGGAGAGGAGAGATAGGGCTACGTCTCTGCACGAGAAAGAGAGAGCGGAGAGAGAGAGAGAGAGAGAGAGAGCGGAGAGAGAGAGAGAGAGCAGAGGGAGAGAGAGAGAGGAAGCGGAAACACAGAGCTCTTTGCTTCTTCTCCTTTCTCTCTTCCCGCTTCGACTTCTGAACCAGAGCAAGGAAAAAAAAAACCTGAAGAAAAAAAAAACCCCTCCAACTTTTTCCCGAAACGCGTGCTCGAGGGAGAAACTTTCAATTCAAAATCATCACCATCGTCATCGTGGTGGTCATCAAATCTACAAGAAAGGGAAAAAGGGAGAACTCAAGGAGAGAGGATTGATACAGAAGAGAGAAGGAGAAGAAGGACTTGTTTCGCTCTTTTTTTTTGTGCTTTCTTCTTCCTCACTTGCTCGACTCTGCCGAGGACGCCGCCGCCGCTTGCCCCTGCCGCGACGACGGCCTCTCCTGCCACAGATGCCTGGCCTGCAGGGCGGCGAGCATCAGGCAGGCCCCCATGGTGATCGGCTTGAGGGAGGACGAGGGGGAGGACTTGGAGGAGGAAGCTGTTTCGGTTTTTTTGAAGGAGAGAGGGTCGAGGTCGAGGTTTTTTTGAGAGAGCGACGAGGATTTCTGCTTTCTTCTTCTTCTCCTTCTTCTTTCCGCTTCGTCCCCCACGCCTTTCGTCAGCACTCACCGTCCCCGGAGAGGCGCCTCCTGTTGGCGCCGTGCAGCTGGGCCGTGGCGGCTGCGCGCGACGAGAAGAGCGCGCGCATGAGGGAAGAGGAGAAGAAGAAGAGAGAGGAGAGAGACTCGATTGACGTCTTTTTTTTTTCTTTTCGATTATATTTTTCGATTCATTTTCTTTCTTTTCAAAAAAAAAAAATCAACAACGAACAACCCCGACTCTCTCTTCTTCTCTCTCTCCCCCCCGACTCTCTCCTAGTGGACAAACCCAAATTCTCTCTCTCTCTCCCCCCCGACTCTCTCCTAGTGGACAAACCCAAACTCTCTCTCTCTAAATCCAGAAATCAAGAAATCACGCAGCATCCGACAGAAAACTTGGAGCTGCTCGACTCCTGCTGCTGCCACTGCTGCCGGTTGCCCCCCCCACCTCTGAGCCCGCCGCCGTCGCTGCTCACCCAGGAGCTCCGCCCGCCGACCGAGACCGGGGGAGGCGGCCTCTTGGTCGGGGACACGTCGGCTGCGGGCGTGCTCGCGGCCCAGGACTTGCCTCCGAAGGGGCGCACCTGGATCGAAGGAGGAGCTCGAGGTTCGCAGCAGTGGAGGTCCGCGGGCGTCGTGCCGGTCGCCTTGGCCGGGGAGGGGCTCGTCGCGACCTTGAAGAAGGCGCGGAGCTGCGCCTCTGAGGAGTCAGTGTCACCGTTTGCTCCTCCTTCCTCGTTCTCTCCGACGGCGGGCAAGGGAGTCGACCAGCACGGGGTGCGGGGGAGCGCCGCATTGATCTCTCCCGAAGGAACGGCGGCGGCAGCGGAAGCGGAAGAAGAGGAGGAAGCCTCCTCCTCCTCCTCCTTGCCCGTTGTTGCTCTCTCCGGGGTCCGCAGAACAGAAGAGGAAGAAGCTTCCTCTTTCTCCTTGTCTCCAACTTCAGCAGGGGGAGAGCTCGACGAGCAGGGAGGAGGAGGAGACGCCGCGGCTGCGGCGGTGGCGGAGGCCGCGGCGGCGAGGGCGACGGCGGCCGCGGCGCTCCCTTCTTCCTCTTCTTTCTCTTCCTTTTTCGCGGAGAGGAGCTTGGCGTCCTCGGCCTCGACTGCGGCCCATGGGTCCTCTTGGGGAGAAAGAGCGGGCTGCGGCGGCGGCGTCGACTCCTTGGTCGTCTCTTCCTTTTTCTTCGCTCCTTCCGTCACCACCTCTGCCACCGGCGGCAGCGCTCCCGCCTTTGCCACTCCCGCCTCGCCCGCCGCTCCCGCAGCCGCCGTCGCGTCCGCAGAGACCACCGCCGCCGCAGGAGTGTTGTTGCTGCCCACGGGCTTGCCTGCCTCAACAACCGCCTCCTTCCCCGCCGCCGCCTCCTGCTCTCGCGGCGGCGGTGGCTTGCGCCCCGCGGGCGAGGGCGAGCGCCGAGAGGCCGCCTCCGCCGCCTCGGCGGCGGCCTTGGCAGAGGCCTCTGCCGCGGCGATGCGGGCTTTCACCGAGGAGGAATTGCTTTGAGCAGCAGCGGCTGCTGCTGTCGCCGAGCCCGTGCCGGAGCGGGACCGACCTGTCGTTGTTGTTGTTGTTGTTGGGAGTTTTTGGAGGAGGAAGGGGCTGAGTTTTTTTTTGAAACCTTTCTTTTCGTCGTCGTCGCTCGTCGCTCGAATGGGAGAGCTTCAATGCAAATCCTTCTCTCCCATTCTTCCCTCCTTCCCCTCCCCCGCGTCTCTTCGAGCCTCTCAACGACGCTACAGAAGTGAAGCGCGTGCTGAGTCCACCGCAATCGCGCAGTCGGTGAGAGGAAAGGTCCCCCGCGAGGGGCGGAGTTGGCGCGCGCGTTGAAGAGAGAGGGAGAGAAAAAAAAACCGTTGGTCCTTGACCGCATGTCGATTTCGCGCGTCTTTCAATTTCGCCTTTCCCTTCCTCTTCTTTTCGCCGTCCCTCCGAGGGGGGAGAGCGCTCCAATTCCTCCTCGACGGAGAGCCAGGCACGGCCTACCTTTTCGTGCCATGGGGGAAAGAGCGGAACGGAGGCTCGAGAGGTAAGGAAGGGGATGAGGCCTGTTCGAATGAGCAGCAAAAAAGAAAAAGAAGAAGAAAAAGTTGAAAGTGAGTTCCGTCGTCGACCTCCTCTCTTCTTCTTCTCTTCCTTTCTCCTCCCGCTTTCACTCCTCCTCTCTCCCTCCGCTTCCGCTTCCGCAGCAAGACAAAAAAAAAGCTGCGACCTGTGAGGATCGAACGACGGCAGCGGCGGCAACCTTTCTTTGCGGCCTTTCCTTGCTCCCTCGTCTCCCTCCCGTCGCACAAACGGGCCCCCTTCAAGCTTCTCGATGCCCCCTCTGGCCCGTGAGCCAGAGGAGAGCGACCAAAAGCGACGAGGAAAGGGAAAAGAGAGGAAGAGAATGAGCGCGTTTGCCCATCGATGAGACCGCCGCCGCCGACGCCGGCAAGATGGATGATTGCCAAACTCGAAAAAACGCTCGACTTGTCTCTCGCTCTCCCTCGCTCGGGAGCGCTCTCGCTCTCTCTCCGGCTCGCTCGCGCGACCACTGCGCTCTCGGCTCCGGGGTCTTTGCGATGAGGCGCTGCAAGGCCACGCGCGTCGCAACAGAAACAGACAAAGCAATAATAGACAAAAAAAAAACGCACCTGAGAGGTGGAGCAAGAGAAGAGAGAAAGAAGAAAAACAAAAGTAGAGTTTTTTCCCCTTCTTCTTCTTCTTCTTCTTCTTCTTTTTTACATTTTGTCTCTTCATAAAGCTCTGGAAAATCGAAATTGTCATCTCTTTCTCCATCAGCGACCTTAGCTCAGTAGGCAGAGCGTTCGTCTCATAATCAGTTTCGGCAACCCTCAGGCGGAGGGGCATCACCTCGTTGTCCCCGGCCTCGTTGTCCGCGGAGAGAAGTAATCGGAAGGCCGCGAGATCGATGCTCGCAGGTCGCAGCTTTCTTTTTGCTTGGACGCGGAGAGGAGGGTGGAGGCGTGGGGGAGGGAGAGAGAGAGAGAGAGAGAGAGAGAGAGAGAGGTCGACGACGGCGGCGGCGGCGGCGGCGGTGGCGGCAGCGCTGTCGTCTCCTCCCTCCCTCGCCGCCGCTGCCGCCGAAGACCTCGACGTCCCCGAAGAACCGCGCCCTCTCGTCCCTGAGCACGACGCCGTTCTCGGCGTCCTGGTGGTCCAGGGCGACCACCAGGTCGTGCAGAAGAAAGTTTTCGTTTTTCTCATTTTCGGGTTTTTCTTCGGGCCCGCCTTCCTCGAGATGCTGAGCAATCACATTATTCTCAAGTTCCCCCAGCTCCAGAAAATCCTGCAGCTCGCGGGCCTGTCTGGCGAGGCGCTGGTGGCGAAGCTCGGCGAGATCAGCGACGAGAAGAAGAAGCCGCACAGGGCCATCCGCCCGGACGCCGAGCTCTCGATGTTTTACATCTCATCGCTCTTCGATGGCGACGGAAACGCCCAGCTCGACCTCGGCTTCAACTCGCTGAGGCTGAACGTGACGCAGAAGTGGAGGGCCATCCTGGACTGGCTCGCGCACAAGTTTGGGGGCTCGGTGAGCACGGTCTACGAAAGGAAGGAGCAGGCGGCGGAGAGGGAGAGGAGGAAGGTGGAGAAGGAAAGGAGGAGGGCGGCGGGCTTGCCGGCGGCCGAAGGCGACGACGACGACGACGACGACGTCGTCTTCGTCGACGACCTCAACCCCCTCGAGAAGGTGATCAACGGCACCTGGCGCAAGCTCGTCTCTTACTCGTGGGACCTGACGGAGAGCTCCCCGCTCGTGCTCTGCTGGCTCGCGCTGCACGGCATCGTCGGGAAGCGCGGCCAGGTCGACGCGCTCTTCACCTTCTGGGACGGGAGGCTCGAGCACGACATGGCCGCAGTCGCGACGATGCTGATGCGCGGCAACAGCGCCGGCACGACCAAGCACGGGCCAGGGGCGAGGAGGGTTCGGAGGGGGAGGACGACTCGGACGAGGAGGAGGGCTCGGACGAGGAGGAGGGCTCCTCAGACGAGGAGTAGGAGGAGGTCTCGGACGGGGAGGCCGGCGCGGCGGACGCGAACGGGTGGGGGTGAAGAGCAAGAAAACCTGGTTTCTGTTTTTTTTTTTTGTTAAAAAAAATGAAGTTATGACCTTTTTTCCACTAGCTCATCGCCGAGGCACTTTGGCGTCCTCTTTCTCTTATTTCTCGTGCCTTGCTTCTTTCTCGAGAGCATCAGAAGAAGAAGAAGAAGAAGAAGAAGAGAGAAGAAGAAGAAGAAGTCTGGGATTTCTTTTTTTCCCTGCTGCTCTCTCTCTCTCCCTCACGAGAAAAAAAGCTCGCACTTTTTTTCCCTCTCTTTTCACAAAAAAAACCAAAACAAAATGTCCTCCTCCCTCCTCCGCGGCCTCTCCCTCGCGTCCTCCACCTCCTCCCTCGATGAAGACAACGAAGGAGGAGCAAGACAGAGCCCCGGCCGCAGCCCTCGCGGCCTTTTTGCTCAGGAGCCCGCGGCGAGAGCAGCTTCTTCTTCCTCCTCCGCGGCCCGCGCCGCCGCCGCGGCGGCTGCCGCCAACGCCGCTGCCGCCTCCTCCTCCTTTGGCGACGAAGAGGACAACGAAGAGGAAGAGCAGAGACGACAGCAAGAACAGCAGCAGCGCCAAGGCCGCGCCTCCTCGGCTGCCGCTGCCGCCGCCGCCGCCGCCGTCGCGGCCGAGGTGCGGAGGTCGCAGGCCGTTTCGGGCCTCCGCGCCGCCGTCGCCGCCGCGAGCCACCGCGGCGCCTGCTCCGAGCAACGAGCAACTAGAGCTCTCGACTCTGTCCGGGACGCGAGGAGGGCCGAAGCCAGGGCGAGGGCGCTAACCGCCGCGGCGGAGGTCGAGAGTCAGCGGCGGCGGTTTTCTTCTTCCTCGGTTCCTTCGAACGAAACCGAAACCGAAACGCAAACGGCAGCAGCGGCAGCCCTCGAGGCCGCCGCCTCCCTGCGAGCAGCGGCGGACGCGGCCCTCGACACCTTACCCATGGAGGTCGCGCGGGCGGTCTCTGCGCTCGTGGATGCCGAGAACGACGCCGAGGCGGCGAGGAGGGCATCGGAGGCCGCGGCGCGGGTTGCTCGAGCGAATGCCTCTTCTTCCTCTCTCTCTCCTTCTCCCTCTCCTTCTCCCTCTTCCGCGAGAGCAGCAGCAGCAACAACAGCTTCGCCACTCAACCCCCTGCCCCCCCCGAGGGCGTCGACAACGATCGTCTCCCCTCGCTCCCTGGCGGACGCCGCTGTCGAGCTCGCCAAGCGGCGGAGGGACGGCTCTGCCGCGGCGCTCGCGCGGCACCGGGAGGTCGAAAGGGAGCTTCGAAAAGAACTCTTGGAGGCCGAGTCTGCTCTGGAAGATGCATTCAGGGCCTCCGCTGCGCAGATCTCCGCGGCTTCTTCCCCCGCGATGACCCCGAGGAGGAGGAGGGGGTGAAAAGAGAAAAGAGAAAAGAGAAGCGGAAACTTAGAACCTTAGAAAACTTTTAGAAAAGAGTCGGTGTTTTTTTCCTTTTTCCTCAGATCAGTTTTTTTGAACTCTATTGATTCCAGTTCTGCAACAAAAAAAACAAATCAGATAGATTCCTCTGCGCCGCTCCGCATATTTATCAAAGGAAAGAAAGAGAGAGCAGGGCGCGGGAGAAAAAGAAGAAGGGAGAGAAAGAAGAAGAAGGAGAAGAAGAAGAAGAAGAAGAAGAACCGTTTTTTGTTCTTCAAATCTCGTCTTCGTCTTCCCTTTCCTCTTGGTCTCTTTCCTCTTCCCCCCACCTCTCCTCCTCCTCCTCTCCACCTCCACCTCCCTCCTTCCTCCGCATCTCCGAGTCCAGCGCCCTCACCACGCTGAACAGCCTCTCGTTCTCCATCCTCAGAGAGGCGGCCTCGGCGGCGCTCCTCGAGGCGTCCGCCTCGGCCCTTCTCGCCGAAACCCCGAGCCGCCGCGCCTGCTCCTCTACCGACCTCGCTCTTTCCTCTGCTCGCGCCGCGCTCTGCCTCGCCCGCTCCCTGGCCTCCTCCAAGACCCCGACCCGCTCCTCGGCGAGCATCAGGGCGGCCTCGAGCCTCCTCCTCTGCTCCTCGGAGCGCCGCAGGAGCTCGGAGGCCTCTGCCAAGCCGCGCTCGCTCTCCGCCGCGGCGCTCGCCGCCTCGGAGCTTATTGCCCTGAGCCTGTTGTTTTCGCCGGAGAGGCGAGAAGCCTCTTTACGGGCCTCGTCTCTCTCTTTCGCCAGGAAGGCCGCTCGAGCGGCGGCACCGGCGGCCGCGGCGTCGGCTGCCGCCGCGGCCTTTCGAGCCTTGAGAGCTTTTTCCCTCTCTCCTCGAAACTCCAGCGAGAGGGAGCGAGCTTCGTCGTGGACCCTTGCCTCCCTCTCCGCGAGAAAAGAGTCGAGCTTCGAGAGGGCGGTGGCCGCGTTGGCGTCTGCGGCGAGGGCGACGGCGGCCAGGCGGGAGCAGTGGTGAGAAGAAGAGATAGAAGAGGAAGAAGAAGGGGTCGTTTTCGTGTCCCTTGTCGCCGCCGCGGGAGCTTCTCTCTTCCCCGCTGCTGCTGCTGCTGCTGCTCCACCTCCGCCTCCGCCCCCACCTCCTCGAGCGATGGCGGCGACGGCCCCGTGGGCGGCGGACAGGGCCTGCGCTGCTCTGGCCAGGTCGGAGAGCAGCGCCGCGACGAGCGGGACAGCAGAAGAAGGAGAGGGCGACGAGGAAGAAGAGGAAAGCGAGGAGGAAGACGAGGGGCCTCCGTTTGCGCCGTTTGCGTTCCCGCTTCCACCTCCGCCGCCAAAGGCCTCCGCCGCGACCTTTCCGTAGCCCAGGGCCTCGAGCTGCCGCCGCAGGGCCTGGACGGAGATCGCCCTCGTCTTCGTATTCGCCGCTGGCGGCGGCGATGGGGGCTTTGTGGCCGCGGAGGGCATCTTGGGAAAGAGAGCGCGCGCGAGAGAGAGAGGAGGAGAGAGGAACAAGGAAGGAAAGTGAGAGGGGGGAGAGCAAGAGGCGCGAGGAGAGAAGCCGAAGAGAATTTTTTTTCGAAAAAATCTCTCGCTCCACTCTTCTCTCTTCGCTCTTTCACTCTCTCGAGCTTTGCTTAGCTTCCGCGCTCCTGTTCCTCGCAGCAGAGCACGTCTGAGCCGTCTTCTTTCTCTCTCTGTCTCTCGCTCCTAACAGAGGACAAACAAAAGCGCGACAGAGAAGAGAAACGAGCTCACATCTGCTGCCTGCTTTTTTCTTTTTTACTAGAAGCCGCTGCCGTTTTTCGCTCCCCTTTCGCCTTCTCTCTCTCTAACCAACCGCCATGCGACGCAAGCGCCACAAGGCCACGCGCAGGGCCCTGCGTTTCTTCAGGATCAACTACGGGTTCAGGGAGCCGTACAAAGTGCGTCGTTGGAGGGAGGGAGAAAGAGAGAGGTCGCATGCGTCCGAAAAAAAGGCCATTGAAATGTTGAAAAGAAAAAACCACTCCTTTTCCCCTCACGCCGCTTTCTCTCGTTTCTCCATTCCTCTTCCCAATCCCGCACAGGTCCTCCTAGACGGTAACTTCGTGCACGCCCTGCGCGAGACAAAGTGAGTTTTTTGACGAAAAGGAAGAGGGTTGAAAACAAAGGCGAATCGATATCGCATCAAAGCCGCCGTCGCCTTCGCTCGTTCGTCGCTCGTTTGCTCACTCTCTCTCTCTCTCTTTCCTTCATTCAACCTCCTCGACCTCGACCACCCCCTTCCACAGCCTCGGCCAGGCCTCCGACGTCATCCCCAAGCTCCTGGGCGCCCGCGCCCGCGTCCTCACCACGCGCTGCGTGCTCAACGAGCTCAAGACGATGGGACCTGAGTTCAGGGCCGCGGCGATCGATGCCCGTAAAGGAGCGGCGCTGCACTACTGCGGCCACGGAGGCAGCGACGGAGACGTCAACGACAGGAGGAGGCAGCAGCAGGGAGCCGAGGGCGGCGAGACTTCTTCCCCCCCTGTCAAAAACGAGCCCTGCCTTCCCGCCGCGGCCTGCCTGGCCTCCTGCGTCGGTCCCGCGGGCAACGCGGAGCACTTTATCGTCGCGACGCAAGACAGGGCCCTGAGGGCAGCGCTGGGCCAGACCCCCGCCGGCGCCGCGATCTTCCTGACGGCGAGCGGCGCCCAGTTCGAGCCCCCCACGGAGGCGCAGAAGCGGGCCTCCGCGGCGATGGGGGCGGCGGACCGCGGGGCCCTGCCCGGGGAGCGAGCGCCAATGGTCAGGGGATGCGACGGCGAGGCGCTCGAAGAGGTTGCGAGGGCCGCGAGGAGGGCGTGGGCGAAAGACACGGGGGTGGCCTTCCGCAGGAACAGGGCGAAAGGTCCCAACCCGCTCTCTGTGAAGAAGAAAAAGATCGCAAAGAAGGCAGAACCGCAGCAGCAGCAGCAGCAGCAGAAGAAGAAGAAGAAGAAGAAGAAGGAGAAGAAGCCGGAGGAGAAGAAGAAGAAAGAGAAAGAAGTGGTGGTCGCCGCTGCTGCGAAAGAAGAAACAGCGAAGACAAAGGCTCCTCCTCGCGCGAGGCCGAGGCGGAAGAAGAGGGAGGAGGGGGAGGCTGCCTCCGCCGTCCCCGTCGCTGAAAACTGAAAAAAAAAGAATCTTGTAATTTGAAGAAAGAAAAACGAAGAAACGATCCGGAAAAAAACCTTGAGAAAGCGCGGAAGAGAGAGAGAGAGAGAGTTTTGAGTTCTGATTTTTTTCCGTTCCTTTTTTTCGTTTTCTTTTCTATTTCACAAGCTGTTTTTTCTTTTCTTTTTCCTTCTTCTTCAACTTTTCCCAAAAAACTACTATTCCTGCCTCTGCGGCTTGCTCAGCAGGCCCAGCGCCCCTCGCTCCCCTCCGACGCTGATCACCCCTCCGACGCTCGAGACGCCCACGCCCGAGGAGGCGGCGGCGGCGAGGGCCCCCTCTCTCCTCCGCTGCTGCTGCTGCAAGTTCTGCTGCTGCTGCCTCCGTCGCTTCACGGCAAAGGCCGCCACGGCGGCGACGACGACGCCGGCGCTGACCCAGTGAATGGAAGTCGAAGAGTGAGAGGAAGCAGAAGCAGAAGAAGAAACCGTGTGTCCCCCCATGGAGCGAGGGAGGGACGCGGAGGAAGAGGCCTTTGTCGATCTCGAGACGTTGGTTGTCGCCGCCGCAGCGCTCGCCGCCGCTTTCGTCACCTCTCCTCCTCTTTCTCCTCCCGCTGCTCCTCCTGCTCCTCCCCCTTGCCTGCCGCTCAGCCTCCCGTCAAACCGCGCCGCCACGGCCCTTCCGGCGTCGGCCTGCGCGTCCCTGGCCTCCGGACCCAGCTTCACTCCGGGGTGGCCGGGCAGGTTCTCCAAGACGACAAGCGCGCCGTCAGCCCAAGCCGCGGCGACTTTTTCTAAAGAGGGCATGATTTTCTTCTTCGACTTTTTCGTCTTGTTTGTTGTCGTCGAACGCTCCTCGACCTCCCTCTCCCTTTCCTCCCTCTCCACCTCGCCCTCCGTGCCCACCATCGGGTTGAACATCCGGAAGCAGTCCTCAAAGCCGGCCTCCTCGTCGCCGTAGATCTCCCACGTGGAGCTCACGGGAACTTTTAACTTTTCGTACATGAAATCGGTCGCGGTCCCGTGCGCGAGGTAACCCACGGTCGCTCCGCCGGAGCCCTTGGCGCACCGCCCGCCGCAGGCAGAGGCGTCGACCGCCGCGAGCAGGGCGGCCGTGGCGTCCGCCGAGGGACCTTTCGGAGTCGCCGCGATGTGGTCGTAGGGGCTGAAGACGGCTTCCATCCCGGAATGGACGTTGATCCACGCATGCGGAGCAAACGTCGAGGCCAGCAAGGCCAGGTTTCTGGCCTCGGGCTCGGAGAAGGGGCTTTCGCCAGGGAACTCCTCGGAAGGGTCGTAGTCGCTCTCCTTCTTGCCCCAGTCGACGGCCCAGTTGCGGTTGGGGTCGACCTGAATAGTTTTTGGGTTTTTTTTGGGGGGTTGGGAGAGAGAGAACGTGAGAGCGTTTTCTTTCTCTCTCTCTCTCTTTTTTTTTTAAAATCATGAAGAACGTGAAAACTGTTTTCTCTCTTACCCCGCGCCCGTTCTTCCGCTCGCACAGCTGCCCGCGCTCCACCAGCTCCCTCCCCTCCTCGTTCTCCATAGGCACGATCTTGAACACGGTTTTTTGAAGTAAAGCTTTCAGCCTTTCTGAACCCCCGAGCGAAGAGCGCACCGGATCCGCGTCTGCCGCCGCGGCCGCGCGCCTGCTCAGACCGCTCGGGTCCGCCAAGTCCTCCAAAAGCACCAGCGCCGACTCGACGGTCACCAGCTCCCGGCCGTGCTCCCCGTAGTTGAGCAGCAGGCGGTACTTTTCGGCGTGGGCCTCCCTCTCGGCGGGTGAGTTGGGTGGCCCCGGACTGAGGCCTCCGGGCTCGACAGTAACAACCCGGAGCGGCGGCGAGTAAGAAGACGAAGAGGAAGATTTCTTCTCCCCTTTCTTCAAAGGCGCCGGGGGCGCTTCGATGGTGTCGAGCCGCATGGTCCTGGGGTTGGCGGCGACGAGGCGCTCGATCTGGTCGAAGACGCGCTCGCTGTTTTTGTTTTTTTGTTTTTTTTTTTGGGGGGGGGGGGAGGGGGAGAAAGGGGGGGGGGGGGGGGGGAGGGA
>Ga0114918_10004072_pt1 | contig 12755 bp, 10 predicted proteins | sample LantaG_FD_87015 | JGI IMG/M metagenome (GOLD analysis project Ga0114918, IMG submission 87015) | Deep subsurface microbial communities from Baltic Sea to uncover new lineages of life (NeLLi) - Landsort_02402 metaG | ecosystem: Environmental > Aquatic > Marine > Oceanic > Sediment | place...
TTGTTGTTGTAAGGGGACAAGAGGGGGGGCCCCCCCCGGCCCTTTTTTTTTTGGCCCCCCCCCCCCCCGCCCCATGCCCGCGCTCCAAGCGACGCCGTCCAGATCCTCCTGCCTGCCCTCCCACTCCCGCCAGATCTGCGGGTGGCCCAGCACCCCCTGTGCGCGCCGCCAGGCGTCGCGTCGCCAACTGACCCCTCTCGCCCTCGCCCGCCCGCGTCCCGCGCGAGCCGAGCGGCCCGCCGGCGTCGGCGGCGGCGGCGCGGCGATGGCCTCCTCCGTGGTGCCCGGCCTCGCGCCGCGGCCCAGCCCCGCGCGCGACCCTGAGCGACCCTCCTACCACCTGGCCCCTCCGCATGGCGGGTGGCTGAACGATCCTAACGGGCCCATGATCGACAAGGACGGCCGCATCCACCTGGTAAGTTGGTGTTTTTTCTTCTGCTTTTTTCCGACGCCCGCCGCGGCGTGAGGGCGCGGGCAAGGGCGGAAAAAGACATACCCCCGCGTCAGCCCGCCTGTGGCGCGGCTTGGGCAGCCCAAACCCCCGCTCCCACCCCCGTTCGGGGAGGTGCGCCATCCGGGCAAGCCAGCCGCGCGATCGTAAGGGTGTTTGAAGCCATCCAAGGCCCCGCGCGGCGGCGGTCAAACAGCACGAGCGCGCGCATTGCGGCGGGCGCCCATGAAGCGAGCCTTTCTCCTCCCAACCCTCCCCCCCATCCTTTTGCTGCGCTCGCTTCTTCGCTCATCCTCGCCACACTCTGCCTCCACTCCCGCCATCCGCCCACCCACCCACCGACACAGTTCTACCAGCACCTGGTCGACGGCTGCTCCTGGGACTTCGGCATTGTGTGGGGCCACGCCATCTCTGTGGACGGCGGCGTGACGTGGGCCCACCTGCCGCCCGCCCTTGTCCCGACTCCCGGCGGCGTCGACGCGGACGGCTGCTTCTCCGGCTGCGCCGTCGCGGACGAGGACGGCACGCCCGTCCTACTGTACACGGGCGTGCGCCTGCGGTCCAACGAGGCCGCGGGAGGCCCCCCCGCCCCCGAGCACGACCTCAACCTTCCCTTCATCGAGGCCCAGTGCGCGGCCGTCCCCGAACACCACTGGGGGGCTTGGAATGGCGGCGGCGGGCGCGGGGGCGGCGCGCCGTCCACCTCCTCCTCCACTCCGCCGCCGCCGCCGCCCACCCCGGGCGACGCCCTGGACGGCATGCTGGACCTGGCCCGGCACTCCTCGGCGCACGCGCACGCGCACCACGCCCACACCCACCTCCACGCCCCGGACCCGCTCCTGTCGCGCTGGCGCAAGGTGGACGCGCCCGTCCTGCCGCTGCCCCCGCCCAACCTGCCGCTCGTCGGCTGGCGGGACCCCTTCATCTTCGAGGTGAAAGGGCGGGACGGCCGGACGGAGTGGGGCATGCTGCTGGGGTCCGGCTTCAAGGGGCGGGGAGGGACCGCGCTCATCTACCGGTCGCCCGACCTCCTGGCCGGGTGGCGGTACGAGGGCACTCTCTGCGAGGCGGACTCCCCGGACACGGGCGCGATGTGGGAGTGCCCGCTCCTGTGCCGCCTGGACCCGCCGCCGTCGGACTGGCCGGCCGTCCGGACCGGGACCGCCCGGGCGGTGACGGTGCGGCACGCGACGGACGTCGTCGTGGGGAATGGGAATGGGAATGGGGCAGGAGGAGGTGCCGGCGGCGGCGCGGGTCCGTCTGTGCCCAACGGCGGCGGGGGCCTGGCGGCGGCGGCCGTGGCCAACAACATCTCGCCCTTCCCCACCTCCGCCAGCGCGGCCGTGGCCGACCGCGGCGCGCCCGCCGGAGGCCCGTCCGACGTGGACGCCCTGGCGGCCGCGGTCGCCTCGACCCGCCTCCTTGGCGAGCGTGGCGAGGCGGGCGCGCCCGCGCCCTCCACCTCCGCTTCCTCCTCCGCCACCGCCCCGCCCCCTCTCCCCCCCGACGTCCAGCCCCTCCACTTGTTCTGCGTCTCCCCCGACGCGCCCACCAATCCGGTCCTCTACTGGACGGGCTCCTACGACGCGGGCGCCGCCCGCTTCCTCCTGGACGGCGCTGACGGCCCGCACCGCCTAGACCTGGGCGACGTCCTGTACGCGCCCAACCTGCTGGTGGACGCGGCGGGGCGCACCGTCCTGTATGGCTGGCTCCAGGAGCGGCGGGGCGGGGTGGGCTCGTACGACTACGCGGGCTGCCTGTCCGTCCCCCGCCTCCTGCACATGGTCCCCCACCCGGCGGGGGCGGGCGCCGCCCCCGGCAAACTCATCCAGGCGCCCGTGCCGGAGGTGGACGCCCTGCGCCGGGGCGGGCCCTGGTCCGCTGAGGGCCTGGACCTGGCGCCGGAGGTGGCCACGCCCGTAGAGGGCGTGGCCGGACCCCGCCTGGACATTCAGGTCACCCTCGACAGGGGCGGGGCCGCCGCTGCGGGGCTCCTCATCCGGTCCTGGCGGGCGGGCGGGGAAGGGTCGGCCGCGGTGGTGGTGGACTGGGAGGGCGGTCTGCTGGAGGTGGTGTTTGAGGGCGCGGCCGACCCGGTGGCCCTGGAAGCCGCCGCCGCGGCGGCCGCCGACGCGGCGCGGTCCGCGGGCGCGGACGAGGCGGGCGTGGCCGCGGCCGCGGAGGCCGCCGCCGACGCGGCCGCGGCCGCCGCCCAGCGACGCATCGGGGGGCCCGTCGACCTGGGCCCTCCCGGCGCGCCCGTCACCCTGCGCGTCCTGCTGGACCACTCCTCCTGCGAGGCTTTTCTGCTGACGTCGGGCGCGGTCCTGTCCACCCGCCTGTACCGGGGGTCGCCCCCTCCCGGGGCGGACGCGGGCGTCGACCTCGTCGCGTATGGCGGGGCCGCGACCGTGACCCGGGTGGACGCCTGGGAGATGGGGACGGCGGACGTGTCCGCGGGCGGGGTGGCGGCCGCGGCCATGCCGGCCGGCGAGGGCCTCCCGGCGGGGCCAGGCAAGGCCTTTGAGCCAATGCCGCTCGGCCGGGGCCAGGCGGTCGCGCTGTGAAAGAGAGGGGGCGTGCCCCCGACGCCTGGAGTGGGCGTGAGGTGACTTCCGAAAGCGAGAGGGATGGGAGCGGGATTCTTTTTTGGGGGATGCATTTTTGAGCGGGATGGTTGGGTCTTATGATCGGAATTTCTTTTTTTTGTGCTCGTGTTAACGGGCCACCTTCGTGCGAGAATGAGAGAGGGCGGAGGAGAGCCGGGTGGGTGGTGTGAACATGCGCGCGTCCCGGGCCAGCCGGGCGCCTCTCTCTGTTTTCTCATTTCGCCGGCCCCGCCGTCCGCACAAGCCCCCCCTTCTTGCCCGTCCGCAGCGCCCCACCATCCCAGGCTGCACCGCTGACCATGTCGTCCCCGTACTCCGCTTTGCCCCGGGTGCCCTTGCTCCGGGCGGGGCGGCGGTGGAACTTGTAGGCCGGCCGGCGGGCGGCAGCGGCAGCGGTGGCGGCCACGGCTGCGGCCGGACCGGCGCCCCCTCCACCCCCCTCCTCGCCCCCGCCCGCCGCCGCCAGCGCCTCCAGCTCCTCCAGGGTCAGGCCCTCCAGGGCGTCGGCCGCGGCCGCAGGATCGACCGCCAGGTCCTCCGGCGGGGGCGGCGGGCCCCGGCCGCCGGGCGTGGGCGTGGGCGGAGCCGCGGCAGCGGCCGCGGTCGCGGCGCCCGCGCTGCCGCCGCCGACCAGGCGGGCCCCCTCAAACCCGGGCGGCCACTCAAAGTAGGGGAGCCGCCCCGCGCAAAAGTCGCGCAGGATGAGGCGGCCCGCGCGGGCCTCATCGGGAAGGGCGGCCTGCACCACCCACCCGCGCGACAGGGCGACGCCGCGCAGGAGTTCGGCCGCGGTCGGCGGGGCCGTGGCCGGCGCTCCCAGGGGCGGGGGCGGGAGGGCGACGCCGTAGGCCGCCTCCAGGGCCGCCCGCCCCACGCGGGCCGCCACCACGCCCACGGGCGCCCGCACGTCCGTCAGACGGTCGATGGGGACGACGCCCGCCGCCACCATGTCGGCCTTGGAGTCCGCCAGCCGGGGCAGGACCAGGCCCGGGCAGTCGCACAGGGTCAGGTCCCGCCCAGGCACGTCCAGCGTCTGAAAGTGCTTTGTCCGGCCGGGCGTCGGCGCGACCGCCGCTTTTTTCCGGCCAAACAGGGCGTTCAGGGTCGAGGATTTGCCCACGTTGGGGAAGCCCGTCAGGCCCGCGGTCGGCCGGGGCGGCGGGTGGCGGGGGCGGAGCAGGGGAGGGGTGGGGGTGGGGGTGCCCCCCGCTGCCTCTCCCTCTCCCTCCTCCTCCTCACCGCCTGACGAGGCGGCGCCCGCCTCGGCCGCCAGCTCCTCCTCCACCTCGGCCGCCCGCTCCTCCGCCGCGGCCTGCAGGCGGTCCAGCAGGCCCGCCACGCCCACGACGGCCGTGCGGGCGGGTTCGGACAGGCCGCCGCCCTGTGCGGGCGGGTGCGCGGCCGCGTGCTCGGCCTCATACCCAAACTCGGCCGCCTTCTCCGCCGCGGCCGCGGCCGCCAGCTCCTCCTCCGCCGCCTTGGCGGACCACCACACGTACCGGACGCCGGGGAGGTGTGCGTCAAACCATGCCGCCCAGGCGGCCCGGGCGGACGCCGGCAGCAGGTCCGCCTTGTTCAGCAGGAGCAGCGAGTCCGCGCCGCACCCGCCCGCGCCCGCCTCCGCCGCCAGGGCCGCCAGGTCGGCGCAATAGTAGCGCAGCGGGTCCCGGCCGTCGATCACCTGGACGACGACGTGGGACCGCTCCACCACCCGCCACAGCTGGCGCCAGACCTCCAGGTTCTTCTCAAAGGGCGTCAGCGTCGCGCCCGCCTGTTCCTCCAGGATCGCCAGGCCGCGCCGCCACTCGATGAAGGAGGCCCGCTCCGACGCGTCCAGCTCGTGGGCGGGCGTGGCTGGGGTCCAGGGCGGGCGGTGGGGCAGGCAGAGCAGGTGGGCGGCCTCCGCCTCGGCCGCCGCGCGCTCGGCCGGCGAGCGCGCGTCGGCGGGGACGACCGAAGGCCCCGCCGTCGTGGAGATGATGACCGCGTCCGACCCGCGCTCCGCGGTGAAGTCCCGGTTGGCGAGGTCGGCCTGGGTTGGTGGAGGTGGAGAGGGTGTGTGCGCGTGAGACGGTCGGCGTTTGGAGGAGGGGTTTGATGATGGAGACGAGCGGCGGCGGCACATTTTCAGGGGTGGGTGGGGGGCGCAGATGCCTCCCTCTCTCCCCGCATGCCCGCCTCCTCTCTCTCTCTTCCACCACTCACCATCGCCATCAGCTCCTCCAGGTCGCCCGCCTCCAGGACGGACTGCATGCCGGGACCGCCGCCCGGGTCGGTCGTGTGCATGTGGGCGGTGGTGCCCGTGCCGCCGCCGCCTCGGCCGCGGGTGAGCTGTGGAAGGGAGGGAAAGAAGACAAGAGGAGAGAGAGTGAGGCGTGGTGGCTGAGGGCGCGCGCTCACGCGTACTGCCAGTGTGTCTGTGTGGAGCATCGCCCAGGCTTGCTCTGGGGAGGGGCAAGTGTGGTGCCCAGGAGGGAGTGGGGTCGGACGGGGGGCGGCAATAGCGCGCATGAGAGCGCGGGCCGCCGCCGCTCTCTAGCCAAAAGTTTTACTCACCGCCCGGCTCTTGCTGGTCAGTGCGGCACCGGGCTTGGCTGCGGCGCCCACAGCTTTGCGTGCCTTGCCATTGTGCTTTCCCATCGAGGAGATTGCGTGCGCGCGCGCGCGTGACCAGAGCAACAGTGCGGGCGGGCAGATGGCCGCGCAGCGCGGCGAAAAGAGAGAAGTGAGGCTGAACCCGAGCGGCTCTCTACCTACACAAGCACGGCCTTGGCCGCCCGCACAAACGCCCGCACTTTGTCCCCGTCTTTCGCCAGTCCATCCGGCCCACACACCCCCGACGACACGTCCACCCCCGTCGGCCGTAGCGCTTGCAGCGCCGCCTCCACATTGGCCGGCCCCAGCCCGCCCGCCAGCAGCCACCCGGCCGCCGCCTGGTCGGTCGGCGGGTCGACCCCGCCCCAATCATAGGCCTCCCCGCTGCCGCCGACCGCGCCGTCCACCAGGACCCAGTCCGGCACCCGAAGCGGGGCGCCCGCGGCCGCGCACGCCTCGGCCGGGGTGGGGCAGGTCGGCTTGCCCGCTGAGTCCACGGAGAGAACATAAACGACGCCCAGGCGGGCCGGCAGGTGGGGCAGGGCCGCCCGCGCGCCGGGGCCGTGCAGCTGGGCGGTGGTGATACCCGCCGCATCGCAGCCGGCGACGATGGACGCCGCGTCCTCGCTGACAAACACGCCGACGACGGCTTTGGCGCCGGCCGCCCGGCCCGCGGCCGCGATGGAGGCGGCCTGGGACGGTGGCACGGCCCGCTTCGCGCCCGGCCACAGGATGATGCCGAGCCAGTCCGCGCCCGCGCCCGCCGTCAGGGCCGCGTCCGCCTCGTTGGTCAGGCCGCACACTTTCACGAGCGGGGGGCGAGGGGGTGCTGATGCGCGGGCCGGGGTCGGCGCGGGCGAGGAAGGAGGGACAGCGGAGCAGCAGGTTGAAGACAGGGGTGCGCTTCTTGTCAGGGGGCGCGCGGGCGTCGCGCGCAGAGCCATTGTTTGCCGTGCGTGTAAGTTTTGTTGTGTACAAGGGTGGTGGAACTGCGCTTCTGCGTGTGTCCAGGCGCGGGCGGACAGGGAGAGGGGGGTGAAGGCGCGCGCACGGGCGCGCTGTGAATTGGAGACTGAGCGTCCGGTGTCTTCTCCATTTTTCCCGCGTTGCGCCACACCTCCAAACTTCGCTCACGCACATTGAGCGCGCGCCTCTCTCCGCGCGCACACACGCACCCCTCTCCCTCCCAACAAAGATGACCATCTCTCTGACTGCGGCTCTGCCCACGCCCGCCAGGTACGGCGTGAGGTGGGGAGGCGTGTGCGTGTGGCTCTCGTGCGCCTTTTTCTGTTCTTGCGCCGCCGCCGCTCCTGGCCGCTCCTGTGTCTCGCCCCCCTCTCCCGCTCAACCTTCCTCCCACCTCCCACTCCACAGGCTCGCCACCCCCGCGCCCTCCACCTCGGGCCGCCCGCCATCCCGCCCGCACCTCCCCCCTCGCCCCGCCCGGCGTGCGACCCTAACGATCGCCCCCCGTTCCCTGTTCCGGGGCAACGGCGGTGGGAGCGGCTTTGACCGGGACTCCTTCCTGCCCGGCCGCGGCGGCGGCGGCGGCGGCGGCGGCGGGCGTCGGAATGATGACGACGAGGAAGAGGAGGAGGCCGCCTCCGCCATCTTCTCCCCTCGCCGCCGCCCGCTGGAAGTTGAATCCATCCCCCGCCCCATCCTGGAACGCGTCGAAGTGGCGGTGGAGGCGGCGGGTGGGCGGGTGACGGCGGGGGACGTCGCCTCCTCGGCCGGCGTGCCGCTCCGCTCGGCAGAGGCGGCCCTCAACGCCCTGGCCGCCGACACGTCCGGCCGCCTGCAGGTCTCCCCCTCCGGCGACCTGGCCTACGTCCTGCCCCCCAACTTCCGGACTGTCCTGCGCACTCGGTCCGCCTGGCTGCGCCTGGCGCCTCGCATCGACGCCGCCGCCAACGCGGTGGGCTGGGCCGGGCGGGTCGCGTTTGGGGGTGCGCTGCTTGCCTCGCTCGCCATCGCGGCCGCCGCCCTGGTCGCCCTGTCCATCGCCGCCCAGTCCTCCTCGGACGACCGGGACCGGGGCGGCGGGCGGCGGGGCGGGTTCGGTGGCGGGCTGCCGGTCTCCTTCTGGTTCTCGCCCGGCGACTTCCTGTTTTGGTTTGACCCGTACGGGTACCGTCGCGCCCGCCGCTCGATGGGCGGCCGCCGCGGCGGGGGGCGCGGCAATGCGCGCGACCCGGACGCCATGGGCTTCCTGGAGTCCGTCTTCTCCTTTGTGTTCGGGGATGGGGACCCCAACCTGACGTACGACGACGACCGGTGGCGGGCGGTCGGGCGCGCGATCGCCGGCCGCGGCGGGGTGGTCACGGCCGAGGAGCTGGCCCCGCTCCTCGACCTCCCCGCCGCCGCGGGCACGGCCGCCCGGGACCGGGACGGGGACGGCCTGGATGATGAGGCCTTTGTCCTGCCCGCCCTGGTCCGCTTCAATGGGCGGGCGGAGGTGGATGAGGCCGGGCGCCTGCTGTACGTGTTCCCCGACCTCCAAAAGACGGGGCGGGTGCCTGGGACGGGGGGGGGGATCGGCGGCGGGTGGGGCTCCGCCTTGGGGCTGCCGCGGGAGGCCGTGGCGGCGCCGCCCACGGCGGCCGCCCTGGAGGCGCCCATCCCCTTCACCCGCGCCTCCTCTGGCCAGCGCCTGGCGACCGCCGCCCTGGGCGCGGCCAACATTGCGGCCGTGTCCACCTTGGCTTCCGTCCTTGCGGAGCGGGGCGCGGCAGCGGCCCTGGCGGCCCAGGGGCTTGGCTTCGTCCTGCCCTTGCTCCCCTGGCTGCAAGCCTACGCGGCCGCCTTCTTCATCATCCCCGCCGTGCGGTGGGCCTGGAATGGGCGGCTGAACACGGCCATCGCGACCCGCAACGAGGCCCGCGAGGAGGCCGCCAACAGCCTGCGCGCGCCGACCCGGGCCCTGGTGGGCAAGCTGGGCGCGGCCCGGGCGCGGGCGGAGACGGTGGCGCTGCGGCCCGAGGAGGCGGTCTTTGACTCGGGGTCCTCGACGAGCGTGGAGGACGTGGTCGCGGCGGAGCTGGCGGACTTCGACAAGAAGCTCGGCGGCAAGTAAAGAGAGAGAGAGAGAGAGAGGAGAGAGAGAGCGAGAGAGGTTGACAGGCGGGAGGTGTTGAGCAGACTGACAAAAGCAAAAACAGAGTCCACGTCCCCCCTCTCCACACTCGCCCCGCCCACGCCTCATTCACGGCGCGCACCCGAGAGCTGACAAGCACACTCGCACGCGCACACATACACACACACACACTCACACACACCCTCTCCCGATTGCTCGCTTGCTCAAAAGAAATGCAGTCTGCCCTGCTCCCGTCGGCGGCGGCCGCCCGCGCGCCGCTGGCCGCATCGGCGGGCCCTCGCCCGGCGCCCCTCCGGTGCGCGGCGCCGCTCCCACGCCGGGCGGCCGGTCAGCCCGGCCGCGGTCGCCTGACCGTCCGCTCCACGGGCGAGGAAAGCGGCAGCGCCGGCGCCGGCGGGTCGCCGTCCAGCCAGGGCGCCGATGGGGATAGGCTCGGCGGCGACGGGCGCAAAATGGCAGACACGCTGTCCGCCCTTGACGCCCTGCTGGGCGTGGAGCCGGAGCCGCCGGCCAAGGAGGAGGAGACCAAGGTGTGTGTGCGCGCGCGTCTGGAGAGAGGGAGGGGAGAGGAGGGCGTGCGGCGGCGGGGCGCGGCGGGCCACGTTTCTCTCTCCTCCAACTCTTTCCCTCTCATCCTCTCTCCCCACCACCCACCCGACCACCCTCTCTTCACACGTCAGCCGCCCTCCTCCCCGGGCGTCACCTTCTCGCCCGACGTCCTGCGCCAGCTGGCCGAGGCGGAAGCCGGCCGGGCGGCCGGCTCCTCCTCCTCGGGAGCCGGCAAGGCGGGCGACAAGGACGCCCTGGCGGACGACCTGGCGGCCAAAATGGCGGCGGTGGCCGAGGCGGCCCGCCGCGCGGCGCGCGCGCGAGATGCTGGGGGCGGCGGCGACAAGGCGTCCCCCTCTTCCTCGCCCGCCGACGAGGCCAAGGCGGAGGCCGACCTGCGGGCCGCCTTTGAGAAGCTGGTCTCCTCCGTCTCCACCGGCGCGGGCGCCCTGGGCGGGGCGGACAAGGCGGACCTGCAGAAGTTAAAGGACGAGGTGTTTGGGCCCCGCCTGTTTTGGGTGACTGAGACGAGCCCGGTCGACCCGTTCCTGGCCGACGGCTGGCTGATCCGGGGCAACCTGCGCACCGGCCGGGCGGCCGCCTTCAAGGCCGTCCAGGAAGGGGTCGCCCGCCTGTTTGGGGACAAGTATGTGGTGCTCATGGTGGAGGACCCCGTCGAGGCGTTGGAGGGCATGATGGAGGGCGGGTCAGCAGGCGCGCCGGCGGGCAAGGACGGAGCGCCCGCGCCCCGCCCGGAACCGCGCATCGCATTCCAGGTCGTCACCGCCGCCGCCGCCGCCCCGCCGTCCGCGCCCGGCTGGCAGCCCCTAGCGGCCGCGATCCTGGCCGCCTTGAGCGCCGGCTCCTCCGTCCAGCTGGGCATGGCCGCCAACATCTCGCGCCTGCCGCCGGCGGTCCTCGAATGGCTCGCGGACCCGAACGGCCTGGCCGCGTCGGGCGGGTCGCTCCCGCCCTTTGTGGAGGCCTTTGACCCGTCCGCCTTCATCGCGTCCGCCCTGCCCATCGCCGGCGCCATCCTGGGCATCCAGGCCGTGCACGAGGCCGGGCACGCCGCCGTCGCCCGGGCGCGCGGCATCAAAACGTCCTTCCCCCTGCTCGTCCCCAACGGCCAGCTGGGCACTTTCGGGGGCATCACCCAGCTCCGCTCCCTCCTCCCGGACCGGGCGGCCCTGTTTGACTTCGCGGCGGCGGGGCCCCTGGCCGGCGGGGGGCTGGCGGCGGTCCTCTTCATCGTCGGCTTGGCTTTGTCGGGCGGCGGCGGCCCCGTCCCGGACGCAGCGGCCGCGGCGGACACCGCGCTGGCTGCCACGGGCGGCCTCATCCCCGTCCCCGCCGCCCTGCTCCAGGGCTCCCTACTCCTGGGCGGCGTCGCCAAGGCGGCCCTGGGGTCCGGCGGGCTGGCGGTCGCGTCCGGCACGGGCGCGTTAGCGGGCTCCATCGCCGCCCGGGCCGCGCCCGTCGTGCTGGTCCACCCGCTCGTCGTCGTGGGCTGGGCCGGGCTGGTCGCGACTGCGCTCAACCTGCTGCCTGTGGGCCGCCTGGATGGCGGCCGCATGGTGCAGGCCGCCTTCGGGTCGACCGCCCTGGGCGTCGCCTCCTTCCTGACGTACGTGGGCCTGGCCCTGGGCTTCCTGGGGTCGGCGCTGGCCCTACCGTTCGGCCTGTTTGTCCTCATCTGCCAGCGCGACCCGGAGGCGCCGCCCGCGGACGGGGTGACGGAGCCGGAGGGGCCCCGCGCCGTGGTGGCGGCCGTCGCGATTGGGCTGGCACTGCTGGTGCTCCTGCCGGCCGCGCCGGAGGTGGTGGACGCGGGGCGGGCGGGGGGCATGTTCCTTTGAATGAGAGAGAGACATGGAGAGAGAGAGAGAGAGAGATTGAGTGATGAAGAAAAAATTGGACAAGAAGAAGAGTCGAGTCGAGAACGAAATGGGCGACTCCTCTTCTCTGCCGCCGCCGCCCGCCCTCCAGCGCCGCGCATTTGTGCCGGTCGACAATGGTGACGATGGCCCGTCCTCCTCGCTCCTCCTCAGCAGCCGCGATAGCATAAAAGGTGAGGCGTGAGGCCGTTGCGGCGGCAGCGGCGGCGCAATGCTGCTCCCCTCTCTTTTTTTTTTTCCGCTCTCCTCACCTTCCCGACCACCTCCCCAAACAGTCGTCACCTACAACATCCTGTGCGACGCCTACGTCTCCGACCGGTCCTTCCCGCCCGAATCAAACGCGGCCGCCGACCTGGCCTGGTCCGGGCGGGAACCCCGGCTGATTGCCGAGATTTTGGCTATGGACGTCGACCTGGTCTGTCTTCAGGAGGTGCAGCGCGAGGCGTGGCTTGGGCTTGGTGGGGAGTGCGGCGGCGGTGGGGACGCCGCCACCCCTCGCCCGGACGCCCTGGGCCCGGCCCTGCGGGCGGCCGGGTATGAGGGGGGCTGGTTCTGGGACACGCCGCCGCCGCCGGGCGTGCCACGCTCCACGCTAAAAGCAAGGCGGGACGGCACCCCGCCCGTCGGCCCGGCCCTGCTGGTGAAGAGCTCGCGTTTCACAGTGCACCGGTTTGCGGCCATCGCCTTCCGAGACGCCCGGGCCGCGGCTGACCTGACGGGCGGGCACGCCGGCACGACCGCCCTGCTCGCGGGCTGCCGGGACGGCGCGGTCGCGGCGGTCCTGGAGGACAAGAGGCGACCAGGCGGCAGTGCGGCCCTTATCCTCGCCGCCTCCACCCACATCCACTGGGACTACCGCACGCCCGACCTGAAGGTGCTCCAGACCGCCGCCCTGCTGGACGAGCTAGCGCGGTTTGGCCGTGGGACAACAGGCGGCGCGGCCAGTGCCCCTCTCCCGCCCCTCATCATTGGTGGCGACTTCAACTCGCTCCCGCTCGACCGGGCGTCCAACGAAGCGCCGGGCGCCCCCTCCTGTGCCGGCCAGCCCAGCGGCGCGTACGCCCTGCTGAGCAGTGGCGCGCTGGGGCCGGGCCACCCGCACCACCCGGCCCGCCAGCGGGGTGGGACCAGCGGCGTGACGTACACCACCGCCGGATGGGATGCGCTCACCTCCGTTCGCGGCCACCCCGCGGAACCCGCCTACACGACGCGGACGACGCAGTTTGAGGGGACGCTGGATTACGTGTTTGTGTCGCCCGGGGACTGGCGGGTGGTGGGTGTGTTGGAGGACCCCCCCCCGGGGGACGCGCCCGCGCCCTCCCAGGCCTGGCCGTCCGACCACTTCGCGGTGGGGGCGGTGGTGGAGCGGCGGTAGTAGGGGACACTGCGTAAGGGCCCAAAACTCTCTCTCCTTGCTTCTTTCCTTTTGGCCTCGGGCGCCACCGCCGCCGCCGCCGCGCGGCGGGCCTCGGCCGCCGCGCCCGCGGCGGAGATCCGCTGTACGGGCAGCTCGGACATGGTTGTTTTTGATGAGGAGGAGGAGAGAGGGCGAGAAA
>Ga0114918_10004073_pt1 | contig 12754 bp, 17 predicted proteins | sample LantaG_FD_87015 | JGI IMG/M metagenome (GOLD analysis project Ga0114918, IMG submission 87015) | Deep subsurface microbial communities from Baltic Sea to uncover new lineages of life (NeLLi) - Landsort_02402 metaG | ecosystem: Environmental > Aquatic > Marine > Oceanic > Sediment | place...
TACATCGACGCGGCCGGCGGCACGATCGGCACCACGCAGAAGACCGGCCTGCTGCGGGGATTCACCTGGCGGCTGGACACGAAGTTTGCCGCCTTCTACACGGCCGATGGCGCCCTGTCATATGGCGCCGTGGTCGAGGATCGCAAGGGGGTCGAGCTGGCGCTCACGTACAAGTGGGGCAGCGACGCCGACACGGAGCGCGGCTTCTACGACGCGCGCACGACGCGTCTGGTGCGCATCGAGCTGAATGGCCAGACGGAGCTGGACAGCGCGCAGAGCAACCCGCCATATCTGCGGCTGGATCAGGCCGTCCGGTACGAGAACTGGCCGACGTGGGGCGAGGACGAGGGCGCGAGCACCTTCGAGGTCAACGCCTACTCCGTGTACAACGCGACCTACGCCAAGCTGTTCGAGGTGGCGTTGCTGAACGCGCTGAGCGCGCTGCCGACGTAGAATCGGCCTGTTTGCGGGCGATTCCCTGAGAGATTGGCTCTGTGAGCGTCGAAACCTATGGGAGAGGGGTGACCTATGCCTAGATTTGTGAGTGACAGCGAAACGCGCGAGATTCAGGCGTCGTGGTGGGGCGAGAAGGAGACCTGCACGATCCGCAAGTTCAACTACGGGGATCGGCAGTGGCTGGCGGGGAAGACGGTCTCCATGGGCATCAGGTCGGGATCTTACGCCGATGGCCAGGTGGTCGCCGAGGAGAGCGAGGGGGCGGTCACGGACATACTGATCGGCGAGATGAACCTGGCGCTCCTGGAGCGCGGCGTCGTGCAATGGACTGACGCGGACGGTGTGGGGGTGCCGGTGACACGGGCGGCTATCGAGTCCCTGACGGAGCAGGATGCCGATTTCATCTTGAGCGAGATCACTGCGCTGAACCCGCGGCGAACGAGGTCGAAGGACGATCAGGCCACGTTTTGAGGAGAGCCTGGAGGTGGGGCTGCGTCAGAATAGCGCGTTGCCGCTTGATCCGGATATTGTCATCTGCCTGGCTACAGGGTGGTCGTGGCAGGAGCTGATGGGGGCGCCGGCCTGGGTGGTAGATGATCTCAGGACGTATCTGCGCAAGAAGGGCATAATCGAGCGGGAACGATCGGTAATGCTGAAAGGGTTGCGGAATGGGCGTAAGTAGGGCTGCGCTGGAGTTGGTTTTGCAGGCGCGCGACGATGCCTCGTCAATCATCAGAAAGGCCACCGGCGCGCTGGAAGGGCTGGGCGGCGTGGCAGCGACGGTGGCCACGGCCGGCATGGCTGCTGTGGCCGTGGGTGCCGCGGCCATTGGCGCCGGGGCCGTGGCCGCAGGCGTGGCGGTGCTGGATTTCAGCCGCGACACGGACGAGGCTATGCGTCTGTTTCAGGCGCAGACTGGAGCCTCCGCGGGCGAGATGGAGGACTTCCGGCAGCAGGCGCGTGACGTATTCGCGTCCGGCTGGGGCGACGACATCGGCGGTATCTCTGAGGCCATGGCCCAGGTCAATCTGGCGCTTGACGAGCAGGGAGATGCGCTGGAGGACAGCACTCGCCGCGCGCTGATCTTGCGGGATACGTTCGAGATCGACATCTCGGAAGGGGCCGCGGCTGCCGCGGCCGCGGTCAAGAGCGGCCTCGTCGACAGCAGCGAAGAGGCGTTTGACCTGATCACCACAGGCTTCCAAGAGGGCCTCAACCAGGCCGGAGACTTTCAAGACACGCTGCGCGAGTATTCCAGCGACTTCTCGCGGCTCGGGTTCGAGGCGGACGGCATGCTCGGCGTGCTGAATGCAGGGCTGGAGGCCGGTGCTTACAACACCGATGTCGTCGCCGACGGCATCCGCGAGTTTGGGATCCGGTTTGGCGGCGCCGAGGAGAGCGCAACGCAGGCGCTGGACGCGATTGGCGTGGATTCCGAGGCGCTGTACGCGCTCTACCAGAACGGCGAGATCACCGTCGCGGATGCGATGGCGACCATCACCGGCGCGCTGGGCGACGTCGACGACAAGACGCTGCAGGCACAGGCCGGCGCGGCGCTCTTCGGCTCCAAATGGGAGGACATCGGCGGCGACGTATTCATCGCCGCGGGCCAGGCGCAGGGCTCCATCGAGGCCCTGGCCGGCGCGACGGATGCCGCCGGCGAGACGTTGAGCGGCGGATTGGGCGCGTCTATTGAGCGGCTGAAGCGCACGGCATTGGCCAATCTGGCCCCCCTCGGCGACATCGTTACCGAGGCGCTCGGCAAGGCGCAGCCGTATATCGACAAGGCGACGCTGTGGCTGGGCGAAAATCTACCGGTTGCGGTTGACTGGCTGAAGGATAAATGGGACGTCTTCTTCCCCGAGGCTCGCGACACGGTGCTCGACTTCTGGAACGTCATTCGGCCGGGCCTGGTCTGGATCCGCAATATGTTCGACAGTTTCTCGACCGGCGTGCTGCCGCATCTGAGCGAGGCCTGGGACACGCTGCAGGCCGGTTGGGTGATCGTCCGCGGCGTACTTCGCGACGACCTCGCGCCGGCGCTGGAAACATTGCGGGAGAGCCTGGGTCTCAACTCTGAGGACACCGGGGAGCTTATGCAGAAGATCGGCGACTTCGCCGGGACCATCGCCGTTACCGGCATTAAGGGCCTGATCCTCGGTATCTCGTGGGCCATCGGCTACGTCGCCGATGGGGCCGAGCGTGCGGCGCGGTTGGTCGAGGCGTTCAAGCGCGGGCTGGACAACCTGCGATCCGTGGTGCAGTGGGTGCGCGATCGCCTCAATGAGCTGCAGGACGCATTCAGTCGCCTAACGTTGCCCGACTGGCTGACGCCGGGATCACCGACGCCTTTCGAGCTCGGCCTGCGCGGGATCGGCGACGCGCTGGATCATCTGCCCGATCTCACAGCGCAACTTAGTGTGGGCGCGGCGGCGGCGCCGATGGCGATGGCGGGGGCAGGCGTGGGCGCCGGTACGGTGCAGATCGCCAACTATTTCGGCCCGGGCAGCGTGCGCAGTGACGACGACATCGAGGAGATCGCGCGACGCATCGAGGAGCTCCTCAATATCCGCGGGCTGCGGACCTGGGAGGTCTGATGGCGGGCTTAACGATCACCGTCGGCGGCTCGGATATCACTGCCTATGTCGATGTGCACACGATCTCGATCGAGGAGGTAGGCACCGAGGTGGTGGCCACGTGTCGCTTCCGGATCCGTGATCACAGCGGCGCGGTCGATATCGCCACGAAAGATGCCATCGACATCGACGATGACGGCGTGACGATCTTCGCCGGCGAGGTCGCCCAGGTCGACGACGGCCAGGAGGGCGTTACTCAGACGCTGCTGGTGATCTGCCACGACTACAACATCCTCATCGACGAGACGGCGATCGAGAACGAGAGCTACGCCGCAGGCACGGCGGACTCCGCCATCCTGGCCGATCTGTTCTCGACCTATCGCAGCGACATCAACGCCGTGACTCACGTGGCCACGTTGAATGCATCGATGGAGGCCGTGGCCTTTGCGGGCATGACGCTGAGGGAGATCCTGGACGATTTGGCCAGCCGCACCGGGGCGCGGTACTACGTCGATTATAGCAAGAATCTCCACTGGTTCGCGACAGAGGCCAATGACGCGGCCTTCTCCCTGTCGACGTCGCCGAATATGAGCACCAGCTTCCCATTCGGAGGCTTTCAACGCGTGAGATCGGCGGCCCGGATCGCCGACAAGGTCTTTGTGCTGGGCAAGGAGGTCTCAGGCTGGTACCCCAGTGGCGCGCCCTCCTACAACGGCTCGGCGCGCCACGCCGTGAGCCGCGACCAGCGCATTCTTACCGCAGATGCTGTTGAGGATCGCGGCAAGGCGATCTATGACGCTTACAACAGCGAGCGGGTGACCTACCGTCTTTGGACGGAGCGGGATGGGCTGCGGGCGGGCCAGAGCGTGACGGTGGCCAACGCGACCTGGTCGATCAACGGCGCGTACTACATCCGCCGGGTCCGCGTTGAGTTCGTGGGCGCCGACGGCGAGACCCGGCGCTACCACCTGGAGCTCAATGACGAGGGCCCGGATCCCGGCCGGGCCCGGCGCCAGCAGCAGCTCCAGGTGTCGCGTCTCGAGACGGAGGTCAACAGCGTCGGTGACGCGGTCTTTGACACGGATGCGCCGGCAGCCCCCACGGCCCTGGGCGCCGGCAATGTCACGACGGGCGTCCGTGAGGACGCTGACGGCAAACAGCTCGTGTGGGCCGAGATCACGTGGAGCGAGGTCTCAGATAGCGATCTGGACCACTACGAGCTGCAGATCAGCACCGCGGCGGATTTCAGCAGCGACTTGGCCACGCGCCTGCATCAGGGCGGCGGAGATCGCCGGGAGAGGTTCGCGGGCCTGGTGGGCAATACGACCTACTATGTGCGCGTGCGCGCCGTGGACTGGGTGGGCAACACCAGCGCCTGGGACTATGGCGGGGGGAGCCCGTATTCGTTCACCTCGTCGAAAGACGGCACGCCGCCGGCGCAGGTCGCGGGCCTGAGCGCAGCGAGCTCGCGGACGCTGGCGGGGCTCTCCTGGACTGCCGGTAGCGAGGCCGACCTCCGCTATTACGAGATCCAGCGGGCACCGGACAGCACGGGCTCGCCGGGGGCGTGGGCGACCATCGCCTACGCACAGCTCAATTTCTACATCGACCAGGATTTCAGCGATGCCCAGATCGCGGCGCCGGATACGTTCTGGTATCGCGTGCGCGCCATCGATACCTCGGGCAATAATGGCGCCTGGGCGACACAGACCGACGTGGCGCTGGGGCAGATCGACTCCGATCACATCGCCGCGTCGGCGATCACGGCCGACAAGATCGCGGCGAACGCGGTGGTCGCGGGGAAGATCAGCGCAGGGGCCGTCACGACTGACAAGCTGGATGCCGGCGCCGTCACGGCCGTGAAGATCAACGTCTCGACCCTGTCGGCCATCACTGCGAATATGGGGCTTCTGACCGCCGGCGAGATCCGCGTCGGTACCGGAACCGTGGGGGTGGATTTCACCGGCTTCCGGATCATGGCAACGTATATCGGGGGCTACAACGGAGATCTGTTCCAGGCGGGGATCAGGGCCATCGACGGGGCCTTTGCGGCGGCGGGCGGAGCTGTAGTTCTGGATATTAATGGCATTTCGCTTGATGCAACGGGCGCACAAGATGCGTCAATAAAGTGGTATGACGATACTGACGGACTAATTTCCATGATCGACAACGAAAGTGGAATAAATCTTGGTGAAGCCTATAACAAACTTGACATACAGGCTTTTCCGGGCGGCGGTACTAAGGACAATCGCATTAGGCTAGTAGCTGTAAATGGCGACAATGACACAACTTGTTTCCTAACGCTGCGTGGCGAAGATGCCTCCTACATCGAGATGGGTTTTGACGCCGATACTCCCTATAAGTTCTACAAGACTCACATAATGGTTAGCCACTACTTCACAGGGACGGAACCCATAGAGTGTGTAGTCTATAATAACGCAACGCAGTCATCTGCACAGTATGCGGAAGAAATCATCAACTTCAATGCCGAGATCACAGATGTTCACGCTATGCACAGTACAGCTGGGAATACCGAACGGATAGTTTGTGTAGAGGCCGGGAGTTATGCTGGTATTCTGTCTGTCTACTTTGATTCAGCACCCAGGGATTGGGCGCTCTACATCTACTGGAACGATGGCGGCACCGTAAGACACATTGCGCATAGCGGTGGTTATACTAGCATGACTGGTGGGACTGCATGTTCAGTACCTTTCTATGTCCCGCTAATGGCTGTAGACGATTATGTGTACGCTACAGTAAAGCAGAGCAAGGTTGCCGGCAACATCGCAGCCGCTACCGCCGAAGACCCAGGCCAGTGCAGCATGTCAGTATGGAGGATTACATAGATGCAAAACAAGTTTCGACTTCTGGATGAGATGACTCTGGAAGAATGGATTCATACACTTAGCAAGAAAGAGTTATCAGTTCTCTTACTGGGTGTTGGTACAAATTTACTCGGTTACGCCATTTTCGGCGTGATCGTCGCGCTGCTTAATTAGGAGGACACAATGATCACAATGCAAGAACTTGAATTGTTCGCACAGCTACTAGCGCGGGTCGGCGTCAATCCATACGAGGCCGCGTGGGCGAATGGGTTCCTCGACCGGCTGCGCTCGATGATCGTGGCGCGCGAAGCTGAAGCTACGACTTCAGACGGTCACGATGCCGCAGGGCGAAGTGGGGTATCAGTGGCTGAACAGTGATCACTCCTTCGCGGTCGAGATCGCCGATCCTGAGGTCGCGGCGCTGCTGAAGCAGACGGCGGCGCAGTACCAGGGGTGGCGTGCTGCCGACCTGGCGGGCGTTGAGGCGTTGGCGGCGAAGTTAGGGGTTGGGTAGGGCCGGCGCACGATACTCGACCTTGTACCGCTGCGGCTTTTTGCCCAAGAGAGCCAGGGGGAGGAACAGGCACCCAAGGAACGCCGTCTTGGCGCAGCCGTAGCCCTCGTCGATGGCTTCCGTTCCCACAACTTCCCATCCGGCCGCCTCCCATTGGCGGATACCCGACTGCATCGCCTTCTCGTTCTTGTAGAACTCGATTCTGGTTTGATATTGCATCGCCGAATCCTCCTGTTTCGTGTGTTGACGTCAGGCAACTGGCGGGGCTGCAGCCTTGAATGCGTCGATGGCTAGTCTATAATGATCATAGAACATGTCTTCTATGAAATCCACGCTACACAAACTCCATACGCTCTACGTCGCGATCGGGCTCCTGATGTGCCGGCGGCGCTGGCCGGCGGGCTTCGCTAGCTGGTTGCGGGCGCGCTGTCAGGCGCGGCGCCGTGCTGCTCTTCGCGGCGGCGCGCGCGTCTGGACTGTTTATAGCGAGCGTAGTCCAGGACGTCCAGTTGTTCTTCAATAGAGAAATCCTCTAGCATCGTCACCAGCTCTCGAAAGGTCGGGCTGCGGTTGGGTCGTCCCAGCAGCCCGGCCTTTTGCATGACCAGCGTGGGCGGCAGGTTGAGGGCTCGGGCGACCTTAGCGCAGAATTCGAAGGTTGGGGCTATCTGTCCGCTCATAACCATGGACATACTGCCTGTTGAGATACCGCCCTCCCTGGCAACCCTTGTCTGCGTCCAGCCGTCTTTCTCTCTTCGTAGATATTCGTTCAGCCAATCTGCAAATCTGTTCATCGCTTTGAATATACCCCAAAGATCCATCATTCTTACGAGGAACTGGCTCGCGGTATTGACACGCGCTAGAGAATGTGATAGACTATCATTTGCACGAGTTACCAGATCAACCAAATGATACACGGGGGGAGGCGCTATGTCAGAAGAGTACGTTACGAAGGCGATCTCGCTGCCGCGCTCGGTGGCCGAGCGTGTGGCGAAGGCTGCGGAGCAGGAGCGCCGCAATTTCAGCAACATGGTGGCGGTGCTGTGTGAGGGCAGCCTGGCGGCGCTGGAGGAGAGCACGGCGCCGGCGGATGCTGCCATGGTGACGGAGCGATGACGGAGGCAGCGAGGCAGCGGTGGCTGGCGCTGGTGGTCGGGATCGCGATCGTGTCGGCGGCGTGGATCGCGGCGCAGTTCGCCGGCCCGGCGGCGGGCTTGGCCGCGGCGCTTGTGGTCTGTGCCGTCGCCGGCATTGTGACGGAGTAAGCCGAGGTGAGCTCGATGGGTGAGCATCCGCGTCTGTCGCGGAAGGATCCGGGTTCGAATCCCGGGCTCGGCTCTGCGGGGCTGCGAGCCGCCGCGAGATCCTCCTTTGGTGTGGCCGTGGACGGTGCGGGGGTGCCGTCCACGGCCGGGGAGAGGTGGCCACATCGGGGCACGGCGGGGGACGTGGCCGGCATGGCGGGTGAGTCAGTCGCAGCATGGGTCTCCTATTAGCGCGCGTTGGGCCTTGGCCCGCGCGCGCTTTCGTATTCCTCATTCAGTCTACCGGATGAATCGTTCATTGGGTAGAACGGGCGCCAAAAGGGAGGCAAACGGGATGGAAGTGTCTGTGGAGATCCTCGTGACGGGGGCGGCGCTGGTGATCTTTGGCCTGGGCTTTGATCGCGCAGTAAGCGAGATGGAGCGGCGGCCGGCCGGCGTCGCGGGGTACGTGTCGCTCTTGGTCGTGGCCGGTGTGGGGATTACCGTGCTGCTGCTGTGGCCGCTGTTGGGCACGGAGGCGGCGCTGACGCTGCTATTCGGCTTTGCGTGCTCGGGTGTGCCGATGGTGGTCGGAAGCGTGGCGCGCCATATGCGCACGCGCGATGCCGAGATGGAAGAGCTGCGGCAGGTCCAGGCGGAGCTGATGGGGCGCCCGCGTGCCTAGACCCAAGGTCGGGGGCTATACGCACCGGCGGGCGCTGGGCACTGCCCAGCGAGCCAGCGCGCAGGCACGGGAGCATCTGCAGCGCGCCCTCGAGGCGCACTCGGCGCAGGCTCAAGCCACGCTGCTGTGCTCCTGTGCCCTCGCCCTGGCCCAGGTGGCGGATGCACTGGCCGAGATGCGGGCGCTGCTGGATGATGCGCGGAGCCGGGGGCAGGGCGAGAGCGACGCGCCCCCCCGTGCCCCTGGAGTTACCGGCTAGCAAAAAAGAAGCTCCGGAGGTACCGCTTTGAGGGGTGCGGAGCGCGCTCTGCCGGCTGCCGGTAACAAACGCGGTCCGGGGTGCGTGGAGGCGGTCGGCGGCAGGAAAAGCCGCTCAACTTTACATAACGTACATAGTCGGAAGGTGTAAACGTGGGGTCGGGCGGTGCAATTGCGGGGTACCCCTCCCCCTCAAAACTCCAAGGGTCGAGGGGCCGGCGGGCAGTGTCACGGGAAAATATACCACGTATCAGCAAACGGGTCAAGGCACACTCAGCCGGCGTGCTTTCAGTTTTGTGATGGTCATGCTCAGCACCCGCAGCTTCGTCTTGGTGATAGCCACCGGGAGGGGGTATGGGGGAGGGACGGACAGAAGGAGCACGGATGCAGCAACCACACGACATCATCTCATTCTTGATCGACGGCGGCGACCCGAACTTTGTCGCCGACAACTACACGGAGCATCCGGAGCCATGGCCGGCGCTGATTGCGGCGTTGATGGCCGAGGAACCGCTGAAGCGCAACGAGGTTTTTGAGGCCGCGGCGAGCGCGCTGGACGGACAGGCCTCCGAGGTACGGACGCAGGTCTATGCGGCGCTGAACAGGCGCCTAGAGAAGAAGCGCAACGCCGACGGACTGACGGAAGTGCCGCCGGCACTGGGGGACTCGAAGGAGCAGCTATCGACGGGAACCCTGTTTGAGGGCCTGCAGAAGGAAGAGGACGGCGACGCGGGGGTCTTCGCGCAACTCTACGATGGCCAGGTGGCCTATGATCACGCGGCGGGCGCGTGGTTCCTGTGGAGCGGGCAGTATTGGGTGCAAGACCGGACGAACATGATCGTCAATCTGCTGAGGAAAGAGGTCGCGGGTCAGTATGCGCAGCGGTATGCGGACCTGATGAAGGCCGACAAGGCGGAGGTCGCGAAGCCATACGGCAAGCGGGCAGAGCGGCTCCACACGCAGCGACGGAAGGAGCACGTGCTGTGGGCGGCGGCCTCGCTGCCGGGACACGCGCTCTCGGGCGATGAGTGGGACTCGCAGCCGTGGCTGCTGGGGACGCCGAACGGGGTGATCGACCTGCAGACGGGGGACTTCCGGTCGGGGCAACCAAAGGATTGGATACGGACGGTGATCCCGACGACCTGGCAGGGTCTGGATACACCGGCGCCACGGTGGGAGCAATTTATCAGCGAGATCTTCGACCACGACCGGCAGATCTCCGAGTTTTTCCAGCGGCTGATGGGCTATGGGATCACGGGGCTGAACACGGAACACGCGTTCCCGATCCTGTGGGGGCCACAGGGGCGGAACGGGAAGAGCACGCTTCTGGAGACGCTGGCGGCGGTGCTTGGCCAGGATGTGACGATGAGCATTCCCAGCAATGAGCTCATGCACACGTATCACGGAGGCGCGGGGCCGCAGCCATACATCGTCAAGCTACGCGGCAAGCGGATCGTGTGGAGCGCCGAGACGAATCCTGACCGGCGGCTGGACGGAGAGACGGTCAAGAAACTCACCGGCGGTGACCGGATCCACGCGCACGCGAAATACGCAAACCCGGTCGAATTTACGCCGACGCATCTGCTCCTCCTGCTGACGAACCATCGCCCGAAGATCGAGGCGCAGGACAACGCGATCTGGGATCGGGTCCATCTGATCCCGTTCAACTTGCGCTTTGTGGACCGGCCACAGAAGGAAAATGAGCGACAGCGTGACCCGTACTTGCTGAACAAGCTGAAGAAAGAGCGAGAGGGCATCCTGGCGTGGCTGGTGCGTGGGTGTTTGGCTTGGCAGGAGCGTGGGCAGCTTGATCCGCCTCCGCAGGTGCAGCTGGCGACGGAGGATTATCGCAGCGACGAGGACACGATCGGCCAGTTCGTCGATGAGTACTGCGTCAAGGATCCGGATTCCATAGTCTTGCATCTCAGCTTCTACAAGGAGTATACGAAGTGGTGCAAGGATTTGCACCTATGGGCATCGGGGAGCCGGGACTTCGGCCGGCGTATGAAAGAGCAGTTCCAGTCGAAGCGAACCAAACAGGGCATCACCTATGTCGGAATCGGTCTTCCTTTGCACGGGAACCCCGGACAGATGGGTTTTGAGGGGTGAGGAAATGGTTAAAGTACACTTTCTACACCATAAGTACACCGGCCAAAGTGGTGGGATTCAAACGGGAAATCACATTGTGGGTGTACTTAGTGTAGAAACTTTACTAGTTTCAAGAGTTTTCCCCATATCTGTCCTCATGTAGGGATTTCCTGGGGAGACTGTTATTTCTACACTAAGTACACCATTTTGAGAGATGGCTATCTTGAATACTCATTTTGACATTGAGGGATTGAAACGCCAGGCCGATCTTGCTCGAATTGTTGAGCATTATCTGCATTCTCCCGTGAAGGTTTCTGGGCGTTGGGCGTGGTTTCGTTGTCCTTTCCACGCCGCGGGCTCTGAGCGGACGCCAAGTCTGGGGGTTACGTCGGATAACGGTCTGTTCAAGTGCTTCGGGTGCGGGGCCTCGGGCGATGTCATCGAGTTCGTGCGGCGGATGGAAAAGCTCTCTACGGACGGGAAGGGCTTCGTCGAGTCGGTGAAAATCGTCTCCGACCTGATGGGGAATAACGTGGCACGGGCAGCGACGCCGGTCCAGGTGAACCGGGCGCCGGAAGATCAGAAGCCGCCCTCGGCCGCGTGGCAGCGGGGCGCCAGGACGGTGGTGGCGGCGGCCCAGCGGATGCTGTGGGAGCACGAAGGGCGCGGCGCGCTGCGGTATCTGACGGAGAGACGCAGGCTGACGGAGCAGACGATCAAAGCCTGGGGGCTCGGGTGGCACGTGAATACGTCGTATCTGCAGGCGGACGCGCTGGGGCTGGATCGCGCCAAGGATGTGTGGTTACCGCAGGGGCTGGTGCTCCCGGGGGAGGTGGCAGGGGTGCTGTGGTACGTGAAGTTCAGGCCCGCCAGGGCGGTGAAGTTCGGCGGGAAATACTACGGGATCCCGGGCGGAAAGACCGCGCTGCTGGGGGCCGACCGCTGGACGCCGGGGCTGCCGCTGCTGCTGTGCGAGGGCGAGATGGATATGTTCACGGCGTGGCAGGCGCTGCGAGCAAGAGCCAACGTGGCGACGCTGGGCGGCGCGGCCAAGGGCCGCCGCGGGGACGAGGCCAACTTCGGCCGGTGGACGGGGGCTCTGCTGCAGGCAAAGCGGATCTTGGCCGCGTTCGATACGGACGTGGCAGGGCAGGCAGCCGGGGACGCGCTGGCCGGTTACAGCGAGAGGGTGACGCGGGTGCGGGTGCCGTATGGGGAGGATTTGAACGGGTTTCACGTGATGGGGGGGGATTTGGGGGCGTGGTTTGAGGCGGTTACCGGAGAGTCAAAAGTCAGAAGTCAAAAGTCTGAAGTCAAAACCAAGACCAGATGGCCGATGGTGATGGTGTTTGAGGGCGGGGCGGGGTTGGCGCTGCCGCACGGGATGTGGCGGCGGTTGGAGGATGGACGGCTGGAGGCGACGATCGCGGGGCCCGAGGTGTTGGAAGCGGTGTTGTGGGCGACGCGGGCGGCGAGGGTGGGGAGAGAATCAGCGAATGAGCGAATCAGCGAATAGCCACACGCCGAGCCTGCATGTGTATCCGCAGCGAGCAATGTGGCCACATTGGACAGAGGGGACGACGTGCTGGTGCGAGCCCGTGGTGGAGTGGATCAACGGCGTGGCGCTGGTCGTCCATCGGTCGGACGTCGAGGTAATGCAGCGGATGGGCGCGGCCGGTGCGCCGCAGGTGTATGCACCAGACCGAGAGGGACTGGCGGTGCAGTGAGCGACGCGGTGTTGTTGGCGATCGAGGCGAAGGGGACGCACAGAACGGGAGGCGGGTGATGGAGAGGGAGAAGGCGCTGGAAGTGGCGCGGGAAGTCATGGGGCTGCTGAGACCGGTAGTGGATCGGATTGTGGTGGCGGGATCAGTGCGGCGGGGCCTGGACGAGGTGAAGGATGTGGAGTTGGTGTATCTTCCGCGGCTGGTGCCGGCGCAGTGGACGCTGTTCGAGATGGGGGTGGCGCCGGCGACGGAGGCCAAGATCTACGAGTTGATGCAGCTGGGCGTGCTGCGGCTGGATCAGCAGGTGCTGCGGAATGGCCCGCGTTACAAGCGGGTGATCCACGTGGAGAGCGGCGCGATCGTGGAGCTGTTCAGGGCGGA
>Ga0114918_10004076_pt1 | contig 12746 bp, 8 predicted proteins | sample LantaG_FD_87015 | JGI IMG/M metagenome (GOLD analysis project Ga0114918, IMG submission 87015) | Deep subsurface microbial communities from Baltic Sea to uncover new lineages of life (NeLLi) - Landsort_02402 metaG | ecosystem: Environmental > Aquatic > Marine > Oceanic > Sediment | place: Baltic...
GGGGGGGGGGGGGGGGGGGGGGGGGGGGGGGGGGGGGGGGGGGGGGGGGGGGGGCCGGGGGCGCCCCCGTGTGGGGCGGGCCGCGGGGGCGGGCGGGGTTTTACCCGGCGGGCGAGGGGGCGGGGTATGCGGGCGGCATTGTGAGCGCGGCCGTCGACGGTGTGAGGGCGGCGGAGGGCGTGGTGGCGGCGTTGGTCGGGAGCGGGGTGGAGGCCGAGTGGTGAGAAGAGCCGAAGAAAGGAGAGGTGTCGCGACTCCCCTCCAACAACACAACACTGTCCTTTCCGCCTCGCGCCCTCCTTTCTCTGTCGCCCTTCCTCTCTCCCTCATCACCATGATGGACACCGGCGCCGACTTCAGCAAGCCCAGCCTGTGCACCGGCCCGCTGAAGGACATGCAGGTGGGGAGAGAGAGGGGTGTCGCGGGGTGCGGGCACGCCGGCGGCGCCGGCGGGCGCGGACTCTCTCTTTTCTGTAGCGCGCAAAGGGCCTGGGCGTGCCCGGCCGTGCTCTCCGACCCCTCGACGGGCAGGTCCAAGCCCTGGTTCGGGCTAGAGTGGGGAGACCAGGACGAAAAAGAGGGGATCCAGGCCGCGGCGTGGGAAGGAGAGAGGGGACAGGAATCACGACCGGCGGCGGGCGGCGCGCGACTGCGCACACACCCTGGCGACACCAGAAAACCTCTCCAGCACACGGCGCGCGCACCCCATCTCACACCCATCTGCACCCTCTCTCTCCACCGTCACTCCCCCCTCCTCAGGCCCGCCAGGCCGCCGTCCAGCGCGCCCAGGTCGCCCGCGGCTTCTCCTACCTGCTGGGCAAGGCGGACCGGCTGACGTCGGTCGGCGCGCCGGCCGCTTTCTTTGGGGCCGCCGTCTTCATGCTCGCCGGCGGCGCCGCCCAAATGTACACCAAGCCGGGGTCCAACTAGAGAGAAAGTGTTTGTGTGTGTGGGTGTGTGTTTATGTGGGTCGGCGTCGAGAGGGGGGATGGAGTGTTTTTTTTTGCAACGCAACACAGCCCCGCCTCCTCTCTTGCCTTTCTCTTCTCTCTCCCATTTCCTAATCCCAGTACGGCGACGTGGGTGAGGGCGGGGCGGAAAGGCGGGCGGTCTCGATGGCGACGAGCGCCTGGCAGCCCTGAGAGAAGAGAAAGGGAAATGAGAGAGAGGGTGGGGGCGTGCCCTCGCCAAGACTTGCCGTCTTGTAGCGACAAGAGCGTGAGACGGAGACCTCCCCCTTCCGCAACTCACCGGCGGCACGCCCGCATCACCCAGGCGGACATCGTCCGGGATGACCCGCCCCGCGTAGACGAGGTTGTAGTCGCCCGGGCCGGCCGGGGGCGGGCGGGCAGGAGAAGAGGGGGGGGGCGAGCGGGCGGCCGAGGAGGGGGGCGCACCTGCCGCGCCCGCCCCGCCGCCGCCCTTGCCCAGCCCGCCCGTCCACAGGGCTGCCTTCACCCGGGCCGCCGTCCAGTCGGGGAAAGCCGTTACCCGGTACCGCACCCCCCGGCAGAAGAAGGCCTGGAGGATTACGGATGGGGAGGGCGACGAGAGGGGGCTAGGAGAGGGGGTGCCCCTTTTTCTCTCGACCTATCACCATATCACCACCTGTCTTCTCTCTTCTCTCATCTCTCTTCTCTTCTCTCTCTCCATCTCACCATGTGGCTCATGTCCTTGCGGGGCGGCACGGTGGGCATGCCGTGGAAGGGGAAGTCCATGGTGGGGATTTCTTCAAAGACCTCGGCCTTGGGGTTGAGAGGGAGAGAGGGAGAGGGTTGCGTTTGTTTGCTCATGAGAAAGAAATGGAGGTGTGTGTGTGTGGGGGGGGACTGTTCCCAGCTGCTGCCCTGCTCTCTCTCCATCATCATCGTTCACCTCCTTGTCCGGCGGGATGGGACGCCCCGCGTCGCAGTCCCAGGCGCCCTTGCCCATGAGGGTGTCCACTGCGACGGGAAGGTCGGGTTCGCCCATGTCTCGGAGAGTGCGCGTGTGCGCGCGGGCGAAGAGAAAGAGAGACGAGAAAGAAGAAAAAAGATGAGAGGGGCGGATGAAACTGAAACTGGAGAAGGCGTTCTTTTCTCACGCTTATCAACCCAGCCACAGCACGGCCGTATCCCCGAACGTCACTCGGAAGGGATCCCACCCGCCGCTCACCAGGACGCCCGCCCGCCCGTCCGGGCCCGTCACGGCCGCCGCCGCCGCCGCGTTGCGCGGGAGGGGCGGCGGGTCGCCGCCGTCGCACTCCAGGGCCGACCACGCGCCGGTCCCCTCGTCCCACCACCAGGCGTCGCCCCGGGCAACCAGGCCGCCCGTGCCCGCGGTGTGGTAGAAGGACCCGCCCCACACCACCATGCCGCCGGGCGCGGCCGCCGCGACGTGAGAGCACCGGGCGGGCGGCCACGGGGCGGCGGCAGAGGCAGGACCTGAGCCGCCTGGGGCCGGCGGCCCCACACGCTCCCAGGCCGCTGCCGGCCCTCGCACCCGCAGCCGCCACAGGTCGGCCTCCATGCCGCCCCGCCTGGGGGCGCCGCCGAAGAGGAGCAGCGTGGTGGAGCCGTCCTCGCAAGCGGACGGCAGGGCCACGAGCGAGGCCAGGCCCCGGGAGGAGGGGAAGCCTGCGCCGCCCGCGTCGGGCGTCGCCGCCAGGCTCGACCAGGCCGGCGCGCCCGGCTGGGACACGTCAAGCACCAGCAGCCTCTCCCCGCACCGGTGTGTGAGGACGAGGATGCGGCCATCGCCCAGGGGCGCGGCCGCGTGGCGGGAGGCGGGGCCACCGGGCAGCGGGGCAGCCGGGTGGGGGGTCCAGGCAAGGGCGCCGCCGCCGCCTGGGTCTGGCGTCAGGTCGGCGCTCCACAGGTCGTCCAGGATCACGCCGCCATCGCCGCGGGTGCCGGGGTCCCACCCGCCGATGATCCAGGCGGTGGAGCCGACGGTGGCGCCCGCGGACGCGAGGCGCGGGGGCGGGGCCGGGCCGGTGGGAGGGAGACGGGCGACAGGCGGCGAGCCCCAGAGCCGGACAGCGAGCGCCTCACCCGTCGGCGCGCGGGCCTGCCCCCCTTCCTCTTCTGTGTAGCCTCCCACGCACAGGAAACCCTGCTGCTGCTGGCCGGGCGGCAGGGGCAGGGGCGTGCCGCCCGACCGGGGGAGCAGGCCCGGCGGCAGGCGCGGGGCCAGGGTCTGCCACGCCGCACGGATTGGCATTGAAGACGTGAGAGAGAGAGAGTGGGGGGGTGCGGAGCGGAGGAGACTTTCGCGCCATGTCCTTTTCAACCCCGCACGCCCGCGGCCGCCGCCTTGCCCGCAACCCCCTCCGCCACGCTCAGGCACTCCTCAAACCCTTCCCGCAGCAGCCCCGCATCCAGCTCCCGCCCAATGAACACCATGCGACTGACCCGGGCCTCGCCGTCGCCCCACTCCCGCCCGGGCTCACCCGCAAAGAGGGCGTGCACACCCTGGAACACATACCGCCGGGGGTACCCCTTAATTGCCAAAATGCCTTTGAACCGGTACAGGTCGTCCGCGCGCACCTCCAGCAGGGCGCCCAGCCAGGCGTTGACCATGGCCAGGTCCATGTCGCCCGGCAGGGTCAGGGAGACGGAGGAGATGGAGTCGTCGTGGGAGGGGTGAGGCGAGTGGGAGGCGTGGTCGTGCGCAGCGTGCGCGTCGTCGTGCGAGTGGGCGTGGGCGGCGCCGTGGGCGTGCTCGCCGTGGGCGTGCTCGTGCCCGTGCTCGTGCTCGTGCTCGTGCCCGTGCTCGTGCCCGCAGTCGCTGCTGCCGCACACGTGCCCCGCCTCCCCGTGGGCGGGGTGGGCAGAGGGCGAGGCCGCCGCCACGGCCTCGTCTCCGCCGCCCCCGCCCTCCAGCGCGCCCTCCACGGCCTCCAGGTCGTACCCGCCCACGCCCAGCACCCAGTCCGCCGAGACGGAGGCCTTGGTGGTGCGCAGGATGGGGGCCAGGCCGTTCAAGGACGCCAGGCGCGCGGCCAGGGCGTCCGCGTCTGCACCCGTCACCAAGTCCGTCTTGTTCAGGACCAGGCGGTCCGCGTACGCGACCTGGGCCACCGCCTCGGACGGCTCCCGCCCGGGTTCGGCCTCGCCCAGGTGACGGGGCGCGTGCAGGGCGTCGACGAGGGTGACCACGCCGTCCAGCCTGAAGGACCGGGCGACGGCGTCGACCGACTGGAAGGTCTCGATGATGGGCGCCGGGTTGGCGAGGCCCGTCGTCTCCAGCACCAGCGCGTCAAACTCGCCCGCCCGCCCCGCCAGGTCCACCAGCGCGTCGATCAGGTCGCCCCGCACCGTGCAGCACAGGCAGCCGTTGGACAGGGAGACGATGCGCTCGGCGGTGGAGCCGGACGGCGCCCCCGCCAGCGTCGCGCTGCCAGCCGACACGTCGACGGCCACGAGCTCCGAGTCGATGTCGATTTCCCCAAACTCGTTCTCGATGATGGCCAGCCGCTTGCCGTGCGGCTGGGAGAGCAGGTGGTTGAGGAGCGTGGTCTTGCCGGAGCCCAGGAAGCCGGTGAGGACCTTGAGGCAAGGTGGAGTGGACGGGAGAGGAGAGAGGTTGGATGATGAGAGGGATGCGAAAGGAGTAGGCGTGGAGCGTCGTGGAGCGTCTTTCCATCTCTCCACCTCTCTCTTCATCTCACCGTCACAGGAATGCGGTTGTCCTCCACCTGGACATCGATGACATCGCTCGGCGGGGTGGCGGCGGGGCGGGTCAGGCGCGGGCGGGCGGGTCGCGAGCCGCGCAGCGGCGGCGGCGGCGGCGCGCTGGCGGCGGATGGCGCGCGAGCGGGCCGACCGGCGCGGTGCGCCGGAGGGGCGGGCGCGGCGGCGCGGCGGGCTGTGGGCGGGGCGGCCCGGGAGCAGCTGGGTGTGGTGAGGCACGCCATCGGAGTGGTGGGAGGGCGTGTGCGTGGCGCGGGGAAAAAGAGAGTGAGAGGGAAAGAAGAGCACGCGCAGCTGGCCGAGCATTCCTGCGAACTCGCGAGGGTCCGTGCCGGGGCGCACGCCTCTTGGGCGAGGACCCCTCGCGCGCCCTCCCCCTCCACCCAAACCCCACCAGCGTCGAGGCAGGTGCCTCCCCTTGCGCTTCCAGGACGCGCCGAGGTGACGTCTGATCCCAGCCATGTGGTGCTGCTTCTGGCCGCGGTGAGTTGGGAAGTGGGAGAGCGCTGGCCAACTTCACGACCTCGACCTCGGTGCGCCCGTCGTCATCCACACTTGCCACGTCCGCACCAACACACACACGCCCTGGCGCGCGCATTGAGACACACACACACACACACACACACGCCGACACACACGCACTCACACATCTGTCTCTCTCTCACACAGCAAAGCGAAAGCCGACCCCCCCCCCCAGGCCACCACGCCCGCGCCCACGACCGCCTCCCCCTTCCAGGCCGCCGCCGCCTCATCAACCTCCTCCCCCACGGGCCGCACGCGCGGGCGCATGGATGACGACGACTTTGAAGCCTGGCGCCGGGTTGTCACGGCGACGGGTCGGCGGTAGGATGCCGCCGCCGCCACTGGGGCGGCGGTGGCCGTCCGTGCGGCGGATAGAATGGAGAGAGCATGGAGAGAGAGAGGAGAGAGAGAGAGGAGAGAGAGGGCCGAGGAAATGTAGAGCACCTCTTCATCCCTCCTCACACACTCGCAATCATGCCGCGCCCCCGCCCCGACGCCCGCGCCCGCGCGGAGGGGGCCATCGTGATGGCCACCACCGTCCTCATCGGCGGGGCGCTGGTTGGCCATGGTGTGAACCAGCAGAGAGGGAGAGAGAGAGAGAGACCGCTCTGCTCTCAATGCCCCCCCAATGAAACGAGCCGCGCTCACCCTCTCTCCCTCCCAGGCTCCCTCCCGGACGCCCTCGCCCTGGTGGCTCTGACCGCGGCCGCCCTGGGCGAAGAGTCTGCCTCGCTGGGTGGGTATGAAGGTGCATAGAGTGCGAGAGACGGGGGTCGGGGGGGGGTCTCTCAGACAAATCGGCGCGCGCTCAACCCACTCTCCTCTCTCCCTCTCATTCATCCTTTCAGCCGCCTCCTACCCGACCCGCCCCGCCGGCTCGGAGGGCGTCGCCCTGGGCGCCCTGGCGGTGCCCTGGGCCCTGGCGGGCCTGCTGGTGGCGAGCGGGCACGGCGGCGACGCGCCCTACTGGCGCCTGCTGCTGCGAGGCGGGAGTGCGGCGAGCGCGTGCTGGCTTGGGCGGCTCGCCTGGATAGGCACCGTCTGGCACCCGCACCCGCCGCCGCCGCCGCGGCCGCCCCGCCCCTTGACCCGGGGTGCTGTGGCAACAGCGACAGGATCCACCACCTCCCTGGCCCTGGCCGCCGCGGCGGATGGGCGTGGCGGCGGCGGCGGCGGCGGCGGCGGAGCGATGCGCCGTTCGGCGAGCGCTCGGGCGGTCGGGGCGGCGGCGGCGGCGGCGGCGGCGGCGGCGGCGGCCGGGGTGCCTCCTCCCGCCGCGCGGCCGCCCGCCAAGGGCGGCGGGGACGCCGGCGGCGCCCTGCGAGCGGGCGCCTGCGCCCTTCTGGCAGCGTCATGCATCGCTCTGGCGGCCTGGCAGGGCGGCGGCGGCGGCGGTGGCGCCGCCCTCCTTCCGGCCTATAACCTCCCCTCTGCATCCTGGGCCGCCGCCGCCGCCGCCGCCTCCACCCTCCTCACGCACGCGGCCTCCTCCTCCTTGCCCCGCACCTTCACCCTGGGTGAGGCGGCGGCGGTGTGCGGGGCCGTGGCTCTGACCGCGGGCGACGGCGCCGCCCGCGCCTGGGCCTTTTCGGCCCCGCCGGGGAGCCTGGCAGCGCACTGGGTGGCCACCGCCCTGCCGCCGCCCCTCTCCTCAGCAGCGCCCTCCTCCACCACGCTCCGCTCGCCCGAGTCCGCCTTCGTGCAGGGCGTGCTGCTGGCGGCCGTGGGTGGGGGCGTCGTCGCCGCCCCCCTGGCCAAGGCGGCCCTGGAGCGGCGGGACGCGGGCGCGGCCCTGGCCCTGGCCGCCGGCGTCGCCGGGTGCGCGCCCGCCGGCGCGGCCGCCGCGGCGTGGGCCCTCTCCCTGGCGGCGTCCACCCCCGCCCGCCTCGCCCTCTCCGCCTCCTGGGCGGCGTCCCTGGCGGTCGGCCTCCCCATCATGCACGCCGCCGCGGCCGCCGCGGCCCTGCCCCGCACCGTGCTGCGCAAGGGCTACCACGGCCTGGCCGCCCTCATCTTTGGCCCCGCCCTCCTCCGGGGCGAGGCCGGCCTCCTGGCGGCCGGGGCCGCGGCCGCGGGCGCCGCCCTGGCCGCCCTGGAGGTGGTCCGGTTCGCGGGGCGGGGGACGACCGCGGTCGGCGCGGGCCTGGACGCCTTCATGGCCAGGTTCCTGGACGCCAAGGACGCGGGCCCCGTCCTGGCCTCGCACTTTGCCCTGCTGGCGGGCGTGGCGGGGCCGGTCTGGGTCGCCGTGTCGGCCTCCCCCTCCCAACCTCCCCCCCTCCCCCTCCTCCTGGCCCTGACGGGCGTCGTCTCTCTGGGCGTCGCGGACACGGCCGCCTCCGTGGTGGGCCGGGCGGTCGGCACGCGGCGCCTGTGGGGCGGGGACAAGACGGCGGAGGGGCTGGCGGCGGGCGCGGTGGGCGGGGTGGGGGCGTGGGCGGTGCTCCTGAGCGCGGCTGGGGCGGCCGCGCCCGCCGCCTCCCTCCTCCCGCCCCTGGCCCTCGCCTCCCTGCTGACGGCGGCCCTGGAGGCGGCGACCACCCAGCTGGACAACGTCTTCCTGCCCCTGCACCACTTGGGGCTGGTGGCGGCGCTGGTGGGCGGGCGGGCGGCGTGAGTTTGTGTTAGGCTCGGTTTTCATTGCATCTCGACCCCCACCACCCCTCCCTAGGCGCGCCGCGGGCGGGTCTCGCCGCGCGCGCCGTGTCCTCCTCTGTCCCTCTCTCGCACGCGCACGTCCACGCCTCCCCCTCCCCCTCCAAGCTCTCATCCCATCACTTAATGCGGTCCCGGAACCGGTCGATGTTGGCGTGCGTCAGCACTGTGCACTGCTCCCAGGAGAGCGGCTGCTTGGTGAAGGGGCAGCGCGGTTCGCCGCCCGCCAGGACCGCCTTCCAGGTGGCCAGCCCCATGACGTGCCCCCAGGGCGAGATGGCGGGGCGGCGGGCGGGCTCCAGGGTGATGGGGTCGATCAGGTGGGGGACCGGGTTGTCCGCATTGTCGCCGCCGCCGCCGCCGCCGTCCTCCCCGTCCGACCCGTCCCGGGCGGCCGCGCGCGCGCGGTACCGCTCGGCGCGCGAGATGCCGCCCCACGCATTGACCAGGGCGGCCTCCGGGTCCTCCGGCTCCTCCTCCTCCTCCCGGTACCGACGGCGTGGGGCGGCGGGGGCGGCGAAGGCGGAGGGAGCGGCGGCGCGGCGCCCCGCCGGGCGGCCGTACCCGCCCTCGTCGGAGGAGGAGGAGCCGCCCGCCCGGCGCTTGCGGCGGCGCCCGCCGCCGCCCGCGCGCGGCGGGCGCGGTGCGCGCGCCCGCGGCGCTGTGGCCGCCGCCTCCGGCACGGGCGGCGGCAGGCCGGCCATCACCGCCGCCGCCACCGCCTCCCGTTCCGCCTTGCCCGCCCAGTACTCGGTGCACACAGCCCGGGCGGGGTCCAGGGCTTCTATGGCGGCCGCCACCTCCGGCTGGCAGAAGCCAAAGTATTCCGGCCCCGCGATCGCCGTCTTGGGCGGCGGCGGCAGGTCCTCCCCCTCCGCGATGCGGGCCTGGATGACGGCGTTGATGCGGCGCAGGACGGCGGACCAGCAGCCGGTGCAGGACTTGGCGACCAAGGGCTCGTCCGGGCGGTCGGCGGCGGTGACGGTGAAGGTGGGGGCGGGCCAGTGTTCCCCGCCGGCCCCCACCACCCGGCACTCGTGGACGGTCAGCTGGTCCAAGGCCACCGACGACCGGAAGGAGACGCGGGAGACGAAGCCGTCCGGGAAGATGTAGCCCGCGTTGTGCCAGCCCGGCTCGGCCCGCAGGGCGCCCACGGACACCAGCTCGGCGTGCTTGGACGACTTGAGGCGCAGGCGGCCCCGGTTGACGTGGCCGGACCGGGCGACCGCGACCAGCGACCGCCCGCGCAGGGGGCGGGCGGCCAGGGCGGCCGCGTCCGCGATGGCTTCGGGAGGCACGACAGGCGGGAGAGGGGGCGGGGGCGCGGGGGCGGCGGCGGCGGCGGCGGCGGCGGCGGCTTCAGGCGGCGGCGGCGCGGGCGTGGCCGTGTCCAGGCCGGCCTCGGCCGCGGGGGCCGCGCCGGGCGGCGGCGGCGGCGGCGGCGGCGGCCCCAGGGGCAGCATGACCACCCCGCCTCCGTCCACCACCACCCCATCATCCCCGTCCGCCGTCGCCGGCCGGCGGCGGCGGGAGCCGGGCGGCCGCACGCGCGACCCGGACCGTGACTTTTTGGAGGGCGGCGGGGCGGTGGCGGTCGTCGCGGCCGCCGCCGGCTCTGCCTCCTCCTCGTCCTCCCCCACCTCGCGCGCGGGCGCGCGGGCGGGCGTCACGACTGCGGGCGGCGGTGGGGGCGGCGGCGGCGCGGCCACGGCCGCCGCCGCCGCCGCGACGGCCGCCTCCAGGGCCGCCATCAGCTCCTCCGGGGACGCCTCCACGACGGTCCCATCGGGCAGGCACTTCATGAGGCGGTGCGGGATGGTGGTGGACGGCGGGGGCGGGGGCTGCAGCGTGGCGGGGACCACGGGGGGCGGCGGCGGCGGCGGGGGGGGCGGGGGGGGCGGGGGGGGCTGGGCAGCGGTGCGCGCGCCCGCGGACCGGGGCGACCGCGCCTTGCGGGCGCCCGCCGCCGACGGGATGGGCGGGTTCAGGGGGCCGGCCGGGGCGCAGTCGCCGCCGCCGGACGAGGTGGCGGGCGTGGCCACGCCGGATGAGCAGCCCCCGCCCCCGCCGCCCGACCCGCCCGCCGAGCGGGGGCGCGGGTGGCGGCAGCCGCCCCCGCCGCCGCCGGGGACCCACGTCCCGTCCGCCGCCTTGACGCGCCCGCCCCGGAAGGCGCCGATGAAGACGCCGTCGCCCAGGGCGGCCAGCGGCGCCTTGGCCGGGCGCGGGCGGGGCGGGAGGAGGGGGGGAGGGGCGGCGGTGGCAGCAGGGGCGGCGGCGGTCGTCGTCGTGGCCACCCTCGGCGGTTGCGCCGACCCCTCACGGGACGAGGCCGCGGGCGCGGGCGCCGGCTTGGGCGCCACCGCCACCACCGCCGGCCGCGCGATGCGCCCGCCCGTCCCGGACACCTGGTCCGCGCCCAGCCCGGCCCGCACCCGCCGCACAAAGGCGTGGCCGCCCGACGCCAACCCGGCCGCTGCCTCGCCCTCGTCGCCCCGGCACAGCTCGATCGCCCGCGCCGCCTCCGCCTCGGTGACGGTGGGGCACATGGCGCGGACCTCCGCCACCTTGCGGGCGCGCTCCTGGGCCTCGAAGGCGGCCAGCATGCGCCGCTGGAGGTCGACCTGGTTTGTTTGAGGGGGGCGGGAGACGGAGAGGAGAGGAAGAGGCGGAGTGGAGAGGGGGGCAGAGCGAGAGGCGCGAGGTCGGTTTTCCCGGCGTCGCTCCGTCGCTCTCAACGTCCTTGTCTCCGCCCCCGCGCGCGCCCGCCACCCGCCCAATTCGGGCCCCGCCACCCCACAAAATGCTTCCACATCGCCTGGCCGACCCCTTCGTGCCCGTGTCCGGCCGCGGAAGGGCGGGACGGCGGAGACCGTTTCGGCCGAGAAAACGAATGGTGCGCATGCGCGCACACACTCGCGCCCGCTCCCTCCCTCCCTCCCTTTCTCTCTCTGGACACGCACCCGCTGCTGAATGATGGCCTTTTCCTGGGCCGACAGGTCCCGCCCTTCCAGCGACTTGAACACGTCGTCCGAGCTGTGCGTTTGTTTGGGGGGAGGGGGTGGGGGGATGGAGGCCGTCAGCGGTGCGTGGGCGCGGACTCTGTCGGCGACAGCTCCGCTCTCAGCTCTCTCGCACACGCGCTCCCTCAACGCACCGATGCGTCTGAATGGCCGCCGCCCCGTTGACAAACATGTCTTTGATGGATTCGCCGCCACCCCGAGGGGTAGGGCTGCCGTCCGCGGCGGCTTCCGCGGAATTCTCGTCGGTCTTCATGAGGGGGAGGAGGCGCGTCGTCGCGACGGCGCGCATTCTGAGAGAGCGAGAACGAGGGAATGAGAGAGAGAGAGTGGAGGGGGAGGGAGCGAGCGAGAGCGGCGCTCTCTCTCTGTTCACACTCCTCTCTTCACTCCTCACCCGGGCGACATGCTGGCGCCTGCCTGCCGCCCAGCGGCTGGTCGACCAGGACGTGCCGGCGCCCAGCCAGTGAGGCGAGCAGCAGCGGCACGCCCGCTGTCCGCGCGCCCGTGGCCGCGCGGACTGTACCCCGCACGCCGCGCCCCCCTTCGACCCGCGGCCTTCCCCTCCCTCTTAACCGACCCGGCCACGGCCGCGACCCTCGCCTCGCTCGCCTCCGCGGGCGCGGTCGTCGCGGCGGGGTCGCGCCTAGTCACGGCCGCGCCCACCACGCCGTCCGTCCTGGCGGCCGTCTCCTTTAAAACGCTCGTGCCCGCCCTGCAGTTTGTGTCCGTCGGCACCACCCTCGCCCGGGCGGGCCTCGGGAGCAGCGGCGGCGGCGGCAGCCCCGCCCTGGGCGGCCTCGGCCTCCTGGCCCTGCCCGCCGCGGCCGCTTTGTTCGTGGGCGTCGGCGTGGTCGCCGGCGCGGCCGCGGGCGCGGCCGCGGGGCGGGCGCGCGAGGCCCGCGGCACGCCGGAGGTCGTGGCTGCTCTTTCGGCCTGCGGCAACGCTGTGACCATCCCCACCTGCTTGCTTGCGGCCCTGCTGCCGGCGGGGAGCGCCGAGGCGGACGCGGCGGCCGCGTACGTGGCCCTTTACGCGGCGGGCTGGTCGCCCCTGCTGTGGACGGTGGGCGCGGGCCTGGTGGCGCGGGCGGCGGCGGCAGCGGGTGGGAACGCGCCGGGTGGCCGCCAGGCAGGCGCCCCCAGCCTCGCCGCAGCCATCTGGCGGTCGGCCCGCTCCTCCCCGCCCCTGGCCGCCACGCTGGCGGCCGTGGCCCTGGGCGCCTCCCCCCTGGGACCCGCCCTCTTCCTGGGCCCGGCCGAGCTGGCGGCGGCCGCCGGCACGCCCGCCACCCTCACCCGCCTCGCAGCCTGGCCGGTCGCGGCCGCCCGGGCTCTTCTCGTCGGCCCCGCCCGCCTCCTCGCGGCGGGCGCGCTGCCGGGCCAGTTGCTGGTTCTGGGTGCCTCTCTCGCCCCGCCGGCCGGTCAGAAAAAGCCCACCACCGCCCGGCCCGGCCCGCTCCCCACGCTCCTCGGCCCCGAGCCTGCCGCCCTGGCCGCCGTTGCCGCCGTCCGCATGCTCGTCTTGCCCGCGGTCGGCTTGGCGGCCGTCGGCGCCGCCCGGGCGGCCGGGTGGGGTGTCGGCCTGGATCCCGTCGCCGCCCTGGTCCTGTGCATCCAGGCCGCCGTCCCGCCCGCCCAGACGGTCGTGGTGATGGCCCTGGCGGCTGGGGACAGGGGAGGCAGCGACGGCGTCAGCGGTGACGGCGGCGGCCTCGCGGCCCGTCTGGCGGGCCTCGTCGTGCGCCTGTACGCGTGGTCGGCCCTGCCCATGTGCGTGGCAGCCATCGGGTCGGCCCGCTGGGTCGGGGTGCGGCTGGCGTGAAAAGTTTGTGAGAGAGCGGGAGAGATGGACAGAAGAGGAGGGGCGGGGGGA
>Ga0114918_10004077_pt1 | contig 12745 bp, 16 predicted proteins | sample LantaG_FD_87015 | JGI IMG/M metagenome (GOLD analysis project Ga0114918, IMG submission 87015) | Deep subsurface microbial communities from Baltic Sea to uncover new lineages of life (NeLLi) - Landsort_02402 metaG | ecosystem: Environmental > Aquatic > Marine > Oceanic > Sediment | place...
ACGACAGATTGTATTGTAAACAAGGTATCAATAATGACGGTTGTTGGTATCTTGTGAATAGTATTGTCTGTTATAAATGTGTTATCGTTCTTGCTAGAGGCATTGCCTATATCCTTTGGATGTAGGCCGTTACCATTACACTAGATGAAAATTCAATACGAGTGAAAAATAAGCATTATAAGGACTGATCACTCTTATAATGTGAATTAGAAGCTTTATGTTGTTTCTCGTCTTATGCTAGTCGATATTTTCAAGGAGTGTTTTAAATCGGAATATAGTTAGATAAACACCCACTATTATTTATTTGGTCGCAGATGTAATAATAGTTTTTTTTATAAAAATTTTTCAATCATACTTTCAAATCTCCAAGCATGATGTTTAATTAAATATGCTTCTATTAGTAGAATAGAAATAGCAGTTAATAATCCTATAACCATAATAATCAGATAAAAATAATTTGATTGTAAATATTCTGCTTTTAAAAATTCTTCAAATTCTTCAAAACTAATATGTTTATTTTTATCAGCATCTATAGCAATGAATAGATCTTCGATAGAATGTTGTCTTTTATTATTATAACCCATAGATGCTAATGTATTTTCTAATTGACGCTTAGTTATTTGATGATTTTTATTTTTATTATATAAGTTCCACAATTTCTTAACCTTTTCTTCACTATCATAATTATTCGATAATAATCTAGCGAAATAATTTTGAATACTAATAATAATATTATCAGGTGCTAAATAACTAGTTATCATCATAATAAATGCCAACGACCATCCCCTTCTCCAATTTTTAAATTTGTGAGTATTATATGCTATTACTCCAGTTGCTCCGATTAAAGCAAAATAATTAATCATTGATTGATTAATATAACCAAAAATCGTAGAATTATTTGGATTATATAAATATAACCATATATTTCTAAAAACATAAATACTTGGACCTCCATTATAACCTAATGATGTAGCAATCATATCTACATTTGGAAAATACGGTATTAAAATATCATACATTTTATATTTTATTAATAATAAAGGTATCAAAATTACTATAATAACTATATAAATAACTGTTCCAAATATATTAGATTTTAAATCTGTTACTTTGTTATGTAAATCTAATGTATCTCTATTTTTATCATTATTAGATTCTAAAATTATATTTTTTATATTAGTTTCATCTATTGATGTTAAGTTATTCTTACTCATATATATTATATAATTAAAAAAATTATATAATATAATATAGTTAAAATTACAACCGTGAAACAATATGTTTCCTACATAAACAACAATTATTGCTCATATTATTATTTTGTTTAATATTCTTTATAAAACAAGGTATACATATTTTATGTTCACAAATTGGAACTATAAAATTATTAGTCCCCATATCTTCAAGACATATTGGACATTCATTTTCTTTATTTTCTTTATTTTCTCTCATTAAAGTTTCTCTTACCGCATTTTCTAAACTAGTTACCTTATCAATTAAAGAGTTTTGATACGAATAATCTATTTTTATTGGAGTTATTGGAATGGGTGTTTTTATATCATCTAATTTTGGGATTAAATCAGGAGTATGTATTGAAGTTTGGAGAGATAATGGATATATACCCTTATTTAGATAGTTATTCATTTCTTCTTCATCTTTAAATTTTTTAATAAGATTATCAATTTCTTCGAAATCGTCATTCATTGTTAAGTTAATAACCATCAATTATTTAACATATAAGTATTCAATTTTATTATTAATTAAAATGAAAATTGAATTCATTTATTAAAATACAAAAAACTTCTTAAAATTTATTAGCTTAGACTAGTCGTAGAAAGAACAAACAATATTAAATTAAAACAGTTTTCACTTGTCTTTTACTTTTATAAATTACACTACCTACATCAGGTCCTTTTTTTAGATTATTACACTTGGTATAACATACCTTTACATTTTTAAGATTTTTAAACTTTGTATTATCTTTACATAGTTGGGCAGCATAATTTAATACCTCCTCGTCTGGATTATTGTCTTTAATAATAACATGACACGATGGAAATGAATTTAGATGTAACCATATAAAATCACAATTAAAATTAATTATATTCCAATTTTCCTTAGCATTTTGTCCAATTATTATTTGAGTATCATTAAATTCCTCAGTCTTCATAGTTAGATTATATTATATCATTATGTAATAAAATATAATCAATTTTAAATTAATTAAAATAAATATGAGTTCTAGTAACTATTCCATCTGAGTATTTTTTATATTCTTCTTGTTTTTTACTCCATTTTTTATATTCTTTAATAGTCATCCAATATGTATGAGTTCGCACCATAATCCTTAATATATATTCAGATATATTCTTTATATTCTTTTCTATAAAGGTGACCCCCAGTCCTCAAATTGTCTAGGAAAACAGTTACATATTAAATTTTTATCAGACGATTCTTTACCACATAAGTTACATAGATAAATTAAAGATTTTTGGTTAATTAAAGTAGATAATATACCTTGATTATGTAAATCATTCAACTCTGAAAATCCTCCAATATGTTTTCCAAATATGAATATATTAGGGACTGTTTTCTGTTTGGTGTGAGTCAATAACTCTTGACTTAACATAGATCCTTCTCTTATTTTATCCAATTCAATTAATTGAACATTAACATTATAATTCTTTAATAAACCTATAGCCTTATGACAAAAACTACATGTTGTTTTACTAAAAATACAAATACTATCTGGATCAATGTAGAATTCTATCATTTAATTATATAAATGATTGTATATTAGTATTTAAATAAGAATACTAATATACAATAATTATTTATTATGTTTGATTTCTAAATTATGCTTTACTTTCTGCGACTGTCTCCTTATTTTTAATAAAGTGTCGATTCATAAATCTTTGAATATTAAAATAAGTTACTACTGTAGTGTCATCTGTTCCAAGTAAACTTTTAAGTTTATTATCCGGTTTAATTTCTCGCTTATTCTCATTATTTGCCAATGAATTTTGTCGGATGTAATTACAGATAAACTTTGTAACATCAGTTCTAGCACACTGGGTTCCATGATCTTTACCCATAAAATCACATAGATCATCAGAAATGGGAGAAGCTTCTGCGAAGCCAGATGGTTTTCTATTTCCCTTTGATTGTTTCTTAGTGGCATCCTTCTTATGATGTTTAATCTCTTTCTTAACAGTCTTTTCCAGACTCTTTAACTGAGTAGATAAAGCGGTAATTTGAATTTTAAACTGTGATAGTGTCCCAAGAATTGCTGTAAATTGGTTATCAATTGGAGATACCTCCTCAACCTCTGTCTTAATCTCTGTAGTAATATCGCTAACTGTAGTTGTCATTATTATATATTACATTGATGTAGTGTCTTTAAATATATTTTTCATATTAAAAATAAAAGTATTTGAAATAATTATATAAAGAATAAAATATTTTTATAATTATTTATTAAAATTATGCCTTGTCGGACTCCTTCGAAGAATTATCACGACGATTGCGATTTCTTCCATCTGATCCAGAATGTAGTTTCCACTCACCATTCTCATCTTGCTCTCTAGGTCCAGCTCCACGAGGTCGCTCTCTGCGATTACCACGAGATTAAGTATTTCGTCTAGGAGGGGCATTTGAACGATTCTCATTACGAGTCTCGCATAATAGCTTTCCTCCCTTCATACCCTTAATATCTCCGGCTTGATACTTATGACTATTTGAATTGTCTACTGTAGATAATGTAAATTGAACATACTCTCCTTGAACAAGATACTTATATTGCTCCTCACTTACACAAATAGCACTATGATGAGCAAACACATCTTCTGGAATACTATCATCAATACTATCCATTACGGTAATAAAACCATATCCTGCTTTGTTGTTAAACCACTTAACACGACCTTGGTAAACTGTTGCCTCTTCTGTAGAACTCATTATAAAATATATTAGAGTAAAATCTTTAAATAGTTTAAAATATTATTATTCGATAGTTGTAAGTAAAAAACTTAAATATTCATAACTAGGAAGCTCCTCATATTTTAAATTATAAACATAATCCAGCATATCTTTTATTTTATATGAAATATTACTACAAATTTTTTCATAGGTAATATTTTTCTTAATATTATAAACTTTTAATATTCTCTCTTCTTTACTCTCACCTTTAATTTGTTGCCACGGTAATCTTTTATTTAATAAAAATATTAATATATATACGAATGAAATTAGATCATCGCGCCGACTAGGTTCTTGTCCCTCGTGAACATTTTTGCTTATATAACGCAATGTACCAATAATATTTAAATGCTCAATACATGGTTTATGTTTTCCATTCTTATCAATATATTGTTTTGCTAATCCAAAATCTATTATTTTTACATCCTTTTTATTTTTTGTAATCAAAAAATTATCTGGTTTAATGTCTCGATGAATTATACCATTGTTATGAATTTCTTTTAAACAATTCAACATTTTTAATCCAATCCATTTAATCTCTCCAAGCGTCTGTTCTGTTATCCCAAAATAGTAATCATCTATCTTATCACCTAATAATTCCATTATTATATAATCAAAATTTAATGTTTGACCGAAATATTTCACACTAGGAACTACCTTTAAATGTTTCAAATGTCTTAATATGATTATTTCCATTTTTAATATATTTTTTATAGATTTTTTTGAAATTTTTATTGCTACATTATTATTTTTATGACTATTTATCCCCCTCCATACTTCACCATAAGAACCTTTCCCAATTTGTTCTATTAATTTATAATCATTTATAATCATTACTAATTATAACCCATATATTTTTTTATACAACTTATTTTATTTAAAATTGAATTCTAATAAAGATAAAAATATTATTTAAATTAGTATAATGGTAATCATCTGTAAAGACACATTCTCTCAAAATGAATTATATCAAGAACATTTTGATAAATTCCCTTTTGAACTCAGCGATTTTCAAAAATATTCCATTCAGGCTATTCTAGAAGGAAATCATATTCTTGTCACCGCACATACTGGTAGTGGTAAGACATTACCTGCTGAATTTGCTATTGAACATTTTGTAGCTCAGGGAAAAAAGGTTATATATACTTCACCTATTAAAGCACTTTCTAATCAAAAATTTCATGAATTCTCTAAAAAATTTCCAAATATCTCTTTCGGAATTCTTACAGGAGATATTAAATTTAATCCTGAAGCAGATGTATTGATTATGACAACTGAAATTTTGAGAAATACATTACTACAAAAAAATACCAACAATCAATCTGTTCCTTTAAAATTTGAAATGGATTTTGAAAATGAACTTGCTTGTGTTATATTTGATGAAGTTCATTACATTAATGATGCTGATAGAGGAAAAATATGGGAAGAAACTATTATGTTCCTCTATAATCATATTCAATTAGTTATGTTATCAGCTACTATTGATCGACCTAGTGATTTTGCTAACTGGATTGAAGATGTAAAATCCGACGAAAATAATAAAAAATCCGTATATTTAGCTCCAACAAATCATAGAGTAGTACCATTAAAACACTATTTATACACAACTATGCCTCAAGGACCACTTAAAAATATAAAGGACAAGGAATTTCTTAAATATATTAATAAGTTCTTACATAAACCAATTGAAATTAAAGATAATGTTAAAATGTTTCACGAAGATAGTTATGAAAAAGTTAAAAAATTAAAAGATTATATTAACAAGAATAACTGTTTTATCAAACCTTCATTCGTTTTAAATGAACTTACGAAATATCTTAATAGAAATAATATGCTTCCTGCTATTTGTTTTGTATTTTCAAGAAAATCAGTAGAAAAATATGCTCAATTTATTAACTTCTCTTTGTTTGATGAAGATTCAACTATTCCATCTACAATCAGAAATGAATGTAAACAAATTTTACGAAAACTTCCAAATCACCAAGAATATATAAATCTTCCCGAATTTGAATTTATTGTTAAGTTGCTAGAAAAAGGTGTCGCTATTCATCATTCAGGAGTTATGCCTATTTTCAGAGAAATGATTGAGCTACTATTTGATAAAGGATATATTAAACTATTATTTGCTACAGAAACATTCGCAGTAGGAATTAATATGCCCACAAAAACTGTAATATTTACTGGATTTGATAAATTTAATGGTTCTACTATGAGACTATTATATCCTCACGAATATACTCAAATGGCTGGTAGAGCTGGAAGAAGAGGGTTGGATACTATCGGTCATGTTATTCATCTTAATAATATGTTTTCATTACCATATACACATAGTTATAGTAATCTATTAAATGGAAAACCACAAATATTACAATCAAAATTTAAAATTTCATATAATCTTCTATTAAATTTTCATCAATATGAAAATAACACATTAGATTTCGCTTCAAAAAGTATGTGTAATGGAGAAATCGAAAAGGAGTTGCGATTAAATGAAGCAAGACTTAATGATATTAACATTAGATATAATAGCAAAATTTCCAATCCCACATATGAAGCTGTTATTAAAAATAAAGATAAATATTGCGAATATATAAAACTTACCAGTAATTTAAACAATTGTAAACAAAAAATTAGAAAACAAATACAAAAAACATTATCTCAAATTGAAAACGGAAACAAACAATTCAAAAATGAATTAGAACAATATAATTCTATTATTCAAATTGAAAATGAGATTTTACAACAAGAACAATATATTACAAAATTAAAAGAGCATTTCCTTTCAAGATACAATGAAATCACATTATTCTTAAAAAATATGGAATTTTTAACAAATGAAAATACTGTATCTGAAAAAGGTATTTGTGCCACATATATTCAAGAAACTCATTGTCTAGCATTTGTTGATTATTTCTTTAAAAGTAATTATCTTCAGGAACTGTCTGCTATGGATATTGCGGCTATGCTGAGTTGCTTCGCTAATATTAGAGTTAAAGATGAAGTTAAAATACATAATATAGACTCATTATCTACAAATTCTGTATTAAAAAATACTCTTAAAACACTTGATAATATGTATGAAGAATATTTGACTGAAGAATCTAGAAATGGTAATGCTGATGTTGATAATTTAAATATTACTCTAGAACTTGTTGTTGCTATTCACGAGTGGTGTAATTCACCAGACGAACAAAGTTGTAAATTTATTTTACAAAAATGTGAAATTGAATATGAAATATTTACAGGTGAGTTTATTAAAGCTATACTCAAAATTAATAATATGGTTAATGAATTAAAAAGTGTTGCGGAGTATATGAGTAATGTTGATCTTCTACACAAACTATCACTTATCCCTGATCTAACACTTAAATTTATTGCTACTAATCAATCATTATATATTTAATATAATAATACATAAATATCATTACAATAAATTTAATATTTTTTATCTGATTTATTTTACCCAAATATAGATTTGTCTGTCACTAGTTCCTGGACAAGCATACCTAAGCTCCCTATCATAGCTAATCTACCGTTATTTAGTTCGATATTTAATAATTTTTTACTTTCTTCATCATCTAAGTCATAATTTAATAAAAAATTGTAATCTCCTGGTTGGTAATTATCCTTTAATTTATAATTATTGGAAGGATCTTCAAACGGATCTTTCCATCCTCGAATCATAGATGATGTTTCAGAAGCTAACATTAATGTAACAAACCCTAACTGAACACTTGCTGGTAATTTGTCAAAATCATGAATTGATACACTATTCGTCATTAACTCTGTCACGGGCATACCAACTGCTGCTAACATTGCTATTCTACCATGTTTAAGTTCAGCTTCACGGAATAGCTGAATATTATCATCAGTAGATAAATTTAATGGATCAAAATTTTCGATAGGTTTTGTTGAACCTACAATAACTGGAGAAGTTGTCTTGGTAGACGGCGCTAAGATGTTAAAACCATTTATTAAAAATGGTAGTAAAAGAAAACTTAGTGATTTAGCAATCATATATATAATATTGCTAAATTTTTTTATATTATTTTACTAAAACATTAAACCATTATGGTAACAATTCTGACTCAGTATTTTCTGACTCAGTATTTTCTGACTCAGTATTTTATCGATTTGTATCACATTCTATTAATTTGTAATCTAAATCAAAACATCCCACTATACAATCATCATTACCATCACATCTATCCAATAAATTTTTATTTTCTAAAAAAAGATTTAAGGTTGTATTAAAAAATGTATTTTCATCAATATTGATTTGCTCCTGCATACAAGAACCATGTTTCTCCCATTCATGTTCCCATAATGTATCATCACATTTATGCCAATATGTATTCATATCTGTTAGTAATGACCCAGTTGGTTCGGTATATGATACTGTTTTACAATTTTCTGGATATGATGTGCTGTTTATTTGAGGCCATAATCCATGAATCATATACTCTGAACTACACCATTTTTGAACTGCTAATTCATAATAATTATATATATTTTCTGAATTTATTAAAAATATATTTCCTAATAATACTATTACTTTTAAAATCATCTATATATTCTAATAATAGTATTATTTCTTTATTTTTTTGCCTTTTTTGCTTTCTTTGCCTTTTTTGTTTTCTTTGCCTTTTTTGTTTTCTTTGTTTTCTTAGTTTTCTTATATTTCAGCCTTCTACCTCCTCCCATATAGTTGGTCAAATCTGTTTGCGTCACATATATGTAGAAATTGTCCGGAAAAAGTGTTTCTTTTAAACACCTCATCATAGCGGCATTTTGCGCCGCCGCACCGCCAAATGGAGGAACGAAGTTAAAAGTGAGGCGACTATCTTCACCTGGTAGTAGAGCTCTGTTTAAACCAGTTTGACTAATATAGTCTGAATTAGGGTCATGTGCGACTCCATTTATTATTGCTTCTACTCTAAAATTTGCCCGCTGATTACTTTGGTGGGGTGTCTGTGTAGGTTGTCTATGTACGGTATTATGCTCAAACATACCATGTTGCGTATTTAGTTGGAATGGTCTGAAATGAATGCTTAAATAGAATGGTTCCATTGTTGTTGATGGAATTCCATTGTTTCTAAATCTGTAAAATTGAATATATACACCGGTTGGCGTCACATTTATATATATACAGTGACGTACTCGTACTCTCTTCTCAAGGCTTCTCTAAGACACGCTTTAAGTTGATTACGAGCTTCCCTATGGGGACCATCCTGTTCAGGAGTATGATTTATACCACCGTTAATATATGTATCACGACGATTACCCAGAGTATTTCGTATGCGTTTACTAAATAACCAAAACAATAAATCACGATCCCTATCTGTTCCTCCCTTCATAGAAAAATTTTCATCTTTAATATTGCTATTCGATTCGATAGATTTTTTATTAAGAGCCAATGGTATATAAATTTCACCAATAAACTCGAGGTTATCTTCTTCATTGTCTACTTCATCAATACCCATATGATATATAATTACATAATAATATGTAACCTAATCTTTTTTTTTAATGTTGCTTCATCTTGAAAGACAAATACTTTGAACTTATATTTTTGATAATCGTGTAGTTCGAATCTAGAAGTAATTCTAGAAACAGATTTTAATTTATCTAAATAAACAATGTATTGAAACAAACCATCATTACGCACAATTTTATCAAATACATAACCATCATATTCTACCTCTAGAATTTCTGTATTCGTAGAACATAAGTGGAGAAGACTACAATCAGTTTGGATTTTACGAATAGCTCTCATAGTCGTATTAATATAATCTAATTTTTCAGTCCAATTATTATAGAATTTATCAAAGTTACTTCCATAATTAATCATATTCATATTTTTTTGAAGTTTCGCCATATTTAATAAGTCAACTAATCTTCTAATTGGAGACGTACAATGAATATAAGACTCTAACTCCAACATTTCGTGACATTTCCGCTCATCGTATAAATCATATTGACCGCATGAACTATTCCATATTTTTAAGAAATCATTCACATCATCGGGTAATGTTTTATTTCCTTCGTAATCTTTGTTAAAATTAACAGAACGATATATTCCATTATTATATTTCACCATATCTCTAGAAGTATAGTAATTCATTAATATCATTAGATAGGCTACTACATCATGACTGTCTTTAATTCTTTTTAAATATTTATAGTCCTTTGATAATTTATCAACAACATCAAACATTAATTTATAGTTCTTATCTTTCAATAGTTCTTTACTATCGTAAACATGATTTTTATAAACATTAATATATGTGTTTTCCAAACAATAACCGATAATTTCATTATCTTTAATGGTTAAATCAATACAAAATGCTAATCTATCTTCTTTTTCACATAAACTACAAACACAATTAGACAATGTAAGAGGCATCATAGGTCTTTTTCTATCAGGTAGATAAATAGTAGAAATCCTCTGTGAGAATGATTCCCATAAATCTAATTCTTCCATCCATAAAGGAACATTTGAAATATAAATACTAATTTTATAAGCATTATTTCCTAACTCTGTAATACTAAACGCATCATCATAATCACTGGTTTCTTTAGAATCGATACTATATACTTGTTCATTTGTTCTATCTTTAATATCATATTTTTCTATCATAGATGATATAAACTCGGGAGCTGTTTTTCTTTTTAATTTATTGCTTACTGCTTTGTTAAATTCTTGAATAGAAGCATATAGACTTTTACAATATAGTTGATATTCATAAAAGTTTGATAATATATCAACATCACCTAACACACTTACGATGGTGCCTTGTGGATGCTTATTATCCCAATTATTATATTTAAATACAATATATTTATTATCTGTGTTTTTTGAAAATCCCAACTTTACATTATAAGGTGTAACGAATTCCGGAAATCGTCTATCATCTGGTATACACTTATAAAGGAATTTATCTTTGTATTTTCCGTATGTCTTATTTCCTTTTAATACCAATATTCCAGGAATAGAAGGCATAGATCTTACGCTAGAATGTAAAATATTTACCGTTTTATCATGAAGTTCAAAAACATCACTCGAAAATAGTTTTGATTTGGTTGGCTCTATGTCTATTTTTTCAGTTTCATTCAACGATAAGGCATCTACCAAACTCCAGTCTTGATAGTTCCGATCGTTTATTAATATCTTATAAGACGCCATATTAAATAATAATAATAAATATTTATTATTTAATTATATCAATTTTACTTTTTATTAAATAGAATAAAATACAAGTCATATATAGAAATTATCGTTGCCAACTGATAATAACTCAGAGGATTCGGAATAAATTGTAGAAATTTATAAATAATATCTTTATGTCTTGATTCGATATTAATTTTACAAGCATTATTATACATATCAGTCATAATACATCTCCATTTATTAAAATATTGTAGTAAAACAGCAATTAATATTACAGATAAATGTAATAAATGGTGACCAAATAGAATTGAACCAAACCATAAATAACAAGATAATATATGATGAAAAAAACTATTACTATATGTATACATAGACGGTGCTCTACAATCAGATGTAACTTGATCCATTGAAAATGAATAAAACGCAATTATTAAAAATAATACCACCCGGGCTCTTAAACTTCCAAACATTATATATATATAATTTCGATAATTTCTGAAATTAATTAATCTTTATTTTTAATATCTCATTTATTAAGAACGAAGAAAACAAAATTATCAAATACAAAACTGTGCGAGGATTTTCTATTTTAAACATTTTTATATATAAATTAATTAATCTTTAATTTCTTCTTCTTTAATTTCTTCTTTTGTAATATCATTTTCGGTTATATTCTCGTTATCTAATTTACATTCTTCATCTTTATCCATTTTCTTAACAGTTTCTCTCTTTACATTCTGTCCTTGTAACATCGTAACTAATAAATGATTTGAAATTGCTACATTATTCATATATGTTTTATATTTAAACACAGAAACACTGGTATTTTCGCTAAATTCAAAACTATACCACCAATAAGCCGGTATAAAAATAATTTGTCCCACATGTAATGTAACTTCAAGAGTTTTCAATTTATCAAAATCTGACTTAAATTGAGATTGAACGTTCCAAGGATTAACTGGAGATATAAATTCAAAATTATCATAATCCTTGATAGTGTATAAATATTTCGCTGATTTTGGAGGAATCATTTTTACTTTAATACTACCTTGTGTAACTAAAAAGAAATTTCTATAATTTAATTCATATTTCAGAATAGTTTTAGTATTTTTTGACGAAAACATTAAATCATATATACAATTGCTTACAGAGTAAGGTCTCAAAAAATTATCATTATATCTAAATGTTTTAATCATGCTGGTTTCATCTAAAAAATCATAATTATTTTCGCTAATAAATCTCTCGTTTTCGTCCTTTCTAAATATTTCCATTGCTGTATTTAATGTTAAAGGTAGATATAATTCACTTGTATCATCATATTCTTTAACATTCCTTACCTTTATATCGAATGCTCCAAAATTATTTCCAATATAATCAAGATTACATTCCTTCATTAGACCATCAACCTTATAATCAAAAATGACTGGTTGTCTTAAATCACATATCTCTTCTAGTTTATCCTTAGATGGTTGTTCAATTTCATATACTTCTAAATCATCACTAACTTTCAAATGAAATGTTATATGGATATAAATAAATAAAACAATACAAAATATTAAAACTGTAAATAGGCTTTTCATATTATTTTATTTTTAT
>Ga0114918_10004078_pt1 | contig 12744 bp, 11 predicted proteins | sample LantaG_FD_87015 | JGI IMG/M metagenome (GOLD analysis project Ga0114918, IMG submission 87015) | Deep subsurface microbial communities from Baltic Sea to uncover new lineages of life (NeLLi) - Landsort_02402 metaG | ecosystem: Environmental > Aquatic > Marine > Oceanic > Sediment | place...
GCACGGCCCAGGTACCGCAGCCCGTGCAAAAAGCTTTCGTTATCGTACTCGTACAAAAAATGCTTATAAATCCACTGGATGCTCTCCTCCGGTGTCTTGTCAAGACTGTAAAGAGCGGAAAGCGCGCTTTGCAACTCGTAGCCCCCGGCTCCAAAAAGTATCTTCAGTACCCCGAAAATGTTCTCCTCAACGTCTCGCCATCCTGTCGCTATGTCTTCTTCACGGATCCTCTCCAATTTCGATTCTGACACTGAAATAGCCTGCAGGTCGTTTATCGCAGACCGCAAATCACCGTGCGCATTTTTAGCCAGACTAATCAGCGCACTATCATCTATCTTGATCTCGGCATCATCGCTTATCCTTCTCAGCACACGGAAAACCGTTCCTGCCTTTATCTGCTCGAACTTAATAACCTTACAATATCTCTGTAAACCTTGCCCCATTTTGTATTTATCGTTCGCCGTGAGGATTATTGGCTGTGTGCTTCTCTTCACTATCTCGGTTATCGCCTTTGTTCCACCACGGTCTTCTGTGCCATGAAGATTGTCCGCCTCGTCCAGAATGATCAATCTCGTCGTGTGACTGAAAGTAGTGCTTGTTGAAGCAGGTCCAACTATGCTTTTTATCACGCCCGCACTTCTCTGGTCCGATGCGTTTAACTCTATGACCTCCCACCCTTTCTCAGCCGCAAGTGCATACGCTGCGGACGTCTTGCCACAGCCTGCGGGTCCGTGCAGAATAGCGGCTTTCTTCGACTTCGCTTCTAAAACTTCCTCGGCCCACTCGCGCAACTCTTCTATTGCTTTCTCGTTACCAACAACCTCTCTCAACTTTTTTGGGCGGTATTTCTCTGTCCATTCCACGCTACTTCCCCGCATTACTGTTATATCATTAGACCTCCCATCCTTAATATCTTTCTCTCAACGGGGAAAGAACTACCGGAAAAAGCGAAAAGTTCTTATTTAAAAATAAAAAAGCTTCACTTTAGAAGCATGAGCGAGGATAAAAAAGTGAGGAAAAAGGAAAAGGCAGCAGAATCCGCAGCTTCTTTAATTAAAGACGGCATGGTGGTCGGTCTTGGCACGGGCTCTACGGCAGAACTTGCGATAAGAAGGATAGGCCGGAGGATAAAGGATGAAGAGCTTGAGATTTTGGGCGTTCCCACCTCGCTGAGAACAGAAATGATAGCAATAGATTATGGTATTCCACTTACCACGCTATCCGAGCATTCCTCTTTGGATATCTGCATAGATGGTGCAGATCAGGTTGATTCTCAACTCAATTTGATTAAAGGCGGTTGGGGCTTGCATACAAGGGAGAAAATAGTGTCGTATGCAGCGAAAGAACTGGTTATCTGTGTTGAAGAAGAGAAGGTGGTAGAGCAGCTCAATAAACCGGTGCCTTTAGAAGTTCTGCCCTACGCTACGAAAATAGTAGAGAAACAGGTGGAAGAGCTTGGTGGCACGCATGTTTTAAGGACTGATGGAACTAGGGGAGGTTATTTTGTAACTGAGCATGGCAATCTAATAATAGATGCGGATTTCGGCGTTATAAGCAATCCCGGTGAGATGAGCGTTGCACTTTCTTCTGTTGTCGGTTCTGTCGAGCATGGGATATTTACAAATGCTACTGAGGTACATGTGGGAAATGATAAAGGGGTTAAGATATTAAAGAGAGATTAAACATAAGGAAGAGGCTGGAGAAAAATGAAATTGTTGGTAAGCCCAAAGGATGTGGAGGAAGCGAAGGCGGTAATTCGTGGCAATGCTGATATTGTAGACGTGAAGAATCCGAAAGAGGGCTCTTTAGGCGCTAATTTCCCGTGGGTCATAAGGGCAATAAAAGAATTGGTAGAAAAGGAGGGCGGAAATGGCATGGAAATGAGCGCGGCAATCGGAGATTTTGATTATAAGCCCGGAACGGCATCTCTGGCTGCTTTGGGCGCTGCTTCAGCCGGTGCAGATTACATAAAAATCGGGTTGCTCAAGATAAAAACAAGACAAGAGGCGATAGATTTGCTTACCGGCGTGGTTAAAGCAGTGAAAGGTTTTGATTCAACAAAGAAAGTTGTTTCCGCTTTCTATTCTGATTATAAACGAATAAATTCGATTTCACCGTTTGAAATTACCGAGATCGGGAAGGAAGTGGATATAGATGTGGCAATGGTGGACACGGGCATAAAAGATGGGCGGTCAACCTTGGAGTTCCTCAGCGAAGAGGAGCTTAAGACATTTGTTTCTGAATCAAAGGCGCTTGGATTGGATACCGCACTCGCAGGCTCGCTCACATTTGATGATCTTCCGGTGATAAAGGAGATAAACCCTGATATACTCGGTGTGAGGGGCATGGTCTGCGGTGGCGACAGAAATGCTCAGGTAAGGGCTGAGTTAGTGACCGAGTTGCGAAGGAAAGTTTCAGAGTGAAGTTCAGGCACAATTAAAACCTTAGATGAAGGCACGGGATGACGAACAATGACAGATACTGAAATAAACAATCAGAAACTTTCGAACGAAGAATTGAAGGAGTTAGCGACCGGGTTGGAGAACTTTGGGGACATGCTCATAATGATGGGGACGCTTGCGACACTGGAGAAAGAGCTGATCGGTTTAGATAAACTCATGAAAAAGCTCTTCAAACCGGAGAATCGCGACTTGTTCCAGATAATGGAGGGCGATCAGGAATTGTGGGATAAAGCCTCGGCACTCCTGGCGAAGTGGAAAGTGCTCGAGGATAAAGATCCCGCGAAGCTCTCGCCAGATGAGCAGATAGAAGTAGGGGAGAGTTTTAAAGGATTTTCCAGCGTACTTAGCCAGGTTGTGGAGGGTATGATGCAGGGAGTGACGAAGTCAGAATAGAATAAGCTTTTATCCGCTCACCACATGCACTGAAGTCGCTTTAAAAGTTGCACAGACTTCATCCCCGTTTCGCAGTCCGAGACTTTCACGTGACTGTTTTGTAATAAGCGCAATAAGCCCGATATCCATTTTTACACGTGTTAAAGGGCCAATGTCATGCAGCTCTGTTATTCCCCCCATCATCTCGTTTCTGGCACTGCTGACGCCTCTACTTTCAGACAAAATTATGTCTTCCGGTCGTATGAATACTTTTACCGCTCCACCCGGGTACTCAGAAACGGCGAATATAGTACCCCCCGTACCCACTTCTATCTCGGCAATGCCATTCACATTATTTCGAACAACACCACATAATACATTCTCGATGCCAACAAAATCTGCTAACTCCTCGTTTAGCGGCTTATTAAAAATCTCGTGTGGAGTCCCTACTTGCATTATTCGCCCTTTCATCATCACGGCTATTCTATCGGCGAGTACCAATGCTTCTGTTTGGTCATGTGTTACATGAACCATGGTGATCCCGAACTCTTCTTTTACACGTTTCAGTTCTTCTCTCAGATAATCTTTCGTTCTGCGATCTAAAGCGGATAAAGGCTCGTCCAGAAGTAATATTGAAGGTTCAATGGCGATCGCGCGAGCAATTGCAACTTTTTGCTGCTCTCCTCCACTGAGCGTAGCAGGGTAACGATTTGCAAGGTGAGATATACTCAGCCAGTCCATTATTTCCTTCACGCGCTTCCTATTCGTATCCTGCGATGCAGACTTTTTCCTCGACTTCAACCCGAATTCTATATTCTGCTCAACGTTCAAATGTGGGAAAAGGGAGTAATCCTGGTAAATAAATCCAACCCGCCTCCTCTCCGGGGGGAGAATCGTTACATCATCCCCTTCTATCCAGACCTCTCCTCTGTCAGGAATGTAAAAACCGGCAATTGTCTCAAGGAGTAACGTCTTCCCAGCACCGGTGGGGCCCAGAATAACGAAATATTCTCCCTTTTCAATTTCCAAGTTTATATCGTTAAGAGCGAACTCTTTCCAATCCTTGTACAAGTCCCTTACTTCTATCATTTATTTACTTCTCCGCTGGAGCACCCTCAAAGCTATAAAAATAACCAAACAAATCGAGATCAGCAAAACCGAGATTGGTCTTGATGCAGCTAATCCAAACGAGGTGAACTTCTCGTATATCAAAATTGGCGCGGATATCGGATGGTATGCAAGGATCAGAACCGCCGAGAACTCGCTTATCGCGCGTCCCCAGCTCAGAATCGCACCGCTCAATATGGAAGGGAAAGCCAGCGGGAACGTTATTTCTCGGAACGTTCTCCAATGCGATGCCCCCAATGACCGAGCAACGTTCTCTAACCGAGGATCAACCTTTTTAAACCCTTCTCTTGCCGTGTCTACTAAGTACGGTAGGCTCATGAACAGCATCGCAATTACGATTCCGGGATACGCATCCGTAATGACAATCCCTAATTTTCTAAGCGGTGCACCGATCATTCCGTACCGCATGAACACTCCATACAACGCAATTCCTGCAACGACATGTGGAATCATCAAGGGCACGTCCACAATACCTTCTATTATGCTCTTACCCATGAAATCCTTACGTGCGAGGAAATACGCTAAGGGGACGCCGAAAAAGAAGGCAATCAACGTTGAAACCAGCGCCATAGAGATGCTTATCCCTATTGACTTTAGAACTACGAGATCCGTCGCAGCAGCAATTAATCCCGAGAAGTCTTCCGCTTGCTTGTAAAACAGGTTTCCAAGCGTAATAAATACAAGAAGAACAAGAAAAAAACCTAAAAATAGGGAAAGGATAAACAGTTTCTCCCTCTTTAGCTTTTCCTTCATTCCCATTCTTGCTTCTTGCACACGCATACTTAGTCTCACAGTGTTATGTGTCTCTATCTTTTTATTCCTTTCTCCTTCTCAGCGCCAGATATGCGATTACTGATAAGCCCGTAATAGCGTATATTGCTCCAAAGCCCGGTTCCTCCGGTGTAGGTGTTATTGTAGTTGCTGGCGTTGCTGTTGATGTTAACGTCGGTGTTGGCGTTGAAGTCGGACTAGGCGTCGGCGTTGCCTCGCCATCCTCAAGCTCTACTAAACTTTCCAACGCTTCGGGTACATTCCCGCTCCCCAAAGGAGGCACAATTGGCGGTTGTCCCATATCGCTAAAAATCTTCTGCCCCGCATCGCCGATGACGAATTTAACGAACTCCAATCCAAGTTCCGGATTTTCCGCATTCGTCGGTACGGTGATACCATACACAATTGGTTTTCCTGTTTTTGTCTTATCATCGGCGGTTTGCAATTTGACCTTTTTGTAAGTGTCGGCATACTCCACTTTGCTCAGGTCTATCTCCTCCGGTAAATCGACAAAGGGGAGACCATGCTGGACAGCGACGCTTCGATATATAAAGAAGTAATCAAGGCCACCTGCTTCAACTAACGCGGTGAGTTCAACTTCTTTTGGTCTTGTCGTTACTTTCTCGGTATTTGGCTCCAGTTGCTCTGGCGTCGTTATAAGATACGTCCCGTCTGCTTCCTCGCTGATCGTAATCGCCGTGTTGTCAAGGATCAAATCGTCGAATATCCGATCATCTCCGTGATAGAGCTCTGCAAGCTGACACACCATTACTGATCGATATCCACAAGGGTCGAGATTCGGATTTGAGAAGCCGAAGGTCACGTCATCTCTGCGCAGAATCTCGTACCAGTTCTCAGGCGTGATTTCATCCGCATACATGCTCAACTCCGGATTGTATGCAAGAACCATATCATTCGTTGCAAATCTCACATACCACTCGGCATACTCGGGATACATCATGCTTGGTATAAGTGAGTAATCTGCGGATCCAAGTACATCTCCAATCTTCCCAACTTCGGTTATCTGTTGTATTGCGGCCACACTACCATGTGACTCCCGTTGCACATCCACATTCGGATGTAAAGCCTCGAATTGCTTTTCCGCTTCTTCCAACGGAACTGCTAAGCTCCCCGCGTGGAAGACTTTGACTGTTTTTGTCTCTTCCGCGCACACCGGAAGGGCGCCAAAAGCTGCTACTAGTATACCTGCAACTATTGCAATCACTATCCCCCATACTACTACGTTTTTTCTTTCCATTTTTCTTCTTCTCCTGTTTTTCCTCTCGTGCCGATGAGTCTCCCCTTAACGAGGGGTAGTAAATCAAAGACTCCGACCGATATGCAAGATAAAACCACTCGCTATAAAAAGGTTTATGGTTTTTTCCTTTTTATCAGAACGCTTTTTAAATAGCAAAATGGATTGCCAATTGGGGTAGGAAAAATGCCATTAAGCGCAAGGAACAGGATTGAAGGTGTTGTGAAGGGGATAGAGAAAGGCGGGGTTGCTTCTACTGTAAAAGTCGAGATCACCAAGCCCGCAATCATAACCTCGATGATAACAAGAGAGGCGGCGGAAGATCTTGACCTAAAGGAGGGGGATGAAGTAGAAGCGGTGATAAAAGCGTCAGAAGTAATGGTCTCAAAAGACTAAAAAAAACCTTTACCAAAGAACTATTAAAAACAACCAAACCTTTCCTTCTCTTTTTTAGCCCGCAGATACGCAATGCCCGCTTTTTGCGGCGGAGGTCAGTTTATAGAGGCTGCTAAGAACCCGCGTGGAGCGGTGCAGCGCCCCACGCAGGGGCATTCGTGCGCATGCTTCTATGTTTCGGAGTAAAAACAGAGGCGAAATAATGGCGTGCACGATATGCATACTTATGCTACTCGATATAAAAAGGTTTTCGTTTTTTTCCCGCTGGTTTCACAGCAACCTTTTTAAGTAGAAAAATTGTCATATTGTAAGTGGGTATAGCGGCCATAGCGGCGGGGAAACTCCCGGTCCCATTCCGAACCCGGCAGATAAGCCCGTCAGCGTTCCTTACTGTACTGAGTTGCGAGAGCACTTGGGAACTCTTGATCGCTGCTATGCTCACAACCCTTTTCTTTAAGAAGAAACGCGTTGACGGATTACTTATCTGAGGCATAGGTAATCGGAAGGTAAAGGGAATACGGGGATAAGCGATACGTTTATATTTTTGTGCAAAACTAACTTACGCTATGTGAGATAAATAAAAATGGATAGTAACACCTCAAACCCAAAAGACCCTTTGACAATTTTAACCACCGTGTTCAATCACCAATCTTTTCGGTCAAATCAAAAAGAGATAATTGACAATGTTTTATCTCAAAAGAACACGCTTGCTATTTTATCCACGGGAGCCGGAAAGTCCCTATGTTTTCAAATACCTGCATTGATATTTGATGGTCTGACAGTTGTTGTAAGTCCGTTAATCGCATTGATGAAAGACCAGGTGGACAATCTGGAGAAGAAAGGTGTGTTTGAGGTGGCATATATAAATTCCATGCTCGATCAAGCTTCGAAGGAACGGATATACGAGCAATTAAAAGAATCGAAATTGAAGATGTTGTACGTCGCTCCGGAAACATTCGTAGATAATATATTGATGAGCATATTGAAGTCGTGTAACATCAGTTTAATAGCAATTGACGAAGTGCATTGCATTTCTATCTGGGGTCATAACTTCAGACCGGATTATCTACGACTGCGACAGGTGATAAGGAAATTAAGCACTCCACCTCCACCTATTCTTGGATTGACTGCTACAGCCACTGAAAAAGTCGAAGAGGACATACAAAAACAATTGGACGTCGAATGTGATGTATTTAAAGACAGTTTTGACAGGAAGAATCTGTTATTTTCAGTGCTCACGTTGAAAAGCAATATCAAAAAAGAAGAACTCCTTAAAGGCTTATTAGAAAGACTTAAAGGTTCGACTATTGTTTACGTCAATTTTATAAGGACCGCAGAGGAACTGGCCACATATTTAGTCGGGGAGGGGTTGAGTGCATCCTATTACCACGGTCAAATAGAGGATAAGGAGGAAAGAAGAAAAATACAAAATGATTTTATAAGCGGGAGAACGAGAATCGTGGTTGCTACAAATGCATTCGGGATGGGCATTGATAAAGGGGACATAAGGGCAATAATCCATTATAACTTGCCAAAATCTATCGAAAGTTATTATCAGGAGGTGGGTCGTGCTGGGAGAGATCAAAATATCTCGAATTGCATTTTGCTTTATTCCGAAGAAGATGAGATAAAATTAAGAAAACTGATAAAACGAAATACGCCTACTGTGCAACAAATTAAAGCGGTGCTTGATTTGTTGGTGGCAGAGAAGGAAGAGGGGGACTTAATTCATGTGAATATAAAGCGGTTGGCAAACGATTTGAAGTTGGATGAAGTGCCCATCCGATTGATTTTACATCATCTTGAGAGGCGGGGGGCAATAAAAACATCTTTTAAGCTTTTCAAGCGTGCGAAAATAAGATTGATCAACTCTAAAGTCGAATCAAGCGAATATGGGCAGGAAACAGAGGGGATAATCAGGAGTGAGTATTTCAAAGAGAATTTAAACGGCTGGATGGATTTGGAAGAGCTGAGCAATTCTGTTCAAATATCTATTCAGAAAACAAACAATATTTTTCGGGGATTGAAAGCCGAAGGAAAGATAGAACTTATAGAAAGAGATGTTTGCACGCCGATAAAAATCAATCAGGAGATAAACGAGATTGGTGCAGGTGAAATTCATGATATCTTTTGGAGGTTGGAAGAAAGCAGCATGAATAAGATCGGTAAAGTGGTGGAATATGCGCGAAGCGAAGAGTGCAAAAGGAAGTTTATTCTGAATTATTTCGGCGACGAGTATAGTGGAGAGTGCAATGCGTGCAGTGTTTGCAATCCGTTTTTGAAAATTGACGAAGGTATCAAAGCAAAAGAGGAACTTGAAGATAGTTTAAGAGAAAAGTCGGACAAATCCTCTAAAATTGCCTCCAATATTTTCGAGTTGCTGAAAGATTCGGATTTTCATCCGGGCAGAACGTTTTTAGCCAATATATTGCGTGGTTCGAAATCAAAGCAGATAATAAATCAAAATCTTCAAGAATCAAGGTACTACGGTATCCTAAAAGATTGTACGGCAGATGAAGTGATTGATATTATTGACCAGTTGATAGAGAAAGGATATTTGATAAAAAAGCAGGGCAGTTCAAATTTCCCAAGACCTTTGTTATATCTTACAGAATTGGCAGAAAAGGCGTTAGAAGAAAAAATACCTATCGATTTGCGGTTGCCTGCGAAAAAGAAGATTAGTGAAACTAAGAATTTGAGCGTGCTTGACGAGTTGAAGAAGTGGCGAAAAAATGTTGCTTCTGAGGGAAATGTCCCAGCGTTCCGTGTCTTTCACGATAGCACATTAATAGGTATAGCAAATCAATTACCGAAGACAAAGAAGGAGTTGGAGTGGATTAAAGGAATAGGTGAAAAGAAGATTGAATCTTATGGTGATGATATATTAAAAATTATAGGCAATAGGTAAGTATAATGTATTCGAACTCCAAATCTAAAATGAAGAAACATTCGGTTCCATGGCTGCTTGGGGAAGCAAAAGACCCCAAAAACATTCCTAAGCTAATAGAATTCACAAAAAGCGAAAATGCAAACTAGAAGAAATTAGCCGCTTCTGCTCTCGGAAAAATTTCTAATTTTAAGCCCCAAATATATGAAGCAGTTCCGCATCTCATAAAGTTGCTTGAGGATAAGAGGCCCGAGGTAAGGCAATATTCAGCAAAATCTTTGGGGAAAATAGGAAGTGAAGATGCAATATCTCACCTCAAACAGCTTCTTAATGATGAAAAGCCGTATGTGCGGAAAGCAGCAACGGCGGCTATAAAGCGAATAAAAGAAGAGATTAGAGAAGAAACAACAAAAGAGGACGGTTGGGATTTTGAGGGAATAGCTAAAGAAGATGGCTGGAATTATTTTGTAAAGGGCAAGGAGTCGTTCTCAAAATATGGGGATGATTTATCCCCTGAGCATGTAAAAGAAATTGAAACGAGCTTTAGAAAAGCAATAGAGTTAAAACCAAGATTATGGGCTCCTCATTACTATTTAGGCGCATTATTTTATTTAACAGAGCGATATTCTGAGGCAAAAATAGAATTTGAGAAAGCCCTTGAGAAGAATATTGAACCAAAGTATGAACAACCTATTGGGTATTTTTTAGGAGAGATTAAACGAATTGAATCGGGTTGTTCGTTCCCAAAACACTTAGAAGAAATTATGAAAATGACAAGTAATTCCCTATTACTAAACCATGCACTGATAGAATGGTTTGAAAATACCTTGAGGGGAATAATTCAGGGAATATTGAACAATGAGTACGGAGAGGAATGGTGGTGGGAAGGAGTTCCAAGTGATGTGAGGAAGAAATATGGAGAAAGAGTTCAAGAAACTCGTTTAAAAGATGAAAGGAAACTGCCAGAATTGTATTTTATTGATTTTTATGATTATGGAAAGATTATCGAAGCAAAACCTAATAAACGAGCATTCAGTTCTTATATGACAAATCCGAAAGAGTGGAAGAAGAGATTAGACGATTTGGAACCAATTCGTAATGCGATAATGCATTGCAGAAGTCAATATCTCGCTGAGGAAACAATATCAAGGCTGAAAGAAAGTTGTGTTGAACTACAAAAATTGGTGGAGATAGTTAATAAAAAATCCAAACAATTTTTATCTTAAAGCGGAAGATACATCGCAAAGCTGTCCTCTCCATTATAAAGCCACGAAAAACAAACCCCCACTTAAACGAAAGACTTACTTTTTATCTTCTCCCCACGACCATAATATTATTAACAAAAATGCACTGGTCATTAGCAATCGCACAGGACATCGTAGAGAAACGGAAAGAGAAAAAGCACGTTGTTGCTACGGGCATTACACCTTCGGGTGGTATTCACGTGGGGAACCTGCGAGAGATAATAATTGCAGACGCGGTGCACGCCGCTCTTATAGATATGGGCGTGGACGCACGGCTCATTTACATCGCGGACACGTTTGACCCGCTAAGGAGACTATACCCGTTCCTGCCTCCGGAATACGAAGCGCACGTAGGCAAACCCTTATCAGAGATACCGGACCCCGAAGGGCGTCGCTCATCCTATGCAGACCACTTTGTACAGCCGTTCCTCGATTCTCTGGACGATTTAGGCATACAAATCGAAGTTTTCAGAGCCGATGAGCTTTACAAGTCCGGGCTGTACGTGGACGTGATAAAGGAAGCGCTATCGAGAAAGGAAGAGCTGTCAAGGATAATAGAGGATGTTTCTGGCAGGGAACTGCCAGAAGACTGGACGCCGTTCAACCCTCTTTGTGACGCTTGTGGCAGAATCACAGCCGCAATGGTAAAGGGCTACGATGTAGATAAGGAGGAAGTGTATTACGAGTGTGAATGTGGAAACAAGGGTGTGGCTTCGTTTAAAGGCGGTGGTAAATTGGCGTGGCGAGTGGACTGGGCAGCGCGATGGAAGATCCTCGGCGTCACCATCGAGCCGTTTGGCAAAGATCACGCCTCCCCTGGTGGCTCCTTTGACACGGGAACGCGGATATCCGAAGGGATATACAATTACCCAGCGCCGTATCCTATTCCGTTTGAACATATCCTCCTGAAGCTGCAACAAGAAGGGACGAAGGCGAAAGTTACCGCTATGTCCTCATCTCGAGGGACCAATATTCCAGTACATGAGATGTTAGAGGCAGTGCCGCCCGAAATTTTAAAGCATGTCATATCGAGGGTGAGGCCAGAAAAGCATATAGCCTTCAATCCTTCGTTACCGTTACTCAACCTGGTAGATGAGTATGAGCGTGAGATCGGTGGTATAGGAGGCGGTATTGCGGGAAAAATCCCGTTCAGGCATCTTATCACTCTTGTGCAAATTGCACCTGTCGGTTCGGAGGAGTTTCTCAAGGTTATTAAAAGAAGCGGATATGAACTTTTCGAAGAAAAGACAGAAAATGGAAAGGAAGTTATCAAAGAAAAAGAACTACTGGAGATAAGGAAGAAAGCACGGTATGCAGAGAATTGGCTGCGGACCTATGCGCCTCCGCACGTAAAGTTTAAAGTGCAATCAGCGTTACCAACAGAGGAGCTAAAAAACTTGTCGGAGTCGCAAAAAAAAGCAATGAAATACCTGGCAGAGTATTTACAAGACCTCCCGACCACAAGTGCTGAAGACTGGCATAACGAAATCTACTTAGTTGCCCAAGCTATCAACATGGAACCAAAGGAGGTATTCAGAGCGATTTATATCGCATTATTGGGGAAGCAGTCAGGACCACGTGCAGGCTGGCTGCTCGCCTCTTTGGACACTGAATTTTTAAGGGAACGGTTTGAAGCGGCAGAAAAGCTATAAAAAGGTCTTCCCAGATCTCTCAAATGCGCAAGTGCGCCTCAAATGTAGCCATAGGGCGTCTAGCGCCTATCCTGTGATACTGGTCAGAATTGTTGTTGGCATTATAATTGAAGTTGAAAATGCCGCTTTTAGTGCGTCTATCCAGTATCGAAACAAGCCACCAATAAACTTACCGATCTGACTCGCGGATATGTCTTCCGGAATAATGGACTCGTCTTCGGGAGCGTTGAGAATGGGCAGCAGGAAGAACAGCGCAATCACCACCACTACGATTATCGCCACTATTTTCACCCTTCTGTTTCACCTCCTTTTCCTTCTTTTACACAACAGAATAAAGTCATCCTCCATTCGTATCCTCATTCTTTTTTATTATAATAAAAGCTATCCGAGGCAACCGTGAATTTAACTATAGTTTGATATTGCTTGCCTCGCTATTGGCCGTTTTAACGAATAAAAGCGGGAAAATTATGTCGCTTAGGCAGCACGGAAGCCAGACTGCGATGAATAAAAACACCCCTATAAAGAATAGAATAATCCAATTTACCGTCGTACCCAATGCCATAATTATGTGGAATGC
>Ga0114918_10004079_pt1 | contig 12741 bp, 16 predicted proteins | sample LantaG_FD_87015 | JGI IMG/M metagenome (GOLD analysis project Ga0114918, IMG submission 87015) | Deep subsurface microbial communities from Baltic Sea to uncover new lineages of life (NeLLi) - Landsort_02402 metaG | ecosystem: Environmental > Aquatic > Marine > Oceanic > Sediment | place...
AACGAAAGATATCTCAATGCTCTGACCCTGATAAGAAGCTATCTCCGAGTCAAACCAGGTGACCGAGTAGTGGTAAACATAAGCCTCGGATCGTATTCTCCCAAGCCACAGGAGACAAAGCTCATCAGAGACATTCTTGAGCAGGGTGCCATTGTGGTTGCAGCCGCAGGCAATGATGGTATAAAGGATTCAATTTACCCAGCCGGCCTTGATGGAGTTATTTGTGTGGGTGCCTCTGGCAATGGATTTCGCAAGGATTACTCCAATTATGGCAATATAGATATTTTTGCGGATGGAAGCTACCAAACTTCACAGACAGTTACCCTTCCTTCGGACATCGGCATAGAGACTCGTGCCCGCACTGTGATGCTTAACGGAACATCGTTTGCTGCTCCAAAGGTATCGGGAGTGATAGTGAAAGTGCTGCGGCTGGTTCCTTCCCTTGACAAACAACAGATCTTGGAAATCCTTCAAGACACTTCAGACGATGTCATTGGTTTTGAGCAGGGCTCCATGAATCGTCTCAATGCTCTATCTGCGATAAGTGAGAAATATGCCGCCCTGAGAAAGGCAAGACAAGCTTTTTTCGTTTTACTCGAAGCCGTCTGCATTATTGTTCTTGTGTGTGTAGGGCTGCTTATTGTCATCCCTATCCCAGAGTTCCTATTCAGGGTACTATATCCAACACGCTGGATGGCCATTAGGATGAGAAGAATCGACAAAATAATGACCGGTGAGAGAAAGCATCCTAGAGATATCAGGTACATCATAAATTGCCTGTTTCCGGGATATTCCCAGCTTTTCGAAAGAGCCAACAAAGCTTTGCTTGAAATAGGTGAGCCGGCAGTGAAACATCTCGTACGAGCCTATCCATATAAACCGTGCAATGAGTTTGGGGATTTTGCGACATGTATATATAATCTTATAAATGAAATCGGCGGCAGGGAAGCTGAAGAATTTCTCCAGTCCGAACAAGAACGTCAAAATGATATTTGTGGACGAGATTCTCACCAGAGCTGTAAAGGCCCAGAATCGCTTCAGGATTTTGAAAAGGCCTGAACGATTGAACATAGGCAAGAAGAATCGAATTCATGCCAAGCTTGACCTGGGTGTCTCAAGACCCAATCGGACCGAACTCATTTCACTTTTGCTGGTGATTGATGCAAGCACTCTGGAATGTGACTTTCTGAATATGCTGCCTCAACTCATACCTCTCCCTACTAATCCTCACCGCATGCTCCCTCAACTCCGTCCCAAAGGTCTTCTCTATCATCAGAATTGTCTCAAACGCCTCCACGTACACGTGGCAGAAGAGCCTCTGAAACCGCCACCTAACTCCCTGCCGCGTCATTCGAAAGGTTTTATGTATCTTCTCTCCATATGTCCCCTTCAATACCATATAGCTGGGCCTACCAGGCTTCAATTCCACCCACAGGCCCTTCGATTCCATCAGCTTCTTCAAATTCTCCAAGAACGACTTGTCTTTTTCGGTTAGTTTCATGTTTAATGACCATTATCTCCTGGCCTTGCTGCTGAACATCAATGATGCCCGCATGAGCCAGGAATATGACTGCAATAAACCGCCAAATAAGGTCTCTTCTGAGGTTTTCACTGAGTGGGGGTATATCCAATAGGCGTATTGGAAGATCACGAAGATAGGCTTGTATGTGCGCCTCGTAGCGTTTCAGATCGAACTCATCGCGTGATGCTGCTGCAAAAGCCACATCCACGCCTGCTGTTAACCCGTTCAGGGCATCAAGTAGCCCGGGAACGGTCGCCAAATCAACTGCTCCCAAAGCTAAATCTTCAGACCGGCTCTCTGCCAGCATTTGTCTGACACGTTCTCTTTGCTCGGTCTTCCGTTGCCGGGATTCTACCATCTTTTGGCGGAAGTAATCGGCATCAAATGCCAAACCATCAAACAGGAACTTGGACTGGATGTCACTACCACAATCTTTGCACTGGTACCTTCGTACTCGCAGCACAGGGACACCGCCACACTCTGAGCATCGCTGAAAAACAACGGTTGGATCGAATAAGTTCCCACAGGAAACACAGCGGCACTTGTCTTCACTTGCCATGACGAGTGAGCCGTTGCACTTAGGACAACGATAGCCGAATAACATAACGCTGTAGAAGAACGCCTTGGCCTTCTGCACAAACACTCTTACAGCACTGGCCATGTCAAAGGCAAGTGATCTGATGTTCATTACTCAGGGATCTGCATTTCGGTCAGTTCAGGCTCTTCGGTATCAGCCGGCACTGGGCCCTCAGGCTGAACCACACTCGTTACCTCGGTCTGAATAGCGTCAACATGGACCGGTCTTTGATTCATTGGTGTGAACTTCCTACCGCAACTTTTGCAGAGTCTGATTTTCCTGACACCCATAGATTTTGTGGTCCGGGCTCCCTTGCTAAGGGTATTCGTGGACCCACAGCCCTCGTAGGGGCATTTGAACGGTCTTCCTCTTGCCATATAAATTCACCTCATGGGACCTGAGAGAGACCTGAGTATATAAAGTTGTCGATTCTGGGATTGGGTTGGTGACATCCGGAGTGCATATTTCGAGTGGAACCAGTCCAGAATCCGGTTTCCACTGGAAATGCAGCGCGCAGTTGTTCCAAACGAAACGAGACAGAGAGAGAGTACGGTTCGAGTGGAACGCGTTATATTATAATAAGAGTATCTATCTCTATATCTATATATTTTCAATATAGAAACGTATTCTATCGGAAAGTAATTACTACTGAGAAGTAGTGACACAGTAACAATATCTCTCCAAGCATCTTCCAGATTGTCCACTCGAAATCTACTCTCTCTCCCCCCCCGAAACATATAAATACTAGTGGCACTCATGGAACGTTTGGAGGTGATTTTCCAATGGAACCAAGCAAAGCACGCATGAAAGTTACAAATCGTATACGCCACATGGTCGACTCGGCCATTATCAAGAACAGGCGTTATCTGGAGGATGAACAGCTAATCAAGTCGGAACAACTGGATGTTTTTGATGAGATATTCAATGCTAATGTCAGGGACGCTGAAGTCAAAGAACTCAGCAGCCATTTCGCACCTTTGCTCCGCGATGACCATCCCTGCCATATTGCTATCTGGGGTAAAACTGGAACTGGTAAGACGCTTACCATCATGTACTTTTTGAAACTCTTATCAGAGATTTGCCACACGGAGAAAATACCTATGCGCCATGTCCATCTCGACCTGTCGAATCCACGACCGTGCTTTCGGGCTCTGAATGACCTGGCCTGCTTGCTAAATGCCAGCAAACGCTATGAGAAAGGCATTTCGCTGGAAGAGATGATGTTTCGCATCGAAAAGAAACTATCCCGTTATCATGGATATCTGGTGCTGTTCATCGATGAGGTGGACAATGTACGTCATGACAAGGACAACTTCCTGACGTTCCTCGTTAGAAGGCTGCCCCAGCAAATTCCGGCAAAATTGATACTTGTGCTAGTCTCAAATCGGCTGGATTGGCCGGATCGCCTCGATCCAAGAGTAAAGTCTTTTCTTAGAATGAATGAACTGATCTTTGAGCCTTATGATGCCGTTGATCTGCAGCATATTCTTCGCATACGAGTCGAGAAGGCTCTTGATCCAGGTTCGGTCGAGCCCGGTGTTATAGAAAAGATAGCAGCCCTCGCCAGTCGAGAACATGGTGACGCTCGAAAAGCCGTTCAACTGTTGGCAAAAAGCGCCTATTTGGCTGAGAAGGCCGGCACCAAGCTGACCACCGATATAATAGACCATGCCGCCAATGAACTTGAGACGGATCGCTACCTCACCCTGGTCCGGACCGGTCCGAGGCAGATGAAAGCTGTGATGGCAGCGATCATTGAAGCGAAGCGTCAACTGAAGAAACATATTCTTGGCACAGGCGAAGCGTACGAAGCCTATAAGGCGTTCTGCAAGAAAGCGGATACAAGATCGCTAACAGGACGTGCCTTCGGTGATCTGCTGGCTGAATTGGATCTATACTGCCTCATACGCTGTCGTATTGTCTCCCGCGGAAGATACGGCCGCTCCAGGGAGATAATCCTTGATCTGCCAGATGAACTCACAGACCACATCTACCGGTCTATTCTCTCAGACTTTGAGATCCGGGAATCACCCAAGTGCCGATCATGACCGTGTTAACTCCGCACACCGTATTAACTGAGGTCTAATGCGCCGGATCTCCCAGGTTTCAGCAATGCCTTCAATTCATCCATCGTAAAATCAGCATCGTCACCAATATTATTCTTAAGATAATCAAGGTAGCCCTTGTATTCGGTGCCAAGCTCGGTGTTCAGTTCCTCTATTCCCAGCTTCTGCTTCGCCAGGAATCTCTGTACATTTGGATTGTCGTTATGTGCCTGCATAAATGCCAACACAGCCTCATTATGAATATGGTCCATCGTCACCACCCTCAAACTCCAAGTTCATGCTGCAGATCCGCCATCACATCCGCCCTGATCTTCTCACACCAGCCGCAGTGACTTCCCTCAAACGCCAACTCCGGGCCGACTCTCCCACACAATTTGCACCGTTTCATTCTTGCACCTCCCTGAACTTGCCTCTGTCGGGCAAGCTCAGCTCATCCATCGCTGAGCTTGCCGAAAACAAAACATATAAATAGTAGTGACCCCATCAGGTCCCGTATGAGACTCGAATACTGGTGGACGGATTGGAATTTGGAAGAACTGCTCGAAAGCTATCTGCCGGATTTCATATTGGCCTTTGCATTCTTTACATCGGTTATCTACGCAGTTCTCGGCAAACGTTTTGAACAGCAGCGTCCTGCTATCGCAATGTCAGCAGCCATCGGACTCGCTCTTTCTTTCGGCCTCGTGTGGTGGGAGCAGGCAAATGATCTCTCCATCAAAAACCTCGGCCCGATTGCTGTGGGCTTTGCCGTCCTGCTCCTGGCCTTTGTCATGTATCAGTGTATCCGCCAAGTTGGTGGCTCGTGGGCAGGGGCGGGAATAACTATCGGCGCCAGCATACTAATCGCCGGGTCGTTGGGATTCAACGTACCCATTAACGCCCAGATCATTCAGACTGTCACGGTAGTCGCGTTGATAATTGGCCTCATGGCACTTTTTGCTCATCGCCGTCCCCTTCACCCTCATTCTCGTCCAACCAAGCCGGTTCTACCTGACATCAAGCACACCATGGCGGACCTGTATCGCGAGCGCCATTTGTCCAAGAAGCTTGACCATGGTCTGCGAACAGTCCGCAAAAAAGCAACAACACTGCACGAACATCCCGAGGAAGCCAACGACATATCATTCCAAATCAAACGCATGCTGCCGGCCCAGGGCTATCTGACTGAAAGAATGGCGCGGTTGCGGGCAAAAGCTCATCAAATACGAAACGGCCATATCGCCCGATTGGATGAAACTCGCCAAGCATTTGCAAAGCTCCCTACCTCGGCCAAGAAAAAGGCCTCTGCTGAATTGGCTACTGCGTACAACCAAATGGTCGGCATTGATACTCGGCTCGAACGTCTCGACAAAGTCGTTGCCGAAAACGAAAACCGAATCCGCGAATTAACGACAAAGGCTCGTGAGTACACAGCCAAGTACGATCACCGCAGACTGGTCGAAGCACTCAAGGACGCTGAGAAACTCCAACATCACAACTCCAAGCTCATCAAAACTATCGAGCTGACAGAAAACAAGCTGTCCGCTGTCGCCAAAAGAATCGCAAAAGAGGTGAAACAAATTGAAAAATGAAACAGAAGAGCCGGAACTCGAAGATATGCTGACTGAACTGGATCCACAGTATGAGTCAAAAGAAGAGTTGAAGATCGGCCGCATGCTGGATCAATACGGCATCCCGTTTTTCTACAGACAGGCAACAATCATCTATGATCAGGGCAAGAACGAGGTTTGGAAACCTTCGTTCACAGTGTACCCTTACGGCGGCCTTGTTATAGATTATGTCCCCGACTCAGAGCAGGGCCAGAACGATGAGCTTCTGCTAAAAGAGCAAGTCTACAGGTACAACCAGATCCCGGCGGTGCTGCTGGGGCCGAAGGATTTGACTGAGCCTAACTGGGAGGAACTGCTGTACGGGAAGATTGAGCAGACATATCGCCAGCCTGCAGAAGAGATGAAATACCTGGCGCCAAACGGCACCGAGTAGTATTTAGGCACTATCAAACATCCAGCCACGTGATCAATTCCACCGCCGGCGATTGACCTCTCTCGGTCGAGTCAACGGCCTTCTGGCAAGCTGATACGGCAGCCGGCGACGTAGCAACCAGAACGATCCGGTCAAAACCGGCGTCCTTGATCTTATTCAGGTTCTCTTTGATATTCGATTTACCCGTCTCCACTTCGACGGCAACTTTTTCACCCGGCCTTGTGGCCAGTATGTCGATTGCTCCATTTCCCTTGACCGGATGTTCGCGCTTGACCTCGTAGCCTTTGGTTTCAAAGTGTTTCGCAGTTCTATTGACCCAGAACTTGTGTTCCAGACTCTCGCGAGATATGGGACCGGGATCGATATGGTGCGAGGAACAGACAGTCCTGCCGAGATCTGCCAATTGATACAAGACGACCTGACCGGAGCGCGTGGCGATGACAACACGTTCAATGATGCCGGCAGAGGCGAGGGCTTCGCGTACGGCATTGCCGCGACGGCGGGAGAGATTGAGCCGTTGATATCGTGAAACGGTTGTCGACAACGGCCGGGCAGCAACGTCAGCCAGGAATCTAATCTCTTCACGAGATAGGCTATTCCTGGGTGGTACTGGTATGGAATCAGAAGATTCATCCTTTTCTTCTGACTCCTTGGGGGATGGTGGGTGGGTACTATTATCATTATTGTTTTGGTTATTCCGGTTATTTCCTTCCTTTTTATCCGCCGGTGGAACGGGTGAAACCGCCTTTGAATAAGGCTGTATAACTCTATTTGAGCCGGTATTACTGTAATAACTACCTCGTTTGGCTTGAACCATTAAATCAGAGACGCATCCTTCTCTAATCGGATAAAGGGGGATTTTAACAAGGAATGGCTCGGGATGCTCATCAGCCAGGCGAACAACGGCGGCGCCAATAGGCAGCGTATTGAGTGCCTGTTTCTGTTCATCCGTGAGGTTCATAGCACCAGCAATTGTCTGAACATCGGATCGCAATTTCTGGCTCAACGCGATCGTCGCATATGAATTGGCGAAGGCCACGCTACTCAGAAGCGATGCCGATTGATCTACGAAAACATAACCTAATCCGTACTGTCTGACCATTCGAATCGAGGTTTCCAGTACTGATTCCTTGGATTCATTCGACTTCTTGAGCAGTAGATTATGGGCTTCCTCCAGTACAATCACATTGGTCAATTTGTCCTGCGGGCCCTTCGCGAGACGGTATCGGTACAGGTACAAAGTCAATGCTTCGGAGAACAACACCCTGTCCGAAGAACTCGACAGTCCGTCCATCTCGAGTACAACATTGTGATCTAAGAGCTCAGCGACATGGCTGTTATCCTGGGTATTCAATACTGCTCCGAACTCGCCGTAGGTCATACCCAACAGTATCCTTTCCGCCGAGGCCTGCCACATCGCAGCCCTTCCCTTGAGCTTCACCGTGCGCAGCCACGCGAGCAGATCCTGTATAGTTGGCCAGCCTCTTTGGGTACGATCAAAGACCCCAAATTGAGAATAAAGGTGATCAAGACCCGCCACTAATAGACTGATAACACCTTCACCACCGAGATATGCCGATGCAATCACATCGACGATGAGCTTGATCCAGACGTGCGGCTCACAGCCGGTCGGAGGTATCAGAGGATTGAATCGAAAGGGCGAGAACTCGCGGCCGATTGTGTAGACTCGCAGCTCCTTATGACGGCTCATCAAGTCGCGGTAGCCTCGCTTCCAATCAAGGGCAACGACCTTGATCCCACAATCCATGATCCCTTCCATTAGTACGAAAGTAAGATTCGTTTTGCCCGAACCACTCCTTCCTGCAATAAGAAGATGCTCTTTCAGCCGTACACTTTTCAAAAAGAACGGGTACAGTTCCTTGCCTGCATAAGACACATTGCCGACTCTCAAATCACCGCTTTTGGCGAACTTCTTCGGCGGCGGAGGGAACGGTGAACGGTCCGGTTCGTAGCTCTTGCCGAGATGTTTTGCAGCCAGAAGCTCGAGTGTTTGCTCAATATCCGCCTTGCCGCCTGGATCAGATTCTGCCAGATATGCCGACCACAAGCGGTCGATCTTAGCTCCCATAACTGGCTTTAACTGCCGGCATAATTCCTGGATGCGGGTGATCATATGACATCACCTTTGTCATCTTCAAGGATCGAAACCTTTCGGTACGCTGATAGATATTGCTGGGCATTTTCCGGCAATTGCAGTCTGAGCCTGGATACATCCCGCCAGAGATTGATCCTTTCATCACGCTGCTGCTGATAGAATTCGCTGATACTCTTATTTAAGCCGTACATTTCTTTACTGTTTAAGGCGATACCGCCCCTGGCAGATTCAATGGCATGCGCTGAACTGACAGCATAGCATTTACCAATATCTATTTCGTAGATGTTCTTGTCATAAAGCTCGTAGCGCCTGCGGACCTGGCCGATGACATCATCCAATCCGAGCCAGGAGGTGTCCTTTTTGTCGGAGATAATGGCTGTCTCCGGATCCGATTTTGGAATGGCAAGATAGCCTCTTCGGATCACCTGATCGACTGTCTGCGGTACAGGATAGGCTCTCCTCTGGAGCAAGTCCGAGGTAAAATCGTACCGACTCTCAGGTACAAAACGTACTTCCAAAGGTGCATGTGCACGTGGCAAATCGTACGACTGGAAGCGGCCTGATGCGTAGAAGTAAGGTACATATTCCGGGCCGAAATGCGGCTTGCTTGTGTTTTGGTTTGGGTACATTTTGCCACCTGAGATTCTCTCCTGAAGGGTAGTAATGCGTGCTCCTTTATAAAGGTATTGGTTCTTGAACCTACTCGACGGTGGCAAATATGCCGGGCCCAAGAGCGCAACCTTTATCAATGAAGGTACATTACCTCCTGCTGGAGGTCATCTATAATGAGCGAATTGAAAGACCAAATCATTGCACTTATCCAGTACAAAGCCGAGCAGGATGCTGCCGAACTAGCCGGCGAGTTCGCCCGCGCTGCATCCGAGGAAAGAGAAGAGATTCTGGCAGCGTTGGAGTTCGAGAAATGGCTGGCCGAGACCTGTGCGGTCTGCCTTGAGAAGGACTGATTATGTTAATATAGGCTGTCATTCACATTCACCCTTCCGTTCGCATTTCTTAATATTTCACGATAGTCTGAATGAATTTCCTCTCCTAAGCCTTTGCAAATAAAAGACTTTTCACCCTACCCTATGCTGGAATAGTGAATAACATCTATCACCCCTCTTAATCCACTCTAATGTTAATCTGGGCCATTTTTGAGCCTCGGATACTGGCTCGGATAAATACATATATCTGACATATCTCAACCACTTATCCACCGCTAAGTCTTTTGTTATCAACACCCTCTCAGCCTACATAATCACAATAGTCTCACAGCCGCGTTTTCAGCTCTATTACATGACCCACCGATGCCCCTTCTACGAGTCCTGCAAGGGCACGACTTCACATACTACTATCTGCCTTGCCGCCGCCGATGTTAATCTGGGCAGTTTTTGGGGCTCGGAATCACGGGCATTTACTATACATATTCTTATGATTCCCACCACTTTTCCACCATCTAAGTCCTTATTCCACCAATACTTCTCGGACTCACTACCCCCATGATTCCCAAATATCTCCAAATCCATGTCTTTGGACACTTTCTACCTGTACCACCTCTCATCCACCATCAACACTCAACTATGTCTTTTCTATTTGAATTTCTGTCCCCCGGGGACGCGAAGCGGACCCGGACGGGGGACTGTAGCGAAGCGGAAGTCCACCATAGGCACTTCAACCTTATAACTGAAAACTCCCGAACCTTTTCAAATCCTTTTCACAGACTTTTCACGTCCTTTTCAAATCCCTAAATGAACCGTCTTACATCACGCATCACCTCCGAAATTAAACATGAATCGTAACTTCATCGAACACGAAACCAACTCGAACTTGTACCACGACCTTGACTCCAAACAATCACGAACCTGTACCACTGCCTGCCACTGTTCTGAACTGAACCTGTACCGCTGCCGGTGGCTTTGCCGAATCAAAACCGTACTGCGACCTCAAGCATTTACGAACCGGGCCTGTACCACCGCCCGATGCATTTGCGAACCAAGCCTGTACCGTCAGCCCACACAATTCTGAATCGGGCTATACCGTACCAACGCCCCGACCGAATAGGAAAGGGGCGTCTACTCAAGGTCGAACCTGCCCTGTACCGATGCAAGCCGTCTACATCTTCACCACCTCAAAAGAGAAGGCCCGCAGCCTCCTACTCCGCTGGCCACGCCTCGATTCTCTGCTCCTTTCTGCGCTGATACAGCCGCTCAATCTCCTTTCGAAGCTGCCAGGCCCGAAGATACATCTCAGCGAGAAAATACATCTGGTTATCAGCAATGTCGCCGATGTCGAGAAGTCCCTTCCTGGCCTGCCTTAAAATCTTCAACTTGGTCTTGCCTGGAATCCTTGCACTGACTACCTTAAGCATGAACACAAGGTCCTTGAGCTTTTCCCTGAGTTTCTCGGCTTTGTACCTGAGCTTGTCGAACCCAGGTCTGTAGCTGTCGAAGTCAACTGTCCCGAATGCACCCCATTCAATCCTGCCGTCCTCATCCATGTGCGGCCGAATCGCACACTCCCACCGCTGCTGCGGTAATGACAAGATAGGCCACCACATCTCTTTATGAATTACTCTTTCCAGCTCATCGGGGTCTGCGAGCTCCTCCTCCGGCAAATCCGGAACCGTACCGTATCTGTTTACCGGCTTCATCCAAGCCACTGGTGCAACCTCGGCACCATCCTCGATATAAAATATTTCGTTTGTCATTGCTGACACCTCCGCCTTTCGGCAGTCTCTGTTGAAAGGCGGAGTGGCAATAAATCGAGCCGTGGAGTCCGCCTTCGAACCTAATAGCAAGCAGCCAGTGTAACGTTTTTCATTATCAATCCTGGCTCTCCCTATTAGATGAGAAGGGGGAAGCACGGCTTTGATTTTTCAAGTTTCTGGCTGGAGCGGGGCGTCGATTTAATCCCGTAAATGATTTTGGGTTCACCGTATCAACTCTATTAGTCCCTGAACCCAAAATCATAATTAGGGAGTAAATCAGCGTCACGCCCCCGAAACGCTGAAAAATCAACAAATTGCAGGAGTGTTGAACCAAAGGGGTTCAAACAATAGATAAACTGACACTACGAAATACCAGAGACAACCTCACTCAATAAACTCATAACCCTGCACACTGTCGTAATTGGCCTGCCAGATGTCATCGTTTTCCTGCCGCCAGCTCATCAGGTTTGAACCGACAAAGATGTACGTCCTGCACTCATCGCAGGCAACATAGTGGCCTCTGTGGATGTTGAATAGCCTTGTCTTGTGACCGTGACGACATTTAACATCGCCGAAAAAGTCGCCCATAAGAAAATTGCCCCTGCATTCTTCTGATGTATCATTGCCCGGCATCTGTACATTATTGAAATTTGTTTTTGTCATTTTTGTTCCTCCGACCGCTTCTGTTTACGAGGCCCATCGTCTACAACACCATTATCCTTCAGTACCCAGTCAAGACTCTCCGCAGCATATCTTGCGTTCCTTCCGCTGCCAAAACTCCTTTTAGAATCAAGGATATCATTAAACTTCTTCAGAATATCTGCCACGCTCGGCTTTTTGTTTAGGAATTCATAAAGCTGCTGAAACAAGATGTAGCTGGCTCTGTTTCTGATTCGCTGAAGTTTCTCGTCTTCTGCGCCACGCTTCATTCTCACACCTCAGCCTCATCTGTTGTTGCCGTAGAGAGGCCATGGCAACTCCACTCGCCTCCCTGCATATCCTTGAGCATCTTTCTGCCTTGCTGTGAATGCATCCTGATAACCTCACCGGGTTCATTGAAGTTCCTGAATTGCCTGTTCTCGACATCTACTAAAAACTCCCGGCCGTTCAGTTTGGCCACCGGCAACAACTTGGGCTCTTGACCCTTCTCGACTTTGCGTACTGACATTTTCACACCTCCAAACGCACCGCTCTAATGGCGATTCGCTCCGAAAAGAAGCGAATCGCCATGAAAAAAAGCACCCACATAAGCTCCTTACCACTGGCTCCTGAAGTATTTTTTACAAGCGGTATGTCTCTTGTGGTGTTTGAATCATTACCTTATTACGGCCGAAGCGGCCCCTTAAGCCTGCCGAGCTTTTCAAAGCAGACAAGACTGTCCCAAACATAGGAGCAGAAATCCTCGAGCCAGTCTGTGGATTCCAATCTCGTTTCGTTCCGGTGCTCCTCAACAAAGCTTCTCCATTCCTCGAAGAATTCCAGAAGTCTTCGGTCAAATTCAGCCGTCTTTGCATCGAAGTCAGTTTTCTTACACATCTTCGAAACCTCCAAGCACGCCACTCTAATGGCGGTTCGCCCTGGAAAAGCGAACCGCCATTGTGCAATCAAACCGCTTTTTCTGACCGACAAACCATTTGATTGGATACAATCCCCCGCGTATAATGTCCTTGGAAATCTGACACAATCTTTTTTGAGGATAAGCTAATGCCAACAATTACAATCGACATAGGTATGCCCTCACGGGCTTTCCCTGTCACACCACCGGGCATA
>Ga0114918_10004080_pt1 | contig 12741 bp, 20 predicted proteins | sample LantaG_FD_87015 | JGI IMG/M metagenome (GOLD analysis project Ga0114918, IMG submission 87015) | Deep subsurface microbial communities from Baltic Sea to uncover new lineages of life (NeLLi) - Landsort_02402 metaG | ecosystem: Environmental > Aquatic > Marine > Oceanic > Sediment | place...
AAACAAATCGGGCTTTCATGCTTTATATATCACAAAAAAAAGGAGTTCCTTTTGGGAACTCCTTTTGAATATTAAATAGTATTACTCTATTAAATTAAAGCACCTGTTGAGGTCTTGAACCATAAAGTGATATACTGAGTTTCTGGGTGCCATCCAGCATCTACAAGCTCGTAACGAGACTTAACGATTACCTTAGGAGCGCCAGTACCTTCAGTGATAAGCTTAACACTTTCAGCCATTAAGTATGGGCAGAAAATTACGCCAGGCTCATCAGAAGCACCTTTACGTCCAACTAATACTCTTGTATCTTCGTAAATCATATTAGGATCTACATAGAGAGTCATACCAGCGATAGTTCCTAATGGATATAGGGAACCATTATTCTGGTTGAAAGTATTAGCCATTGGTGAGAAGCTATACTGAGAGTTAGTTTGAAGGGCAGTAGCAATCTTCATGTTAGTAACGATGAAGTTAGCAGGACCTCTTCTACCTCTTTGCATAACAACGTTTCCAGCTGCTAGAATTCTAGCCATAATCCTCTTGATCGCAGTGTCCTCATTCTCGAAAGAAGAAGATGATCCAGGAGCAAAAGTTCTATATCCAGGAAGAGTCATAGAAGCAAGCACTTTAGCTTTGTTTTCAGCATAAGCGAAAGTTGGAGTTGTTCCATCAGTTGAGCTGTCTAGAGCTAAGTTAAGGTTAATACCCTCAACGTCATTAGCTTTGATAGCGTTTTTCCAACCTAGAGAGAATACTCTTGAAAGGATGTGCTTGTTAATAGATTGAGAAATCTCGTTGATACCAGCGTTCTCTACCATTGCAATTACATCAATACCCCATTGCTTATTAAGGTCTTGGATTTGTTCCTGAGTTACAGAAACTGAAATCTGTACAGTACCAACTTGTACGAATTTGGTGAATACAGTTAAACCAAGTGCTCTTGGATAAACCATTTCGCCAACGCCTCTTTCCATTGGTTCGTATAGATCTTGTCCAGATACGAAAGTACCAGACCAGTCATCTTGATCTTTAGGACCAGCACCAGCATAACCTTGTACTTGATCTTCAAGAGTTGAGATAAGAGTTGGATAAGTAGAAATTGTACCAACTATAGAAGAGTCAGTATCTCTGAAAGTAACGGTTGTACCATCAAATACTTCTCCTAAATTAGTAGCAGTAGTGAATGTACCAGTTTTAAACATTGCAAAACCATCAATACGAGATTTTCCAATATAAGTACCAGTTACGGATCCACCTGAGCTTGTGAAAGATACAGGATCTCCTTCTACTAAAGCAGCTTTTGCAGCTGAAGCATCATTAACGTTTACTTTGAAAGCATTAGCAGCTCCATAAGCATCAGTTGCTGGGCTGAAATTATTTGGAGCAACTCCTACAGAACCATCTGGGTTAGCAGTTGTTGGACTGTAAGCAGGAGGAGCACCATAAGGTTGTTTACCACCAGCATAAACATAGTCTAAATATGATAGGACACCTGTTGGACCTGGCATAGGAACTACATTTACAATATCAAAACCAACTGTTCTTGCAGCCACCTGAAGTGACATAGGAAGAAGTGCTGGCCATTTGTCTCCAGAACCTGTTGAATCTGGTGAGTGAAAATCTGCACCTGACATAGCAGCTTGAGAAGCAGGTTGTGCATTACCAATACCAGGAACGTTATATAACGTTGCGTATGGAGTAGATACACCGCCCATATCAGCCTCGTTTAAGGCATGGTAGTGAGCATACTTAGAAATCCAATTAAGTCTGTTAGCGTCTTTAAGACCTGTAGTTGACTCAATCATAGGACTCCATTTCTCTACGATTTGTTGTTCATTTAATTGTTTCATAATTATTGAAAATTTATTTTTTGCTTTATTATTTTTATATTTATTTTTAAGCTTTTTTCATAGAAATCGGGCCTAACGCACGATTATCTCTGATATTTCTTCATTGCTGATCCTACGGAAGCAACGAAAGAGTCAAGTTTCTGAGCTCCTTCTTTAGGATTAACTGCAGTAAATACCTCGTTTATAGAGATTTTATTTTCTGATGGGTTAAGTCCTGAAGCAACTTGCCAGAAGTTATCGATTTGATATTTAGTATCAAGACTATAGAATTCTGATCTAGCTTTGATAGCCTCTTTCTGAATCACAGGAGCTTTTTCAAATAGTTGTTTGTACTCTTTTGGAGCAGCAGCTAACCATTTTGGCTCTTGAGAAGCAGCTTTTTGAGCTTCAGTAGCTAAAACGTTTTCCCATAATGCTTTGATAACACCAGAATCGGTAGTAGGATTTGATTTGATTGCAGAAGCAACCTTTTTCTTATCAGTTAAAGAAAGACTATTAAATCCTTTTCTGTCACTTTCGCTTAATAAAGCGGTGAAAGGAAAGTCATTTTTTACAGTTTCATCTACCTTCTTATCTTTTTCGATTGCAGAGATAATGTTGGAAAGTTTTTCATCTAACTTTGAAGATCTTGATTTAAGATCGGATGTGCGGTTTAATTTCGCTTCATTCATAGATCCTTCAGGTTTGGTATTGAGTTTCATTTTTTGTGATCCTTTAGGACCATCACCTTTGATCTTAACTACTGGTTTTGAACCTGCAGTTTTAGTAGTGTCTAGAACCATTACTCCTTTAACTTTATTACCAGCACTTACTTTACCAGCTTCGTACTTAGTTGCTCCGTCAAGAGTTTTTAGTTCTTTAGGTTTTGCACCTTTAGAGAATCCTGCTTTTTTCATTTGGGCAACGATAGCTTTAGATTTATCATCTATAACTACACCGGAAGCTTTGGAGGTTGCAGTATTAACTTTTGAATCACCAGTTTTAGAAACAGAGTCAATAACTCCTAATCCTTTAATACCTTTGATTCCCGTTAACATACCTTCGTTAAGAGGTTTTCCAGTAATTCCATGATTCTTAAGAGCCTCGTCTAGCTTAGCTTTTAATTTAGGACTGGATTTAGATTCGGATACTAATTCAACATATTCAATAAGTTTCTTAGCATCGTCCTTGCTCATTGCTCTTCCGAACATATCTTCAGACCAATTAGCAGTTTGATTTAGGTTCTTAGCAATTGTAGAGGTCCATTCGTGGATACCATTAATAGCCTTAGCTTTTTCTGATCCCCATTCATGTAGTTCATTAACTCCTCTTGCAATTTCATTGTTCCATTCGTTGATACCATTAAGCATCTTAGCATTATGGTCAACGGTTTCAGCAATTGCGTTTGTAACTTTAGCATTGTTACCAACCCAATCTTGAGTATGGTTGAGTGCTTTCGCATTGTAATCAACTGTTTCAGTAATTTTCTGAGTAAGTTTGTAATGCTTGTTGTTCTTTTCTGCTAAAGTATCAGCATAAGAAGCAACTTCATTTACGGCCTTAGCAATAGATCCTGTCCAAGAGAGGTGTTTTTCGTTCATCCCACGCATTTTTTCTACGTATTTTTTGATGAGCTGAAGCTCTCCTGCTGAATTACCAGTTTTTCCTTCGAGCATTGCGCCTTCTAGATTTTCTAGTTTTTCATTGATCTTGCTGAGTTCCTTTTTGAAGAATACTGTCCATTGCTGAAGTGCATTTTCATTTACTTCTTTTTCCATTTTAGTCTTCTCGTTTTTATTTTTAACGTTTGAACCCCTTGATTCATTTTGAAGAGCGATTGCCTCTTCACGGAGTTTAACTGAAGGAAATTTATCAGTTAAATCCAAAATAGAGATATTCTCATTAATAATGCCGAATTCGGAAGAGATGTTGTGATCCTCCCTTGAGTTTTGAGACTCATTAAGTTTAGAAATTAAGGTTCCAATACGGGATTTTGCACTCTCGTTAACTGTTTTTAATTGAGCAGCTTCAAACCCTGGCTTAGCAACTAAGTCATAAGTATAAATTTGCTGAATTTGTACAGTTTTGTCTTCGTTAACCGTACCAGCGGCCCTTGAAGAAATACTGAGAGGTACTCCAGATTCCAAAAGTGATTTAGCAACCTGTCCCTTTGGCGTATCTAAAACTTCGATACGTCCTTTAATTTGTCTAGCTGATTGATCATACCATAACTCTGTAATTCTATGAGAGACATTTCCAAGTGCAACTTCAAATCGTTCTGGGTGATCTAACTCACCAAGCAAGCTGCCATTGGCCATATCTTTCTTCAAATATTCGAGGTGTGGTAGGTATTCTCTTTCCTCGTAGACACGTCCATTTCTATTCTCTACACCAAATTCTGCAAAAACTCCTTCTAATACGACTTTTCCTTTATCGTCGATCTTCTGAAGGTTTTTACTAGATCTTTCTAAGATCAATACGTTTCTTTGGTTCATTTCAAGAATATATTTTTGTTTTATATATGAACAAAAGATTCCTGGGCCTTCAGGGGGGTTTTGTAACGAAAATTTAAGGAAAATTGAAAGTTGGAGGAATTTATCGCATAGATCGTATAGTAATTAACGATTTAAGAGGTGATGCGATGTTAAAGGGATGTTAAAAAGAAAGGCCCGTTTAAGGGCCTTATTCAAGATTAAAATTTCATTAAGTGATTTATATCGATAATTTCTCGAGCTAATGTATCCAAAAACTCCTCATTTTCCGCGATATAAGCATTTGCATCCTTTAATAAATTAGTAATGTTCTCTTTAGATGCATTGGTTCCTGGCTCCGTAGAATATTGTAGAACAGGATTAATTCTCTTATAATTCTCCGGTCTCCTTCCTGCTTCGAAAAGCCTTTTCATTTCATAGTCAACTACAGCGGATGCTCCGGAAAGCATTACATCGATAACTGGAAATACCCAATTAGCCATCCCCCATTTTTTAGATTTTGCATATGGGTATTGTTTCGGACTTCCTACCCCAGTTCCTAAAGATATTACCATTATCTTATTGGGGTCTAGATTTTTTGGATGATCTTTTCCAAATAGGGTTTTTGATGCCTCGATATAAGCCACCAATGAAGGGTTGTTTGCAAATACTCCGCCATCAACTAAAGTATTGATAGTAGCTCCCTCCTGAAAATATGCTGGCGGAAAGTAAGCTGGAATTGAAGTGGATCCTCTTACAACATCTTTAACGTAATAGGATGCGTATTTCTCATTAATATCATTGTTTGTGAATATATCCACTCTTCTCCTATCGATGTCGTATGCAGTGAATAAACATGGTTTAATGAGATCCTTCATATGGTAGTGACCCAACATCTGTACTAGCTTGGCCTCGATATTGGAAGCAGGAAAAACTGGACCAAATAATCCCCATAATGTTTTTACCTGATGCCAGAAGCTTTTCTTAAAAACATCCCCTCCCATTTCAGTATACATTTCTACAATTTTGTGAAATGTGTACTTTGGTGCTCTTGGATTCTTTGAAGATGGGGTTAGCATTAACGCTCCAACAATAGATCCGGTTGAAGTTCCGGCAACAAGGTCAACAAGATCAGCCAGCCTTATTCTCTTATCTTCTTGTATTTCCTGTATTTTCCTTTCTAAATAATCTAAAATGGTGGCCGGAATTATGCCTCTTATTCCACCGCCATCTAATGCAAGTACAATTTTCATATAAGTCTTTTCTCTTATATACCGAGAACTAGACTAGCTGTTTTGGAACCGTAATTATCTATCCTTGCAATAAATTTATCATTTATAAAGTCAACGCTTGGAGCATGATTTACGGTATGACCAACTACTTGATTAATGTTTGGAAATGGATCTCCTAATAGCTCCTGGTAATCAGTCCAAAGTGGTCCAGGATGACTGCCTCCTCCTCGCATAGCACCAACTTTCCACATAAGATCTTTCTTATCAATAAGAGCATTGAGTACATCGTGTATAGGAATTTTTCCTGGTCCTTCTGGAAATATCTGATTTAGAAATTCCCCCTTTTCGAATAATGGTAACACCCATTTTGTCCAATATCCATATGTTAATCCTGCATGGGTCGCAAGAGTGTAGTTTCCTTTATCATCTTCATATCCCCAAGCAATCTTAAAAACATCCCTATTCTCATCAAATATTTGTTTTATGATCGGGGCTTGAGAAAATTGATAGCCAGAGATAGCACTGAATGCATGAATATAAGCATAATCATGATTTCCTAATAATGCGGTTACATTCTTTTTCTTTTTCACAAAGGATAGAACCTGCATAAAGTTATCCTTCTGTAATACAGAACTTACATCAAAAGAGTCCCAATAATCCCCTAATAGAACTACTTCCTGAAATTTCTTTAATCCTTCACTCGCAGTTTCCCTCCAATCAGTTCTACCATGGATATCACCAATAAATAATACTTTCTTATTAAAAACTTTTTTCACGTGTACATCCCTTCTTTTATTTAAAAAATCTCGAGGCATTAATCAATCTTTTTTTGATCATCTTCCCAACTCATTTTTTCCTCAAAGATGTTAATATCATCCATCTCTGTTCCTGCTCCATTAAAGGAAATCACTTGGCAATATCTTTTTCCTACCCTGTCTGGGCTCAGGCTATGATATAGTTCTATCCAAGACCCAGATCCATCATCAAAAGATCCTTTTGATATTGTTTCATAATTTCCATGTTTCTTAAGATCCTTATAGACTATATCTATAAGTTTTATCTTCCCCTCCGATTGTTTTTTTGTTTTCTTTCCCATTAAAACTAAGATTTAATTAAGTGTTTCTAATCGAAGTCTCTCGATTTGATTATCTAAATCATTTATCAGAGCTTCAATAGTTTTTATCCTATCATTTAATATATTAAGAAGCATAACATCACAGTTTTCAAAATGCACATATGTATTAAACTCCTTTATAAGCTCAATTAATTTCAACTGACATTTTAATCGTTCACTCACTAAATTTTTTACGCGAGGGAGATAATAGATATCATTTGCTGAAATCATTTCCATGGATATGCAGTTTCTATCTGTCGATTTTTAATTTGTTCTAATGGCCTCTCCATTGCTAGCCTCCACATTGTATCTAGCTTATCCACATAAATATTTCCATCTAGATGGTCATACTCATGTTGAATTACTCTTGCAGCATATCCATCAAATATCTTTGTGTGCGGGTTCCATTCCTCATCAAGATATTCAAGTTCAATAGTTGCATGTCTTTCAACATTTCCAGCTAATCCGGGTACTGATAAACACCCTTCCGGCATTTTAACTATGTCGCCAAATTCCCTGGTAATTTTTGGATTAATAAAGGCTCCTCTTAAATGAAAATTCTCTTCTGGTAAATGAGCCTCTATAACAAAAAGTCTCAGCGGAACTCCTACTTGAATCGCAGCTAATCCGACCCCACTAGCCCTATGCATTGTTTCAAACATATCACTTATCAATCTTTCCACATCACCCTTTAAGTCTTGATTAACCGGTGCTGACGTTGTTTCTAATATTGGGTCTCCGTAGAGAACTATAGGTAATATCATATCAATTTGGGTTTACATTTAATAATTGGTCTACCATTTTTTTAACCTTTCCTGAAATTTCTCCTTGTATAGTATCTTTCATATGCTGTTCCATATTTTTGAAAGCTATATCCTTATGATTCATTCCTGGATAGTTCAGATATTTAAGAGATTCTTCTGCGAATGTATATTGTTCCTGCCAAATCTGTCCATCAAACTTTGTTGATACTCTGAGAACTAATTCTTTATTTCCAAAGAGAGGATTAGATATAATTTTTTCATCCTTTTGTAGATTAGGCCATTCAGCAACTATCTTCGGAAATTGTTTATCTGGTATCATCTAAATATTTTTTCCATATCTGCGGGGTATTCGTCATCGTACACTTGAATGATAGTGTGACCCATCTCATCGAGAAAAGCCCATAGTACTTTGTCCTTCTTTCCTTTTTCCTGAAAGACGATCTTCGTTTTTACTACGCTCACTTTCATTAACATATACAACTTCGTTACACCTTCCGCAAATTGCAAAATCTTTGCTGGAAGATGTATCTATTAACTCACCGCAACGACAAATTTTCATTCTGTAATCTTGATATATTTTGGTGGAACTTCATCCACTAATATTACTCCATTCTCTGATTCATATATCTTATACCCGTCTCTTTTCATTTGGTTTCCATCAATCTCAAATATTATGACGGTAGAGCCATGACGTTGGCCCACCTTGGTTGCAGTTTGAAGATCTTTAGACAAATGAACATGAGTTCGTTTCATTGGTTTTAAACCATGTTTCTTAATAGTATTCATAAGAAGAAACTCTGTTCCATGATAATAGGTCTTTGGAAATTGAACCTCTTTAAGTTCTACTTTCACATTTAGCTTAGCGCTGTGACCTTGATGAGCTTTGATTTTCAAACCATCCTCGCTATATCCAAACCTCTTTTTATCATTATTCTCCACGATATTATCAAGTTCCGATTTAGTAATACGAACTTTATCTAAAAGATCCTCCACCATTATCCAGCCCTGTTTATCCATTTTAAGATCTTCAGGATTGTGTCTTAATAAATACGATATTTTTCTACTAGCGTTTTTCATTCCATTTAAAAATCTGGATTTTTTATTTCTATATCATAGTCTTTGAAATCCTTGAACTTAATATCATCTACTTCAAATCTGTTAGAAATTTTCTCATAGCTCCAATTCCTGCCATTCTCCCATAATCTTTCAAACCTATCATCCTTGGATGGATTTAGATAAAGGACTAAACAATCTTTCCTTTCTTCTGGAGATATCTGTTCAACCCCCTCACTTTCCATAATGAAGACTTCGCAATTTACCCATTCCCACATACCAGTTCCATAATAATCTTCTCCGTGTTCTACATATTCATAGAACTGTTTTCTCATTATTTTTTCCTGAAAATCTTTAATAGACAAAAAATGATAGTCTACGCCATCAACTTCGCCTTCTCTTGGTGGTCTTGAAGTATATGATACATCAAGGAGATATCCCTTTTCTCCCAGTCTTTTCTTTAAATGATCCTTACCAGCTGCGGCTGGACCGACGATAATTATTCGTTTACTCATTATTTGTTACCATTTAATTGTTACCGTTGTTCCATCCCTCAGATCGAAATAAGAAGAGACCTCATATCCCTCCTCTAATAATTTTTTATTAACCGCCGGCATTAAAGAACTAAAATAATTTGCTGATAATTCTCCCTTATCCACGGCTACTTCTATTCTTGCTTTAATAGAATTATACTGTGATTTTTCTTTATCCCCAGTTATCCGTAGGGATTTTTCTCTTGCCTCTTTAGCATTCATATTATAATATTTTAAGCAATTTTAAAAGAAGATACAAAAAAAGGATTGCTATTCCGACCCCCAGGACTACGCCAACCACATACAAGATCACTACCCCAATAAACGGAATCAATGCGGCTAAAAATAAAATGACTATACCCCAAATTAGAATATATCCCAAAGCATCTTTAGTCTTACTCCCCAGCTTTCTTAGCTTTTTCTTCAGTTTGTTCATCTAATTTAATTTCAATTGGTTTCCAAACAGTATTTTGTAATCTCTCATTACTATCTAAACATGGTTTGCAACATGTAGTAATCCACCCCTGAGTACGTCCTACATCCTTTGTAGTACCACAGAATTCGCAGGTTCTATAGGAAAGGCTTTCTGCGAGAGAAATCATTCCATAGATAGTGTCGTCTCCGCCTGAAATATAAAAACAAAGACCCCCAAATTTTTCCTTGATCTGAGTAATATTAGGAAATGGAATTGGTTCCACTCCACGAGGATATTGGTTAGCTAACCAATGCATAGACTTTCTTAGGAGTTTTCTTTTCCATGGAAGTCTATTAGCCTTGGTCTGCAGCCATTTTGGAAAGCCATGTCGAAATCGATGCTTAGCATTTCTTCTTTCATTTTCGATATGATTCTTAATATTCCCCATCAACTCATTTAATATAACAAACCATCCATCCCCGCATTCAAATCCAAATGAAATAGGCATCAAAGGTCCTTTATATTCTTTGAGATATTCGAAGAATTCTGGATATTTCTTAACCAGATAATTTTGTAATTCTGCTCTCATATTATTCTGCTAATTCATTTTTTAAACTCTCGATTAAATCCCTTCTCTTGGCCTCGTCAGTTTCTATTTTTTTCAATCTAGCCTCCAACTTCTTCCTTCTTTTATCCATTTCTTCATCTGTTTCAGGTCTCATATAATGAACCCTTACTACTTGATAAGCATAATTGGAATACCATCTTAATGATATATCTCTATTTCCAGCAGCTGTTAACTCATCCTCCTTTTCTTTTAACCTACAAGCCACCTCATCTACTGTCCCTTCGAAAGTAGAATCATCTAAATCCTCATATGTTTTAACCCAAATCTTTTTCATTTTTTAACTATTTAAAAATATTCCTCTTGCAATCTTTCCTAATGCAAAATCATTAGGAGTTTCCCTAATTAATTTAACAACAGAAGGAGCTGCATTCAAATCCTTCTTGTATTCTGCTCTTAGATATTCCCCCAAATCCTGATCATTGGGGTGTTTCCTACAAAGTTCGATAAATTCTTTATCCATAGTCTTATAGTTTTTTGATAAAGCAGGTTGTCTGTATTGTTATTTCATCCATAATATTATCTTTCTGATACAGGTGTTGCAAAAACAAAAATCAATCCAATAAGAATCATAAAAGTTATTCCAGCAATCCAAGCAAATCCTTGTGCTTTAACCAAACCACTTGGATTTTCTTTGATATTTGTCTTGTGCTGTCTTACAGTAGGCCCTATTAGAGCCAGTCCTAATCCAGACATTAAATAACCTATCATTTCCATAATTCTATTTTTTTAAATTAGTACCACCAGGATCGCATGTCCTTAAGAAGTTCATTCATCTCATTCCACTCTTTTTCTTCTAATTCATGTCCATCTTTAACAGTCTTAGCATTTTTCTCTTTTTGTTCCTCTGTTTCTGTGGTTAGGACCTCTGAAAAACCTTCATGTTCTGAGTCATCCTCAAACTTAAGTTCCCAATTGTGATCGAATCCGCACCTTTCCATGTAATCATCTTTAATTTTATGATCAGCAAGTTCAATGAATCTTTTCATCTTCACAATCTTAGGATCAAGGGTTTCATTAACCTCATTACTATTTTTCTCCATAGTAACACAAAGATGATTAATTTGAAATCTCATCATCTCTAAAACAGATTCAGAACCCCATGGTCTCATTCTTGAAACTATTCTGAAATATTTCACATAGTTTTTGATGGCCCATTTGAGGTCATACCATTTATGAACCCAGTACTGCCATTTCCATGGATTCCCTGAATCTATCATCTTCTTAAAAGAAGGCCAAAATGTATCTGCAATTTTTACATCCATTATTAATTAAATTCTGTTTTTAACTTTTCAAGCAACTCTGCATTAAAATCCCCATACTTGGATTCCGCCATAATCTGGCCATTCTTAACTGAGAATCCGGTGATCTCGAATTCCATGGGGGTTCCCTTTACCTGGACTTGATCTCCAATACCAAGTTCCTCTCCTTTGTAATCTTTGGAAGCCCTAATCATATCGCATTGTTCTTGTGAACCAACACAAGGAACCGGAGCAGATTCGCTAAGTGCATAAGGGCATCCGATGTTGTAACTATTGCAGTGTCCCATAATTTGTTTTATAAAGAGTTCTTTGTACCGGCATTTTTATTTCCCCTGATGCCGGGCCATGGTATAATTTATTGCCATTCTCATCCTCTGCATGTACTCTGAACTTGAGAATAAGTTCTTGATCCATTAACTCCTCTGTAATTTCTCTAGCAGTTATGGTTCTATCACCTATTTTTATATGACACTTATCAGCATCGATATATTCATGAGAGAATCCCAATTTAGATTCATACCACTTAGAGAATACCACATCATAAATCCTGTATAAGCGACCTGCTGGTATTCCTATTTCGGGTTCTACAGCTTTTAATACAGTTTTAAGATCTGATAATTCCTGCTCTGAAAAATTAATCTTTTTATTCATATTCTATTTTTTAAAATAATCCGAGCTTAACCGGGATTCTGTTCTATCCTATCATTTATCTACGCATCAACCTTGCTATCACTGGCCTGCTTTCCGCCTAAGCTATTTTGAATTGCACCCTCCGCAGTAATAGCGACTTGCGTCTCCTGCGTCTAGCAGTGGTGTCCCGAGTTTCCTCATGCAAAGCATGCGATAGGTTCTCTCGATTATATTATTCCATCATTGTAACGGTTGAACAATCCGTTGCCAGCGATCTCCAACCATTTTTTTCAACATCAAAATATTTAAGATTCGTTCCAACATTCGCTGAAGAATCTTTTGGCCTGAATTCTTCAGGTATTAATTTCTCATTAAGAGTTCCATAAGCGGATCTTGATGATCCATCCTTTTTGAAAAAAGTAAAGAAAATTGGAACCTCACTATAGAGATTCTTTCTTAAAGTCTCAATGTCTACGTCAAACATGTAAGTTATTTTATTAGGTTAATATAATGAAAATAATGCAATTACCACGTTAAAACTCGTTAATTTTCAGGCAAATCTTTATTGAAAAAGAATTCAACATCCTGAATATCAACACTATTTGCAACAATCAGATTCTCCCTTGCAGCATGACCTATCATGGTTACATGCATAGGATATTGTTTATCATCAAACCATTCATTAAACACTTCTTTGATATTTTCTCTCGAAGGATATCCCCTATCAAAGCCAATATCAATGGTCAGTGTAATCCTGCCCATCGCCTGAATAGATGGATGATTAGCCATTTCTTGTAATTCTTCTTTACTCTT
>Ga0114918_10004081_pt1 | contig 12736 bp, 16 predicted proteins | sample LantaG_FD_87015 | JGI IMG/M metagenome (GOLD analysis project Ga0114918, IMG submission 87015) | Deep subsurface microbial communities from Baltic Sea to uncover new lineages of life (NeLLi) - Landsort_02402 metaG | ecosystem: Environmental > Aquatic > Marine > Oceanic > Sediment | place...
GCATACGGCGATTTACTTAAGTCAGTCTAAAAAACCAGACGCCCCGCAATCTAGCGCCGAGTATATTAGCGCTTCGCCTGATTTAGCAGGGCAGTTAGATGTTTTAAAATTTGACCTTATGGGGCTGCTAGACGATGAAGGCGTAAAAGCTAAAAACGTAGTAAGCGGCGGGGTAAATCAACTAGAGTCAGGTTTTGCTAGGCTAGTAGATGAAGCCGACGTTCAAGACAAAATAACTGATAATCAATTTTTGTATACTGAAATTGAAAAAGAAGTTTTTGAAACATTACGCGCCCATGAAAAGGCAATGAACCAGAGAACTTTTAAACCTACTTCTAAATTTCAAGTATCCTATGAGAAGCCGAAGGTTTTAATTAGTGATAAAGAAACGCTAGATAATATTGAAAAGCGGGAAAAGCTAGGCACGTTACTACCATATGAAAAGCATATGATTTTAGACCCTAACCTAGACGCAGAAGCGGCAATGCTATTAGAAGAAGAAATTCAAGAATCTATTAAAAAGAAAATGGCTGATTTAGGATTTACCGGCGAAGAAGAAGTAGATGAAGATGAAGATGAAGATGAAGAAGAAGAAGTAGATGCATAAATATACCGCTAAATTCGTAGAGGTAGAAGCTATACAGCTTACCCCGAATACGATTGACGATATAAAACCATGGCTAGGTAATAGCTTTTTATGCGAATGCGAAGGGCTTTACTCTATTATGATAGATACCCATGAAGGTATGCAAAAAGTAGAACCATACGACTACATAATAAAACATGCTGAAGACGATTTTATAAAATGTAGTAAATACATTTTTGAAATTTACTACAGAAGGGCGCGTAAGTAATGGCCAGTAGAACAGAAGCAAACGGCGAAACTACGCTAGTACATTTTCTAGACCTAAACGACTACGGGCTAGAAGAAGTACCTAACCAGCGAAAAAGCGCGGCTAAAGTAGAAGTAGCTAACTATTTACGTAATGAAGTTTTGCGGCAGTTATCTGAAGGTAAAAGCCCGGTTAATGGAGAAGGGCGATTCCCTATCCTAGACCCTGACTATGCTACTAATCAAAAAGGCGGGGTTAGAACTTCTAACCTAGAACTAGAAGGCGACCTTAAAGATTCTTTAATAGTACGACCCGAAGCCGGCAGCTTTATTAAGTATGGACATGAAGGGTCGCAAGTACCTAAATCCGACGGTCATAATCAAATAAGTTTAAAAGCAAAAACATGGGCACGCGAAACAGGATTTAAAAAGCGTCGCTATATTCCCGATAACGGCCAGACATTTGACCGGGGCATAACTAAAGAAATAACGACCATAATAAATTCTTTTAGAGATACCCTAAATAATCCTGATATATCGCCCGATGAAGATTTACTAGACGGCACTAATAGAATTAGCTCTATTACAGAATCAGAAGAAGGGGTAAATGTTTCTACTTCTTCTTTATTTAGCGACGACATAATAGACGCGCTACTTGCCGATGCTAGAAGTAGAAGGGGTTAAATGCCGGTTAGTATAAAAGTATCTAAAGATTTACAGCGCCTTTTAAGCAATAGTAACGACGGGCTAGCGGCTAAAGTTAGGCAGCGTTACATGATAAAAGGGGCGATAAAGCTAAAACAGGCAATCGTTCAAGACATGATAAAAGGGGTTAGCCCTGTTAACGGCGTGGGTAAATGGCAAAAATATTCTGATAGCTATAAAGATGTAATCAGAAATAAAGCCGCCTTCAGAATCATTAAAGGCAGGGTAGTACGTTTCGGCACTGGTAACGAGTTTGGTTTATCTAATAAACAATTTTCTAGCCTTCGCCCCAATGCCGCCGCCCGTAAAGCTAGAACTAGCGCTAAAAAAAGCGGCGCGGCTTTAATAAAAGATTTAAATGCTGATTTTATGAGAAGGTCTAGCCCTACAAAACAGGTAAGCCCCGTTAACCTGCGGCATAGCGGCGAACTTCATAAATCGCTAAAGGTATTTCAGGCGGGCGGCTTTTTATCTACCTTTAGATTGGTAGTAGAATTTAGAAATAAACTAGCTGATATTCATAACAGGCTAGGGGCGGGTAAATCTAAAGTTATTAGGCGGCTACTTCCAACTAGAGGCGGCGAAACTTTTAATAGAAGAATCAGCCAAAACATTTTAAGCGAACTACAGAGCGCGGTAAATTTTGTAGTCAAACAATTTAATGGACAGTAGAGTAAAACATATAAATAATATTAACTAGGGTAGTCGAACGATTACCCGCTTCAGCGGCGAACGCCGTAGGGGTTTAAGAGATGCCACCAGAAATAAGTGAAGAAGAACTTCAGGCGCTAAAAGATGTTAAAGCGAAGGCCGATGCACTAGAAGCGAGTAAAACTAGATTAGAAGAAGAAGCTAAAAAGTTTAAAGAACGGGCGCAAAACGCTGAAGGCAAGTTATCTAAAGCCGAAGAAGAAAAACTTCAGGCCGAAGGAAAAACGCAAGAACTACTAGATAAAGAAAAGCTTAGAGCTAAAGAATTAGAAGAAAAGCTTGCTACTACTAGAAAATCTACCCTTCAGGAAAAGCTTAGAAGCGAAGTTTCTAAGTTTGCTAAAGATGCGCATGACGTAGACATGATTCTACGGGTTCAAGAACATAAGGCGCTTCTGAAACTAGATGAAGAAAATCTAGCTATAGAAGGCGTGGAAGAATTTGTTAACGCAGTTAAGGGTACGCATGATTATCTTTTCGGTAAAAAGCATATGCCAGACGGCGAAGGCGGCGGTAAACCGGGCACCGGTAACCCCCCCGACCCAATGGCTGGAAAAACTGAAGATGAAAAATTTCGCGCAGAACTTAGAACTGTAGGTAGCAGAAAAGAACAGCTAGAAGTTTACAAAAAATACGGTAAACCTATTGATAGCTTTATGAACAGATAGTAAAATTTTAATATAAACAATTTATTTCAAGGGAGAAATAAAAATGCCTTTTACAACTAACTTGACCGGCACCGCGCAGGTCGACGATTCAATCCGAGAAGAATTTGATACTGAATTTAGATTAGCATTCGCTGAGCAAGGCGTAGCTTCTCAATTTTCAACTTTAAAAAGAGATATCGGCGCAGAATCTATTTCATTACCAAAATACGACCAGCTAGGTCTAGCTATTACGCCTTTAACAGAAGACGAAGATGTAGTAAGCGAAGCGCTTAGTGATTCTAAAGTTCAAATTACGCCGCAGGAATACGGTAAGGTAGTTACGACTACTAAACTAGCTAACCTTCAAACGGGCGGCATGGCTGACCGAGCGGCTGCTAGATTAGTCGGTATTAACGCCGGTAGATCAAGAAATAAACTAGCTACTTTAGCATTCGATGCTGGTACTCAAATTTTAAGAGTAGGGGGCTATGCTTCTGATAACTTAATTACTGCGGCTGATACTATGGACGGTTCTACAATGGGACTAGCTTATAATAAACTAGCTAGAAAAAACGTACCGGGACTAGCGGGCGGCGATTATTTCTTTATCGCGCATGACGATGTTATTCACGATATCAGAGAACAGTCAGGCGCTAATTCTTGGATTGACGCGCATAAGTATGCAATGCCTGAAGCCCTACTTAGAAATGAAGTAGGTATGTACAAAGGCTTTAGAGTAATCAGAGATAACCTATCTACAATTTTAGTAGATGCGGGCGCGGCTGGTACTGTAGACGTTTACAATAGCTACGCTATTGGTTTTAACGCTCTAGGCGAAGCTGTTTCTAGTGATATTTCAATGGTAGCTACTGGCCCATTTGATAAGCTAAACAGATTCGTAAACATGGGCTGGCATGGTTGCTTTAACTATAAAGTAATCGATAACGAAGCTCTAGTAGTAGTTAAGGCTGCTTCTTCTGTAGGCGATAACGTCTAGTAAAGTTTAAATTTTTTTGTAATACTAAAGGGGTAGTTTAACTGCCCCTTTTTGTTTAAAGGCTTTTTATGTCATGGTACGGTAACCGGCACCCTCAATTTATCTCTGCTTCGACCGAAGATAGGTTAGAAGAAAAATTGAAAAATTTGACTATCGGTATAGATGAAAAATTAGAAATAATTTCGATTTATCCTAGAGGTAGCAAGATAGTATGCTGGTACTTTTTAGACATAAGAAAAAAAGCAGAAGTACCCCCCGCCCTTCGCGGCGACGGCAAAAAGGTAATAAAAAAAGGTCAGAAGAAAAGCGGGTAGCTAGTGGATACATTCGATAAAGCTTCTAAGTTAAAAATAGCTTATGAAGATTTAGAGCAGGCCAATTTTAAAAAAACCGCTAGCGACAAAATAGCTAGAAGGGTAAGCAATGATAGCGATACCCCCTTATATGTAGAGGTAGTAAATAACGATTCTATGATATGTGAAAAAGGCGTATTCAATTTAATAGCTAATATACCCTTGACCATTATGGCCAATAACATAGAAGATATATGCGACGCTACTTTTTATCAAGACGACGGGAAAAAGATTTTTATATCATATACAAAAACGACATTAACGACTATTGAGGTATGCACTAAAAAAACCATAGCTAATTTAGAATATAGATTAGAAGGCCCTAGGGCGTGCCCATAAAAAAGGATTTTTATAATGAGTGAACCAATTGATTTTGCCAATGATTTAGACCTTGATGATAACAGAATTATTAAGGGGGGTTTTGAATCTTTAGTAGCTGACCCCGGCAGCCCTGTTACTGGCCAGCAATGGAATAATAGTACCGATGCAAGGCAACGGGTACAATTAGGCGGCAGTACTAAAACTTTAGCCTTCCTAGAAGATGTACAAAATTTAGGTAGCCATATTGGCGGGCACGATGCTTCTACAGGTATCCCAACTTCAGTACCTACTTCGGTTAGACCTTCGGGCACGATTGAAGCCGGCGATACTTGGTATATAACGGTAGCGGGTACTATTACAGGTATCGGCGGCGGCGAAGCAGAATTACACCCCGGCGACATGCTTAAAGCGATTGCCGACGGCGCTAGTTCTGCTTCTGATTTTATCAGCATTCAACGTAACTTAGATGATGATAAAGCTTCGTACACCGATTCGCAGGTTCTAAACTTACCTGCTAATACTGATACAACTATTACCGCAGCATTCGCAGGTAGAATTACTTCGGTTCAAACTTATAAACAAAATGGCAAGGAAGTAAAAATTTCTACTAAGCGTGGTACTAACCCGAATCAGATTATTTTACACCCTAACAAAACTTTATCTAACGTAACTGTAGATTTAGTAGGATTTATTAGTTAATGACTGAACTTGCTAATGCATTGGAAGCGCCTCTACTCGGGGCGCACCCTGACCCGCCTGATACCGGTAACGTAAAATATTATACGTTAGCTTCCGATCTTAGAGAGTATGCTAGGCTAGATTCTGGTTTAGTGGTTTATCGCAATCCTAAAATTCATTTATGGGAAGGGGTTTATTTTGGTACTACGGCCGGTCTAGTATGGCTTCGAAACGGCGATGCTAGCCTCGAATCTAGAAGAACCAACTTCATATGTCCTTTTAACATTGGGCGAATAACTTCTATTTTATGGTCATCTAGAAATGATTTATCATTAGGCGCTTCGCTTAGAATTAGAATACATGAAGATGGCATAGGCGCTGTCGGCGATGTAAGTACCGCCGACCCTGTTACCCAAGATATTTTTCATACTGATACCGAAATGACAGCTTACCGCGACGGTAAAAGATTTTTCGGCAGTATCGCCGATAGAAACGTAGAAGTAGATAATACAAAAAGATACGCCGCCACTATTGATAATGTAGGGGACGCTACTAGTTACCGCGATGTAAGGGTATGTATAGCAATTGAAGAACGGGCAGCACAACCATGATAAACCCTACGATAAGACAATATATAGAAGCTAACCCTAATGAAAAAACTTTTAGAGTATTTAGAGTTAGCGACGGCTACAAATTTAAAGTAAAAGAAATTAATAAAGAAAATGAAACTGTTCTTTTAAATACTAATGTTCATTTAGTAGTACCTTATGATTCTGATATTTATTTAGTAGATGAAGTAAGTTTAGGTAAAGACTTTTCACAAGCAAAAATATTAAGATACGTACCTACTGATTTAAATAAAGATGTGCGCGCTATAAACGTAAAAAAAGAACTTATAACTAGGTTACATAGTCATAAAACATGGGTATTCGGAAGGATACTAAAAGAAACTTTTCATCCTTTTGCTGAAGATTTAAAAACCCCAATTATGGGCGATATAATTCATTCAAAAACATATGACTATGAATTTGACCCTAACACCTTTGAAACTATCTACCGCTTAGAACATATGAAATGGTTTAACGAGCTAGGCGAAGTTAGTCATGAAAAGCTTCAGCCTAAAGTTTATGAGGGACATGAAGGGATGGCCGAAGCAAAAAGGCGTAGGGCTAACATTATAGACCAACTAAAAAGCGACGTACAAAAACTAGGCGGGGCGACCGGTTCAAGTAATGACGTAAATGATTTTATCGGCAGAAATAATACGCTTATAGGGTTATATATTGAATACGGCAGATTTGAACTAATACAATCTATTATGGCCGATACGGCTAACTTTTTAAGCGCTTTAGTAGCGCCCGGTATTACTGTTAAAATGTATATGATTTCTAAACTTGATTTCATAACAGCCGAGCAGGGTACTGCTGACTTATATAAAGGCAGCCTACTTTAGAAGGGGGCGCTAATGCATAATTTCTATAAAAAGGTTTTAAAGTTTTTTAAGCCTTTAGTCATATGGACGGGCCGCATTCATTGGCCATATTCACGTAAACAAATTGACGGTAAATTTTATTATAAGGTCAGGGACGTAATACGGCCAGGGACGGTACTGCTTACTACGACCTACGGCGAACTATCGAATTTAATAAATCCGGTAGATATAAAGCACGCGGGCATATATGTAGGTAAAGCCATGGACGGCATTTATTACGTTAACGAAGCTACGTCAAAGGGGGTCATAAAAACCGACCTAGTAACCTTTTTAACGACTAAAGACGTAGTAGTAGCCGTTAACCCTAACTTTTTAACTGAAGCCGATTATGGGCAGCTAGCGCCTAATGCTGATAAGTTTTTAGGGCTGCCTTATGATTATTTTTTCGAAAAAGGGTTAAACGCGCTATACTGTTTTGAAAATGTAGTATCGGTATTTCAATCTTTACGCCCCGAATTAAACTATAAATGCATCGAAATAGTAAAGGGTAAGCGTATCTATGACCATACTACCTTTATGGGCGATACTACCTTATTTACATTAGTATTCGATAGTAGGAAAATGAATCTATGAAACATAAAGATTTTTATACCGTAAAAAAAGAATTAGTAGATATTTCTTTAAATGTTAAAGATTTTAATACTGAAGGCAGCATACTAGACCTAACTACCGGGCAGTATCTCTACGCCGGCTACTATAAGCCATTTGTACAAATGTTTTTAGAGTTTAGTCAGCCTGATACCAGCGCCGCCCTTATAGTACCTCAATATTATAACGGTAGCGCGTGGGTAAATCTAAGCGTAATAGATGAAACTTATAGCTTTAAAAAATCCGGCTTCATTTATTTTCAGCGCCCGACCGATTGGGCCGAAGTTATGGTAGGGGTCGATAAGCAGTTTTTTATTCGCTTCGAAGTAACTAGCGAAGATTTAAACCCCCTTACAAAACTTCAAGGTTTAAACGTCTTATTTTCTAATGACGTAGACTTAGAAGCGGTTAGGTCTAACATAGTTTCAAAACATAATAGTGGCGCTTCGTGGGTAGCTAAACATGAAGAAGCCCGTAAAATGATTATTCAGCGGCTTAGAAATAACGGTAAAAGAAAAGTAAAAGTAACTAAAGAAAATCAAAACCTAGTTTTTGCTTACGATAACGTAGAAACTTTATACTATTCTAACTTAACTCAATTTGATTTTTTCGAACCCTTCGAACTTCGCGAAGCTTCTAAATACTACGCCCTATCTATGGTTTACTTAGATGAATTAAACGATGAAGTAGACGATAAATGGCAAGCGGCGGGCGAACGTCACTTAAAACGCGCAGAAGAAGCGGTAGATGTTTTTATGCTTAGAATAGATAGCGACGACGACGGCGAAGAAGATAAAGAAGAAAATGAATCTAGCCCCGAAATAAGGTTATCATGGTCATAGTAGAAGAAATAGTAAACGAATGTAAAACTATTCTAGATACTTTTCTAGTGGGGTATACCCGCGCTGATTATGAATTTAACGAATTTCTAAATAGCGAACGCGGTAGCGAAAAGGTCTACGGTTTTATTCCCGGCCCTGCTACATTCGCCGAAGGTAGAGCTATGGGCTTTACTACAATGAACCACGTTTTTACGCTGAAGCTTATAGACCAGTATCAGAGTAAAGACGACGATAGCGCTTTAAGAACATCTTTATTTTATCAGTATGGACTAGTTCAAGAATCGCTTAAACAATTACAAAAATCAAAAATTGCATTGCCTACACCTACTAATCAAGTTCTACTTATTTCGGGTCTATCACTAGATGAACCTGAAGTATCGCCTGAAGATTGTTTAGTAATACTGCGGGCAAACTTTACGATACAATATAGATACCAAAATATTTAAAAGGAAGGTACAAAATGGCAATAGGATTAGTAACAGATGAAGGCAGCGTCTTCGTTGAAAAAGAAGTAACAGAAGGCGTATACGTAGCAGAATCAGCGGGCGCTAAAGCTATCGAAGTCTTAAGCGACGGGCTAGAATTTACGCCTACTAAAGAACTTCTAGAACGTGATAACAGAACTTCTACCGTAGAAAAAGTACCTGCTAGGGTAGGTCAAAAATCTATGGCCGGTTCTATTCCTATTGAATTTAGATCGGCACCGACTGAAGGCGATTCGCCCGAAGCTACTGATTTATACGAAGCCCTTTTAGGCGGTAAGCGAAGTGTTACGGCCACTACTTCAGATACCGGGCATACTACGTCTAGGGTTCAATTAGTAGACGGCGACGGCGCTAAATATACTGTAGGCGACATAGTAAAAATTAAAGAATACGCCCTAAACAGCGCTAACGAAGACCACGTAAGCCCGGTTACCGCAGTTTCAACTTTAGGCGGCGATAACTATATAGACCTACTCATTCCTTACGGGGCTGCTTTTACTGATAACGTAGAAATAGCGCCTACTACTGTTTATTTTCACCAATCAGGCGCGCCTAGCGTTTCGGTTACAAATTATATCGGCGGGAAAATTAGGGAAAAAGCAATAGGTATGCGGGTAACTAGCGCAGAACTTAGTAACTTCGCTACCGGTCAATTACCTCAAATGTCTTTTTCTTTAGAAGGTCTAGATTATGGACGCGAAGCAGGTACGCCTTTATTCGCCCCTAGCTATGATACTTCATTACCGCCTGTAGTTTTATGCTCAAAGGTTTATCAAGATTCTAACGAATTTGTATTAAATAACTTCGGAATGACTATCACGAACACCCTAGGATTTTTAACTTCTACGGCTTCATGTTCTGGTAAAATTTCTTCTAGGATTACTGAAATTGTAACTAACTGGACGGCTAACCCTTACATGGAAGATGACGATGTAGACCAATTCGATAAGTTCGATAAAAATACAGCATTTTCTATTTTCGGTTCTTCTCAAAATCCGGGCGCTACTTCTAAAAATGAATACTTAAACGTAGTTTCTTTTTATATGCCTAACTGCCGTACTACCGAATCAGGTACGGGCGACGAAGACGGCATAGTAACAGACGTTTTGGCAGGTCAAGCTTACAAAAATTTAGGCAATGACTCGGTATTTCTAGCTTTTATCTAGCTTTTTAGCTAGCTTTTAGTAACTTCCAATTTAAATAGAAGGGGTCAGTAATGGCCCCTTTTTTATATTTTACAAAGGATAACCATGCCCATTACCGTAGCCCCTGTTTACCAAATTTTTAGAATAGAAATTAAGCACGAAGAAGAAAAAGTAGCCTTTGATTTTAAGCAGCTAGACTATAGAACTAAATCAAAAATAAGCCGCGCCTGTAATACGGTAGAACAGGGGCAGTTTAAAGTAGATGCTTATCTTCAGGTTTTTCTAAATCTAAAACATGGGCTAAAAAATGTAGACGGCATAGTAGACGAAGAAGGTAATAAATTTACTCTACAATTTGAAGATGCGCTTAAGACTATGTTAACCGACGAATGCGTAGACCAGCTTCTAGCTTCTGTAGTTAGCGACGGTATCCAATTTTCAGCCCGCTGCTTAACCCATGCGACCGTACCTAAAGAAATAGTACACCCCTTGACCGGCGAAAAAATGGAAGGCATAGAAGTTATCAGCCCTAAAGAATTAGGAAGTCTTTTAAAAAAGTAGTTAGCCTCTATGACGTATCTTTTTTATGGGACTACATTAGCTACAAAATAGAGGCGGTAAGCAGTTTAGCGTTAAACGAAAAAGCTATATTGCTAGCTTCTATAGAATCTCAAATAGATTATAAAACATTTGACTGCTATACCTGTATAACGCAGTTAGGTAAATCCGAGAAAATGATAGAAAAAGGAATGAGAAGTAGGCGCTCTAAAGGCTGTTTTGACTTTACTTCCAAGGCTTACAGATTAGAAAATATTCGTTATAATAATTGTATAGGTAACCACGCAGTACCCATAGATTTTTTTATGGAAGCGTTCGCGCTGTTCGATAAGGGTATAATGCCCTTTGAAGGGGCGCTGGCCGATCAGCCTAATAAGATTATGGAAGTTTTTGATCTTATAGACCGGCGGCGAAAAGCTTATATAGACCGCAAGGCTAAAGAAACTAAAACAAGGAAGTAGAAGTAATGGCCAATTCTATAAACGTATCTTTAAACCTTGAAGGAAAAGATGCGCTAACTACTATAGCGTTATTAGAAAAAGGTATTAAAGACTTCGGCGACCAGACTAAAAAGTCAGTTTCTACCGCTGATAGGGCCTTTGCAAGTTTCGCCGGTAACCTAGCAGCTACGGGCGTAGCTAAATCAATTGCATTTTTAAAAGATCAAATAGGCGCGTCATTTGATAGCTTCGTTCAATTTGAACGCGGGCTAATAAATGTTACAAAAACGGCGAACCTAACCGAGCAAGAAACTGCCGATCTATCTAAGGCAATGCTTCAGCTATCTAGAGAAATACCAGCGGCTACCGAAGAACTTTTAGGCATTGCTACCGTAGCCGGCCAGCTAGGGGTTAGGGGTACTGCTAACATTGCTAAATTTTCTGAAGTCATTGCAAAACTTGGAAGAGTAACTAACATCGAAGGCGAAGAAGCCGCTACGGCGCTTACTCGTATTCTAAACGTAACCGGCGAATCAGTTACCGACATAGATAAACTTGCTAGCGTTATCGTTTCATTAGGGAATAATTTTGCTGCTACCGAATCAGAAATAGTAAACGTCACTAATGAAATTTCTAGGGCTACTGCGCAGTTTGGAGTGACTTCTAGCGAAGCGGCTGCGCTATCTACTGTTCTACGTTCTATCGGAGTACGAGCAGAAGAAGCCGGCGGGGTTATAGCTAATACTTTTATTCGTATAGATGAAGCAGTAAGGGCGGGGGGCGTAGAGCTACAAAAACTAGAGCGCATAACCGGACTAACCGGGGCTGAAATACGTAAACAATTCGGCGAACAGCCTATAGAACTTTTTAGAAACTTCGTGGCCGGGTTAGGTAATATTCAAAAAAGCGGCGGTTCTACTACTGAAGCTTTAAAAGATTTAGGAATAGAAGGGGTTAGGGTAAGTAAAGTTCTACCTATCCTAGCGCAAAATACAGGCGAATTTGATAGGGCGCTAGAATTAGCTAACGCTGAATTAAAAGGCGGGACTGCTTTAGCCGATGAATACGCAAAGGCGTTAGAATCTACCGCTTCTAAAACTGATTTATTTTCTAATGCGCTAGAACGTGCCCGAATTAGATTAGGCGAACAGCTTGCCGGGGCATTTGAAAAAGTAGCGCCGTTTCTAACTGACTTCGTAGATAAGATAGGAAAAACTAAAGTAGAGGTATTCGCCGAAACTACTACAGACGTTACTAAGCTTACTAAAGAATTAAAAATATATGAAGCGCAGTTAGCGGGGCTTCAGGAAAATTCATTCTTACCGGATTTTCTACGCGCCGATGTAGACGACGTTAATAAATCGGTAACGGTTCTACGCGACCGAATAAATGAAATAAATAAGTCTAGCGCTGATACTACGATAGCTAATTTAAAAGACGAATTAAAAACATTAAATACAGAACTAAAAAGCGCCGACCCAATTATAGGCAGTATCCTAGGCACTAGAGAAGAACTAGAAGCTAGGAAGGTAGTAGTTCTAGAACAGCTTGCTAACATTGAAAAACAGGCAATCCTTCAAGGTACAAAAATAGTAGAAGAAGGCGAACAGGAAAAAACTAACGCTATTGTAAATAAAATAGCAGAACGAAAAACTATATTAGAAGAACTTCGCGCAGTAGAAAAAGAAGAAGAAATGATACGCGCTGAAGAAGAAAAGTTAGCTAAACAATTAGCTAGCGAAGAAGAATTTTTATTTCTTCAAGAAAATTTAGGTAGAGAAGCTACCCTACGCGAATTAAACAGAATAAACGATATAAAAGGCGAAGCAAAACGTAGAGAAGAATTAAAAAAGCTTCGGGAAAAAGCGACTAAAGAAGAACAGGCCGGCATTTTATCTTTTAGAAAATTTGAAGATTTAACTAATAAAGAAAAAGTAGCCGC
>Ga0114918_10004082_pt1 | contig 12735 bp, 6 predicted proteins | sample LantaG_FD_87015 | JGI IMG/M metagenome (GOLD analysis project Ga0114918, IMG submission 87015) | Deep subsurface microbial communities from Baltic Sea to uncover new lineages of life (NeLLi) - Landsort_02402 metaG | ecosystem: Environmental > Aquatic > Marine > Oceanic > Sediment | place: Baltic...
AGAGCGCTTCTCTTCTCTCTCGCTTTCAACAGAAAGCAATCAAGCAGCGCGGCTAAAGAGAGAGGCAGAGAGAGAACGTGACTAGGAGAGCAAGTAAAAAAGAAAGGGAGCAAACTCTGTTGAAAACAAGGGTTGAGCCTTTCAAAGGTTTGCAACTTGCTAAGTCACATGAGACTTACCTACCTTTTTTTATCTCGCCCGCTTCTCCTCGCTCTCGCGAGAGGAGCCCGCCCTCTCTCCCTCCTCGCTCACCACCAAAAGGGACTTTGGCGGCCGCCTCGCCTTCTCCGGCCGCGCTGCCACCGTGAAATGCTTCGAGAATAACCCCCTGGTCAGGGCCTCACTCGAGGAAAAGGGCGCCGGCCGCGTGCTCGTTGTCGATGGCGGCGGCTCGAGGAGGTGCGCGCTCCTGGGGGACAACATCGCCGCGATGGCGGTCGAGAACGGCTGGGCCGGGATCGTCATCAACGGGTGCATCCGCGACTCGCTCGACATCTCGAGGATGGACCTGGGCGTGAAGGCGCTCGCGACGTTCCCGCTCAAGTCGAGCAAGCGCGACCCCGGGCTGAGGGACGTGGCCGTGAGCTTCGCGGGCGTGACTGTCAACCCGGGCGACTGGATCTACGCCGACGGGGACGGGGTGCTGGTGTCCAAGGAGGAGCTGAAGGTTTAGAGAGAGAGAGGGAGAGAGAGAGAGAGAGAGAGAGAGAGAGAGAGAGAGAGAGAGAGAGACTGAGAAAGGGGGAGAGGGGGCGCGCGCGCGCGAGAGAGAGATGTAAAAAGGAGAGGGTTTTTTTGCGGTTGTTTAAAGAAAGAAAAAAAGTCACTCAAGTTTCCTTCGCCGCCAGCACCAGAGCCGCAGCAGCAGCAGCCGCCTCGGCCTGAAACAGCTCCTGCTCCTTCTGCAGTGCCTTCGCGTGCTTCCTGAGCCTCGCGGCAATGCGCCTCTCGATGGCCGCCGAGGAGCTCGAGCCGCCGCCGTTGGCGCAGCCGCCGCCGTCGTTCGGCACAGGGGGAGCTGCTGCTGCTGCTGTCGTTGCTGCCGCCGCGGCCGCGTTGGCCTCTCCGTCTTTCCCCGTCCCGAAGAAGGAGAACAGGCCTCCTGCGGCAGCAGGCTCTGGAGGAGGCGCACCAGCCGCAGCGGGGGCAGCTGCCTCCTCCGTCTTCTGCGTCTTCGCCGCGGGCTGCTGCCTCTTCGCCGCCGGCTGCCTCTTCGCCGCCGGCTTCCTCTTCGCCGCCGGCTTCCTCTTCGCGTGTCTTGTCTCTTCTTCTTCTTTTTTCTCCTCCTCTGGCTCTTGCGCCGGGCGCTTGCGGTCCTTGGAGCGCCCGGAGCGCTTGGGGCGGAGGGCAGCCGCGGTTTTGGCGACGGCTCTAGCAGCAGCAGCAGCAGCAGGAGGAGGAGCCGGAGGAGCAAGAAGAGCGGCAGCGGCGGCAGCGGCGGTCGCCGCCCTCCCCGCCGCTTCCTGCCGCTCGATCCCTTCCACGCGGGAACTCAGCTCCGAGAGGGTCCCCATCACCTCGGCGTGCATGGCCTTGGCCGCCTCCTCGAACGCCAGCGCGCGCTCCTCCGAGGCTGCGCGCGCGCTCTCGGCCCTCGTGGCGGCGGCAGAGAGCTGGGTGAGGGAGGCCAGCAGCTTTTCGGAGGCCACGTTGGCCGCGCAGGAGCGCGAGATGTCCTCGATGAGCCTGGCCGCGGTGGACGAGGGGGGCGCTGGTCGATGCTGCTGGGGGGCGGGCGGCGGAGGCCGAGGCTGAGGCGGCGGAAATCCGAACGACGCCGCCGGCGCCGCGGTCGTCGTTGTCGCCGGAAGCTGCGTTTGCTGCTGCTGCTGCTGCTGGAGCTGCTGCTGCTGGAGCTGCTGCTGTAGATGCGCCCCCGCCGCCGCGGCAGCAGTGACCGCGCGCAGCTTGGAGAGCAAGCCGCCTTGCTGCTGCCCTCCGACGCGGCCGAGGCGGAGCGGTGGCGGGTGGAGGGCGCGGCTGCGGGGAGCGGTTGACGGAGGAGGAGCGACGGCGTGCGAAACAGCCTGCTGCTGCTGCTGCTGCGTCGGGAGCAGAGCTATAGAGCACCGATCCGCGCTGTGCTGCGAGGGGGCCGCGGCGAACGCCAGCACCGGGCGCTGCGGGGGCAGGGTCTGCGAGGGCTGCGAGAACAGGAACGGGTTCCGCTGCGACATCACTCCGAGTTGTTTCATCGAGAGGAAGAGAGAGAAAGAAGAAAAAGAAGAAGTGAGAGGAGGCGCGTTTTTGTTTGCACTTTTTTTTAGAGCAAAGACTTCAAAGCCCTTTCCAAGCAGCGATGGCGCCTCCTACTCAGCTGCAGGAACAAAAGCAGCAGAAGCAGCAGCCCCCTCCCGAAGCCTTCATCTACCGCCGCGGTGCCGCCAGCGGGGGCCTCCGCTCCTTTCCGCAGCAGCTGTGGCAGCCGCGCAAACGGCTTCCTCAAGCGGCGGTTGCTGCTCCTTCTGCAACTGCTGCCTCCCTCGGCGCCTCGAACCCGACTCCTTTGACCGCCTTTGACGCCCCGGGCTTCATCTACTGCCCCGAAGCGTTCCTAGAGGTGAGCTGACGGAGGAAAAAACGAGAGCAAGAAAGAAAGAAACGAGAACTTCGCTTGGTTCGAGGACACACTCAAAGATTTCGAATCGTTTTCCAAAAAAAACAATACAAATGCTCTCCCTCACACAGTCCGACGCCTTGATCTCCAGGATCGCGTCCAAGATCGCGGAGCGCTTCCCAAAGGTCGCAGAGGAGGAGAACGAGAAGGATAAAGAGAAAGAGCGAGCGCGCGAGAAGGAGAAGACGAGGGCGAAGCAAGTGGAAGAGGTTGCCGCCGCTGCCGCAGCCGCCCCGGCAGCGGCGCCGAAAAAGCCTCTTCGCCGTCCTTCTGCTCCTTCTCCTCCTTCTTCTGCGAATAAGGCCGCAGCTTCGAAGCACAAGAAGCTGCAGCAGATGCCACTGTCGTCGCTGGAGCAGCAGCATCAGCAGACGTCGCAGACCAAGACCAAGACTAAGGCGAAAGCGAAGACCGGAGGGGCTCTCGACTCCGGCCTCCGCGCCGCGCCGCTGTCCCTCGGCGACTTTGCCGCGGCGGAGGCGGCCCTGGCCTCTGGCCTCTTTGCTGCGAAGAAGCGATCCAAAAAGGCCGAGGCGGCAACTGGGGGATCCTCTACGGAGGCGTGAAAGAGAGAAAGAGATAGGGAGAGAAACGAGAGAGAGCGCGCACGGATTTTTCTGTTCTTTTTCTTTTGCAAAGTCCGAGGAGGTCGAAGCCGAGTTTTTTTCTCCTTCTTTCTCGCTTTTGCCATCGCCGGCGCCTCTACTCTCCTCTTTCGAAAGAGAAGAGGGACAAGAGAAGAGAGAGCGCCGGCGGCAAAAAAAAAAAAACGCTTATTGCGACACCAAAACTCCGCTCTCTCTCCTCTTTCTCTCGGCGAGACCCGGGAGAGGATTGCAACAGTTGTTCGCGCGGGTAAGCAACGAGAAAGCGAGAAAAGAGAGCAGGGGAAGCAGGCATCGCAATGATAGAGGGAGAAAAAAACAGAAATCGACGGCCCGTAACGATGCTGTTTTTTTTTTGTTCGAGACAAAAAAACTCTTCCTCCAATACAACTCACCCCCTCCCCCGCACGCGACGCTCTCTTTTACTCCACCACCAGCCTCGACAATAAAACTCAGCGAAGAAACCCACGATGCGTGAAGTCGTCTGTGAAGAGGGAGAGCAGCAGCAGCAAATGCAGCAGCAGCAGCAGCAGGAGGGAGCCCTGCTGCTCCACTCGCCTGCTCGGCTTCTACCGCCGCCACCGCAGCAGTCCCCTACCGCCGTCGTCGAAGGGAGCGCCGGCCGCAGGAGGCGCCTGTCTCGCGCCGGGTCCTGGATGGACCCTGACGGCGCGGAGGACGAGCCCGCTGGCGAAGAAGAAGCTTCTGCCGGCGCGGCAACGACAGCGGCGCCCGCTGCTGCGGCGACGCTCACCGGAAATGGCCCCACCGCTGCCGCCAACGCCAACGGCAGCGGTGGCGGCGGCGGCGCTCCGCTGCACGACACCACCTCGATGTCCGACGATGACGAAGGCGGCGACGACTATTCGGAAGAGGAAGAGGAGATGTCCCGCTCCGACGGCGACGACGACGACGAAGGAGCCACCGCCGCAAACGCCGGCGCGCCCCCGCCGCCGCCGCCGCCGCCTCTGTCAGGCTCTCCGCTCTTCCCCGGCGGGAACCTTCCTCGAGACGTCGCCGCGGCGCTCGGGCGCAGGGCTCTGCGCGCCCTCGAGACGCGCGTGGCGAGCGGCGACGGGGGAGCCAAAGCGAGCGGAGAGGGAGCAGAGTGGGAGCAGCAGCAGCAGCAGGGGCAGCAGCGGCAGGGGCAGCAGGGGCCCAGGCACTTCGAGCCCGGGTCGCCGGGCTGGCCCGGCGCGCGCGAGCTGCCGCTCGAGGGGCCCGACGAGCCCGACGGCGACGACCACTTCCGCCGCCACCGCCGCTCCCCTCGCCGCTTCGACGACCAAGGCGACTTTGTCGGAGGGGAGAGCCCCCCGCCCTCGTCCTTTGAGGGGGACGACGACGGCGACGACGGGCGCGGAGGAGGCACGGAGAGCGACAGCAGCGGCGGTCGAAACCGCGGCGGCGTCGAATCCGACGACGGCGACGACGACGGGGACGACCACTTCCGCCACCTCTTCTCGCGCCCGCTGGCCTTCTGCGTCAACTGCACGGCCCCGATCTGGCCGCAGAGACCTCCTCCACTGCCGGCGCAGGATCAAGGGTGGAACGCCTTCCCGGGAGAAGGAGGAGGAGGCGGCAGAGCGGGGCCCGAGGAGAACGGTGGGAGCAGAATGGCGACCGACGACGGGGGAGCTGCTCCCGGCGCTCTTCTTCCCCCGCCTCCGCCTCCGCCGGTCCCTCGCCTGCCCGAGCTCTGCCCGGACTGCGGCCGCTCGACGGCCCCCGGGGGCAACGACGACCTATTCTCCGAGGAGACGGAAGAAGAGCAGCGGCAGCAGCAGCAGCGGGGACAGCAGGAGCCTCCCTTCGTCCTCCCCCCGACGACCGCCGCCCCTCCGCCCCCCGCCGCTCCGTCTTCTCCGTCCTCCTCCTCTTCCTCCCTGAGGCTTCCCGTCGTCCTGGCCTACGACGACCGCATGCTCGGCCACGAGGAGGCCCGCGGCCCGGGCCGCGCCCCGCACCCGGAGCGCCCCGACCGCCTCCGCGCCGCCGTCGCCAGGCTGCTGCGCAGCGGCGTCGCCGCGCGCTGCTCGCGCCTGGTGGCGCGGGAGGCGACCGACGCGGAGCTCTCTGCCGTGCACTCGCCTGCGCTGGTGGCCGCCGTCGACGCGCTGTCGCTGCGGGCCGCGGCGAGGGAGCGCGCGGCAGAGGCCGAGGCCGCGGCGGAGGAGGCCGAGGAGGCGGAGGGGGAGGCGGGGGCGGAGGGGGCGGGGAGGAGCGAGAAGGAGCGGGGCGAGGCCAGGGCCCGCGCCGCCGAGGCCGCGGAGAGGGCCTCGGCGGCGCTCGCGGCCTCGTCCGCGGCCGCCGCGAGGGCGAACGCCGCCTCCTTCGCCTCCTCCTCGTCTCCTTACGGCGACGGCAGCGGCGACGGAGCAGCAGCAGCAGCAGCAGCGGGAGCAGGAGCGGGAACGGCAGGGAACGGCGCCGGCGGCCCCCCCGCGCCGCCGATGGCGGGGACGCCCCCCGGCCTCTCCCCCGACACGTTCGTCAACGCCTCGACGTCCCTCGCCGCCCGCCTCGCCGCCGGGGCCTCCGCCGACGTCGCCTCCGCCGTAGCGCGCGGCCTCGCCCGCTCCGGGCTCGCGGTCGTGCGGCCGCCCGGGCACCACGCCGAATCGAACACGGCGCAGGGCTTCTGCCTGTTCAACAACGCCGCGCTCGCCTGCCGCGCCGCGCAGCGGGCCGGGGCGCGCAGGGTGCTCTGCTTCGACTGGGACGTGCACCACGGCAACGGCACGCAGGCGATCCTCGAGGAGGACGCCGACGTCTGCTACGTCTCCGTGCACCGTCACGACGGCGGGCACTTTTACCCGGGGACCGGCGCCGCCACGGAGCGGGGGCGCGGCGTCGGGCTGGGCGCGACGCTCAATGTCCCCTGGCCCCGGGGGGGCATGGGCGACGCCGACTACCTCGCCGCGCTGGCGCACGTCGTGCTCCCGTGCGCGTACGAGTTCAACCCCGACGTCGTCGTCGTCTCGGCCGGCTTCGATGCCTGCGCCGGCGACCCCATCGGCGGCTGCGACGTCTCCGCGGCGGCGTTTGCTCACATGCTCCACGCGCTGACGGCTGTCGCCCCCACCGTCCTCCTCTTGGAGGGGGGGTACAACCTGGACGCGACGGCGAGGGCCGTGGAGGCGTGCGCGAGGGTGGCGCTCGGGGAGAGGCCGCCGAGGCTCCGGGGGGGCGCGGCGGAGGAGCGGGGTCTGGGAGGCCGGGGCGCTTCCCCCCGCCTGGCGCCGCAGCCGGTCGCGATGCTGACGCTGCACGAGGTCGCGGTTGCCAACGCCGGGCACTGGGCTTGCCTTCGGGGTCTCGCGGGGGAGCAGCCGTTCGCACCCTCGGCGGCGCCGTTCTCGCGCTTCGGCGGCGGAGGCGGAATGTTTGAAGAAGAGGGCGGCGGCGGCGGCGTTGGCGTCGGCCGCGGCGAAGACTCAGACTCTTCTGACGGCGACTCTGATGACGACGACGGGATCGAGGACCTGAGGCCTCAGCGCGGCGAGGAGGAGCCCCTGATCAGGGAGCGCAGGGAGCGCCGGCGTCGAGAGAAGAAGCTCCTGCTTCAGCTCCAGCAGCAGCAGCAGCAGCAGCAGCAGCAGCAGCAGCAGCACGCCCTGGCCTCGCCGCTGCGCGACGCCGGGGCCGTCCTCGCCTCTCCCGCCGACTGTGCGGCGCTCGGCGCGGCGGCGGCGGCGGCGGGGGCCTTCTCGCTCGCGTCGCCGCCCCCGCTCGCCGCGACCCTGGGCGCTCCGCCTCCTCCTCTCGTCCCCGCTTCCGCAGTCGCTCCCGCTCTTCCTTCTGGAGGGGTTCCCGGCGAGGGTAGGAAGGGCGGCGGCGGCAGGAACGGCGGGGGCGCCTCCTCCTCCCTCGCCGCGCCGCGCCGGCATCAGGCGGCGGCGGCGGGGCCCCTCCCCGCCGGCGCGTCCTCCTCCCTCGACGCGCGCCTCGAGGCCGCGCTCGCGCGCTCCAAGCTCCTCGCCCGCAGGCCCCAGGGCCGCTCCCAGAGGCGGCTCCGCGTGATGCACGCTCTGCACCTGGTTGCGCTGCAGGCGCTGGTCAAGCAGCACCGGCTCCAAGGGGGCGGCGGCGGCGGCGGGAGCGGCGGGAGGGGAGGCGCCGACGAGCGCGGCGGCGGCGGCGGCGAGGGAGGCTCGAGGCAGCAGCAAGGGGGGTCCGATCAGCGCCGTCGCCACAGCAACCACCACAACAGAGGCCGCGCCGAAGATGAAGATGACGGGAACGGGGGCAAGGACGCGGCGATGCCGTTTTAGAATGCTTGTGCGCGAGAGAAAGAGAGAGAGAAAGAGAGAGAAAGAGAGAAGAGAGAAGAGAGAGACGAAAGAAAAACAAAAAAAACGAAAACACTGCAAAAACAAACCACTTTCCTTTTCCTTGATTTTTTGTTTTTGGAGCGGGAAGCTCGCTGGTCTCTCTTTCGTCCCTCTTTCTGATTGCTCTTGAAATCGATAAAGGATAGAGCGCCATGCCACCCGGCTCGCGGCCAGACGACGCGGGCGGGAGAGCAAGCGGTAACGGGATGTCGAGAGGAGGAGGAGGAGTGGGTTTGCGAGCGTCGTCGTCGTCGGCGAAACTCGACGGCCACGAAGAGCTGCCGCCGACGATGATGACCATGATGCAACAAGCTTCTTCAAACCTCCCTTCGTCCTCTTCGCTCCCTCCCTCCAACGACTACTCCAATCCGTATCGACGCAAAAACCGCGAGCCGATCTCCTCTGTCAAAGGAAACTGGACCCAGGAGGAGGACGACATGCTGCAAAAGTGCGTGTCTTTTTTCATTGATATTTTTTTTCCTTCGATGATGAGAGCAAAAGCAAGATCGCGCGAGCGTCGGAGAGCAAGGAAATTTCCTGCCTGCCCCAGGCAAGAACTCGTATAACGCCCGCGTTTTCTTTACTTTTCTCCCAACTCTCTCTCTTTCTCCTTCTCCGACTCTTCGTCTTTCTTCTCTTTTCTTTTCTTTCGTTTGGACTTCAAGAAAAAAGGAAGCGGAAAAACGAGCTCGAAAAGACCTCGAAAAGACCTTCCCACCAAAAAAAAACTCAAAAATACTCACCCAAAATCACTCGCTTTCAAAAAACCAAACCCCAAACCTCTTTCTTCCAAAAAAAAAAAAAGGCTCGTCGCAATCCACGGAGAGGGCCACTGGTCAGCGCTCGCGGCCCTGTTCCCCGGGCGAGTGGGCAAGCAGTGCCGCGAGCGCTGGCACAACCAGCTGCGCCCCGACATAAAGAAGACGGCGTGGTCCCAGAGGGAGGAGGCCGCGCTCGTGAGGGCGCACGCGCGGTGCGGCAACCGCTGGGTCGAGCTCGCCCGAGCTCTGCCCGGAAGGGCGGAGAACAACGTCAAGAACCACTGGAACGCGACGCTGCGGTGCAAGGATTCCGGGGTAGGAGACAGAGAGAGAAAGGTTCGGGTTCGGTGGTGATTTTCCCCCCTCGTTCTTTCTTTCCCTTTGAGCGCTCACCTTTCATTGAAAAATAAAATTCAAAAAACAGAACCTGCGCCCTTCCTCGCTCCTGAGAGACTACATCAAGCTCCTCCAGGTCTCTCCTGGGGGGTCCCGTACGGGAGGGATCTCCCCCTCGAGGGCGAACGCGCTCGCTCGCATTGTTTCTGAGGCCGAGGCGGCGAGCACCTGCGCGAGCGGTGCGAGCAGCGCAGGCGCGAGTGCCGCGGCGTTGTCGTCGTCGGCGGCGACGCGCGCTGCCCTGCTGCGGGAGCCGCTGCCTGAGGCTTTCGAGCGCGGTCTGCTCGGGGAGGAGGCTGCGGCGGAGGGCGAAGACGAAGGGGAGGTGGAGAAAGAGGAAGAGCTCTGCGGCGACGGGGAGGATGTCGCAGGCGGGAAGGGGAGGCGCGACGGCGGCAGCGACAGCCAGGAAACCGTTGCCGCCGTCGACGACGCCGACGCCGACGCCGACGCTGACGATGCCAACCTCTTCGGCGGCGATGACGACCCCGCCCGCAAGCTCACGGGAAAGCCGCTGCTGCTCTTCAAGGAGAAGCTGAAGAGGTCGAGGGCCGTGGCCCGTGCGAGGGAGGCGGCGCGGAAGAGAGGGGAGATCGGCCTCCCGGCTGCAGCCGAAGGAGGCGGGGGACGGAGAGAGGGGAAGAGGGGCGCGGTGAGCGTTTCGAGAGCCGCCACCGCCGCGCCCGCCTCTGCCCGCGCGATGGCGATGGCGCGTGTCGCTACCTTCTCTCAGAAGAATCAGAATCAGCAGATGCAGCTCCCTCCCTCCTCGGCGCTGCTGCTCCCGGCTCCGTTTATACTGCCTCCGCGGCCGCCGCCGCCGGGGGCTGCCCCCGTACTCGCGGCGAGGCCGTTCTCCCTCCCTCTCTCCCTGTCGCTCCCTTCTTCCACCTCCTCCGAGGTCGTCACGGCTCCCTCGCTGTTCTCGAACGGTGCAGTAGGTGCTTCTTTTGTCGCCTCTTCTTCCGCCAGCTGGGTTGCTGCTCCGACTGCGAGGTCCGGGCTCGGAATGTCGGCCAAGGGGAAAGCAGGGAAGAAGAGGAAAGCAGCAGCGTCGGCGGCGCCGGCGGCGGCGGCGACGGCGACGCCGAGGAAGAGGGCAGTGGCGGCGACGGCGGCAGTGACGCCGACCCCTCGCGCCCGCGCGGCGAGCAAGGGAAACCCTGCCAGTTTGTATTATGCTTCCGGCGCTGCTTTCGCCGCCACCACCGCCGCCGAAGCCGCCGAAGCCGACATTTCTGCTTCTTTCGATGACGACGACGACGACGACGCAGAGGACAACGGCGGCGGCTGCGAGGACTGCGGGGGAGGGGAAGAGCCAATGCTCTCGCCCGACTTTGTCCCTCTGATCCTCCCTCCGAAGAAGCAGCAGCATCGGCATCGGCAGCAGCAGCAGCAGCAGCAGAGAAGAGCGGCGGCGGCAACAGCGGCAAGGATGCCTCCGGCGGCGCAGCGGCAGCGGCAGCAGCAGCAGCAGCAGCAGCAGCAGAGGGCAGCTCCCGCTGCCGCGGTCCCCTCCACCGTCGCCGCCAACATGCTGATGCTGACGCCTCCGGCACCTCCTTCGCTCTTCGCCACTGGTGTCTCCGCTGCTGCTGCTGCTACTGCTGCTGCTGCTTCGCGAGCAGCTTCTCTCTACCCCCACAAGCAGCAGCAGCAGCAGCAGCCCGCTCTGCTGCACCTCAGCTCCAACTCCGCCGGCGTACTCTGCGGCGGCGGGGGCGGGAACGGAGCAGGAGCAGGGGCAGGAGCAGGAGGCGACGACGGCGGAGGCTCCGTGACGCCTGCGGGCCTCTTGAGCCTCTCCATCGCCGCGGCGAGCCCGCCCTACGGCGGCCTCCTGCTCCCTCAGGCCGCCGCCGCCGCCGCCGCCGCCCACGCTGCCGCAGTGCCGCCGCACCAGCAGCCCGCGCCCGCGACAATCCCTCTGGTGCTGAGCTCGCCGCCGCTGCCACCGCCGCCCGGCGTTGTGGTCGAGGTAGCGCTGGGGGCTTCCGTCGTCGTCGGAGCTGGCGGCGGCAGGGAGAGAAGGGCAGCTTCTTCGACGGCCGCCGCCACAGCCGCCGCCGCAGCTGCAGCAGCCGAGAAGGTGCTCTCTCCGGCGCCGCGCGCGAGGAGGGCGAGGAAGGACATGAGCTCCGTCTCGGGACAAGCCGGAGCAGCTGCCTCTGCTGCTGCGTTTGCCTTTGATCCCTCCACGATAAGGGAAATGACCCCGATTCCGCCGCAGCTTTCGCCGCCGCAGCTTTCGCCACCTCCGCCGCCACCGCCGCGGCCGCCTTCTTCCAACGCCCTCACTCCGGTGCTCACCGCCTCGCTGCTGATCGGTCCCGACGGAGAGGATCAATGCTGCGCGCTGATGAGCCTGGAGGCGATGGAGCGGATGGAGGCGCTGACGACGCAGCTCGAGCTGTCGCCGCCGCTGCGGCCCGCTGCCGCCCCGCAGCCGCCCGCCGCCCCCTCCCGAGCGCCGAGGGCGACCGCCTCCGCCTCCGATGCCGCCCCCTCGGCCGCGTTCCGCAGCCCGCTCCGCAGGGCAGCGGCGAGGAGGCACGCCTGCTCGTCGTGGGACCTCTTCGGCATCGGCAGGGAGGGAGGCGGCGGCGGCGGCGGGGACTCGTCCGAGGAGGAGAGGGCGAGGGCGAGGAGGAGCGTCGCCGTCTCCGTCGGCGGGGGGCCCGCGGCGAAAGCCGCTCCGGTCTCCGATGCCGCCGCGAGCGTTTCGGACGGGGAGCAGCAGCGGCAGGATGCCGCCGCAATGGCCGATTTCGATGCCTTCATGAGGCTGGCAGCAGCGGGGAAGGGGGCGGCGGCGCCGATAAAGGAGCAGGCCTTTGAGCTCTGAGTTTTTAAAACATTTTCCCGTCTTTTTCTTCTCACACTTTCACACTTGTTTTTTTTCCCAAAACGACGAATGAGCCCATTTTTTTCCCCTGAGACTTGCCTTATATATATATATATATTTTGTAATTATTTTTTTCGTCAACTGCATGGAGAGAGAGAGAGAGAGAGAGAGAGAGAGAGAGAGAGAGAGAGAGAGAGAGAGAGAGAACGAGTTTTTTGTTTCGTTGTTCAAAATTGCAGTGTGTTACAGCGGCGAGAGAGAGCGCGTTTCAGATTCTCTCTTTTCTTTCAGGCCAGGTACAAGGGGGAAACGCGGGTCCAAACTGGTAAAGAAAAAAGCTTCAAGCGGCCAGCGCCGTCGCGAAACCGACGTCGCCGCCGTTCTTCCGATTCTTCTTCTTCTCGCCTTTCTTCGTGCCCTTCTTGTGGCTCTCGTTCTCAACCTTGTCCTTTTCCTCTTCCCCCTCTCTTGCTCCTCCCTCTTCCCCCTCCTCCGAAGGCTCCAGCAGCCATACCTCGTTGTGCCTCTGCGCGAACCTCGTCGGAGGGTCGTAGATCGCCAACTCCATTGTTTTCATGACGTAAGGCAGACCATCGCGCTCCAGGGCAAGCGCGAGCCGAGCGGCGTTGGCGAGCGCGGCGCGGCCCGTCGCGAACCCGCCAAACTGCACAACATACGCCGTTCTCTCGCTCTCCTGAACCTCGAGCTCGATCTCTGGCGACGAGGGAAGGGGAGGCGGGATCACGGTGGTGCCGTCGGGGCCGAATTCGGGGGCCAAGAAAACGGAAACGTCGTACGAGTCGTCGGCGGAAGAAAAGTCTGTCGTCGTCGACCGGAACGCCACGAGCGTCGGCACCCCCGCCGAGCTTGTCAGTTTCCGCCCCTCGGCGTTGTCCCCTCGGAAATAAGCAGCGAGCGCCAGCCCGCCCGCGGCGTAAGCTGCCTCGTACGTAGAAACGTTGATGTTCCTGACGGACGCCCAGGCTTGCCCGCCTCGGTACCTGCGGATCGAGTAGGCGTCGGGGCTGGGGCTCGCGAGCGCGGCAAAGGGCGGGCACGGCCTCTCGTGGCAGAACCAGGGCGGCGCGAAAGGGGCGGCGGCTCCGTTACCGAACAGCCGCTTGGAGGCTCGGACGCTCCTGGAGCTCCTGGCGGAGTCGTGGACCGCCGCGGACAG
>Ga0114918_10004086_pt1 | contig 12720 bp, 10 predicted proteins | sample LantaG_FD_87015 | JGI IMG/M metagenome (GOLD analysis project Ga0114918, IMG submission 87015) | Deep subsurface microbial communities from Baltic Sea to uncover new lineages of life (NeLLi) - Landsort_02402 metaG | ecosystem: Environmental > Aquatic > Marine > Oceanic > Sediment | place...
CCCCTCTCTCTCTCTCTCTCTCTCTCTCTCTCTCTCTCTCTCTCTCTCTCTCTCTCTCTCTCTCTCTCTCTCTCTCTCTCTTCCTTCTCTCTTCTCCCTCTCTCCTCCTTCTCTCTTTTCCCTCTCTTTCTCACTCCCTCTGCCCCCCACCCCGCACCACGCGCACCACTCACAGGCGACGACGCAGGACCTCGAGGAGCTCAAGCTCGACGCCTCCGGTGCCCAGCAGGAAGCCGAGAAGGCCTCGCAGGAGCGCGATGCCCTGCGGCTCGCCGCCGCCGACGCCGCCGAGGCGGCCGAGTCGCAGGCGGCGGCGCTGAAGGAGGCCGCGAGGTCGCTGGCCGCGGACAAGGACGCGGCCGACGCGGCGCTGGCGAAGATGAGGGAGGAGCTGGGGCGGGCCAAGGCCGAAGCTGCTGCAGAGGCGGCTTCTGCTGCTGCTGCTGCTGCTGCCGCGGGCAACAACTGCGACGACGCTGAGAAGTCGGAGGCGGCCGCCGCGTCCGCCGCCCTCGAGGCCGCGAGGAAGGAAGCGGCAGCCGCGCTCGAGTCCGCGAAGCTCGAAGCAGCCGCAGCCCTCGGAGCCGCGAAACTCGAAGCGGCCGCCGCCCTCGAGGCCGCCAACGCCTCCGCCGCCTCAGAGGCCGAGGCCTCGGCCGCGCTCCTCGCCACCTCCGCGGACCGCGTCCAGGCCCTCGAGCAGGAGCTCGTCGACCTGCGCTTCGCCAAGGCCACCGCCGAGGAGCAGCTCGCCGCGGCGACCAACGCCGAGGGCGACGCCGACGCCGCGCTCGACGACGCCCGGTCCGAGGCGGCGAGGGCCTTCGAGGCCGAGGCCACGGCGCTGCGCGCGCGCGTCGCGACGCTCGAGGAGCAGCTGGCGGCGGCGACCAACGCCGAGGGCGACGCCGACGCCGCCGCCGACGCCGCGGCGTCTCGCGCGGCGGCGGCCGCCGAGGAGGCCGCCGCGCAGCGCGCCGAGGCCGAGGCCGCGCGGGCGCGAGGCGCCGAGCTCGAGCTCAGGGTCGAGGCGCTCTCGGGCGAGGTCGAGGCCGCGACGGCCGCGGCGGCGACGTCGGCCTCGGCCGCCGAGACCTTGCAGGACGAGAGCGTCGCTCTGAGGCGGCGCGTGGCTACCTTGGAGGAGCAGCTCGAGGCCGCGACCAACGCCGAGGGCGACGCCGACGCCGAGGCCGACAGCTCCGCGGCGCGGGTCTCTGCGCTCGAGGACGAGGCGTCGACGGCCAGGGCGAAACTGGAGGCCTCCGAGCGGGAGCTCGAGGAGCTCAGGAGTGTCTGTTCGAGGGCGCGGCAGGAGGTCGACGAGCTGAAGGCCGCTGCTGCGGCCAGGGACGCGGAGCTCGCGGCCCTCGCATCTCCTTCCGCTGTCTCGGCCGCCGCCGCCGCCGCCGCGAACGAGCGTGCCTGCAGGGCCGAAGAGGAAGCTTCGGTCTTGCGCGCCAAGCTCTCCAGCGCCGTCGCGGAGCTCGAGGCCTCCCTGGAGTCCGCCGAGAGGGCGCGCGCCGAGGCCGTCGCGAGAGCGACCGCGGCGGAGAAGGAGGCCGAGGCCGCGCGCGCCCAAGCCCTGGCCGCGACGGCGGCCGCCGCCGCCGCCGCCGCGGCCGCCGCTTCTTCTTCCTCCTCGGAGAGCGCCTCTGCCGCCTCTTCGTTGGAGGCACTCAGGATCGAGCTCACTTCGGAAAAAGCCGCCCGCGAGAGCGAGCGAGAGCGGGTGAAGCGCGCCCTCGCCGAGCTCAAGCGCAAGGCCGACCGCGCCGCCGCCGAGCGAACGGCGGCGGCGGAGGCGGCCGAAAAAGCCTCGGTCGAGGCCGCGGCGTGCCGCGCCAGAGAGCAACTGAAAGAAACGGAGAAGCTCGAGGCCGAGGAGCGCGCCGGGAGGGCGACCGCCGACCTGGAGGCCTACAGGGGCCGCGCCGCGGCGCTCCTGAAGGCCAAGGACGAGGAGATCGCCGCCGCGAGGGAAGAGGCAGCGGCGACGCCGTCGGCGCCGGCGGCGGGAACGGACTCGGAATCGGCCGCCGCCGCCGCTCCCTCTCCTCCTTCCTCCTCCTCCTCCGAGGCCACCCTCGCCGCAGCCCAGGCCGCAGCCTCTGCCGCGCTCCAGCGCGCCGAGGCCGCCGAGCGGGAGCTCTCCGGGCTCTCCTCCGAGGCCGCGAGCGCCCGCGAGGCGTCTCGGTCGGCCTCGGAGCGAGAGGCCGAGGCCTCTGCCGCGGCGGCGCAGTGGCGGTCGAGGTACGAGGCGATCGAGCGCCGCCAGGGCGAGCTGCGGGCCGCGCTGGCCGCCGCGGCCAGCGAGCGCGAGGCCGCCGTGGGCCTCGCCTCGAAGGAGGCGGCGAGGCGGGCCGCCGCCGAGGCGGCCAGGGGCGCCCGCGAGAGCGAGGCCGCGGCGCTCGAGGCCGCCGCGGCGCTGGAGGCCGCGAGGGCCGAGGCCGAGGCCCTCCGGTCCCAGCTGGACTCGGCGCGGTCCGAGGCGGCCTCGGCGGCCGCGGCGGCGGCGAGCGCGCGGCCGCGGGGGGCCCCCTCCGGCCCCGCCCGCCCGGGGTCGCGCTCGGGCTCGGGCTCGTCCTCGTTCGCCAACAACGTCGCGCGCGAGGGGGCGCCCGACGTTCCCGGCTACGTCGCGTTCGCGGCAGGGAACACCGCCGTCGGGGACGCCGCTGCGGCCGACGCCGCAGCTGCTGCGGCGGCGGCAGCAGCAGCAGCAGCAGCAGCGAAGAACGCAAGCTCCAACCCCTTTGCCGGAATCACGGCCACGTACGGCGACGACGACGGCGGCGACGACGGGCTCGGCACCTCGTCAAACCTCCTCCTCGCCGAGCCCTCGCTGCTCCGCCTGGCCGACCGCGTCGCCGCTGCCGAGGCCGCCCTAGCCGCCTCCCTGCAGCGCGAGCGCGGGCTCGAGGCCGAGCTGGAGGAAGCCCGCTCCGAGGCGCGCCTGCGGGCCGAGCAGGAGGCCGTCCTGAAGGAAGCGCTGCGGGAGGTCGACCGCGCGGCCGAGAGGGCCAAGCTGCCGCTCTCCGCCGCCGCCGAGGCGTCTGCCACGGCCGAGGCCGCCGCGGAGGTCCACTACCTGAAGAACGTGCTGCTGAAGCTCTACGAAACGGGGGAGGCGAGGCCGCTGCTGCCCGTGCTCGCGCGCGTGCTGCGGTTCTCCCCGGCCGACGTTGAAAAGTGCGAGAGGGCGCTCAACAGGAGAGACGGGGGAGGGAGTGGAAGCGGAGGTGGCGCGGTCGCTGGAGGAGACGGAGGGGCTCTGTCTTCGCTGGCCAGCTGGGCGAGCTGGGCGGCCGGCGGAGGAGGGAATTAGATGATGGAGAGAGGGAGGGAGGGAGGGGGAGAGAGAGAGAGAAACGCACGCGGGGAAGAGAGTTGTAAGAGAGAGAGAGAGAGAGTCGAGGTAACCTGGTTGAGTTTTTTCAAAAAAACTCAACCAGGAAGAACTTTTTTTTCTTTTTTTTTCGTTTCGAAAGAGTTTTCTTCCCTCACAAACGATTCGCTCTCGGGTGAACTTCGCTTGTCGAAAAAGAGATTCGCTTCTCTCTGTCTCTTTTCTCTCTCTCCCTTCTACCTCTCTCTCTCCGCCCGTCACCGAGCACCAGCTCACACCGCACCCTCGCCGCCGACACGGCGTGCGCGTCTGTTGGGGCAAGAAGGGACGAGAAGAAAAGAAAGAAAGAAGAAGTCAATCGAAGAAGTCAAACGGCGACGAGACAGCGAGATGAGCGGCAAGAATCTCGCGTCCGCGCTCCAGAACTTTAGGCAGCTCGCCGCCAAGAACCAGAGGATCAAGGTCAAGTCGGCGGAGCAATGGGCCAAGGTACGAGAAGAGAGAGGCAGAGAAGAGAGAGGAAGAAGAGAAGAGAAAATGGTCTCACTGAAAAGAGACTGTTTTTGCCGCCGCTTTCCTCTCAGCTGCTCTTGCCCCCCTTTCCCGCTCCTCGCTGGCCCCACCCCCCCACCCCTCCGCCAGCAAAGCACGCTGAAGAAGACACGGAGCTCACCAGAGACGATATTGGCGGGACCTTTCGATCCCCGCGGCGCCTCGCACAAAAAAAAACGCAACAGAAAAAGGCCCAGAAAAAGGCGGCAGAGGAGGCAGCCGCGGCCGCAGCGGCAGAGGCCGCGGCCCAGGCGGCCGCCGCCGCCGCGGCCGCCGAGCGCGCCGCGCGCGGCACGGACTGGTCCGAGACCGTCATCTCGCGCGCGGACATGCTCCCCGGGGCCGCCGCGGGGGGGGGAGACCTTAAACCCGGGGCGGCGGCGGCGGCGGCGGCGGGAGGGGCGGCCGGCGGCGGCGCGGGGGCCTCTGCCGCGGGAGGCGCCCCGTCTCCGCGGGGCGCCTCGTCGACCAAGGACGCGCTCCGCGCCTCGGTCCTCGTCGCGGGGGCCCCGCTCGCCAAGCAGGTGAAGGACGCCCTCTGGGCCCTGCGCCGGTCGCGGTCGGGGCGCAACCCGCGGGGCGGCCTCCGCGCCGAAGCCGTCACGGCGGCGACGGGCCACGCCGCGGGCCCCGCGTCGGCGCTCGGTAGGGCGCTCGCCGCGCACGCGAGGGTCGCCTTCGACCCGTCGTCGGGGCTGTTCACCTACAGGGCCGCGCACTCCGCCGCGGACGCCGACGGGCTGGTCGAGGCCGTGCGCGCCGCGACGATGGTCGGGGGGGGAGGGGACGGGGCGGCGGCGGGCGCGGCGGCGGGAGGGGGCGAGGCGAGGGAGCGGCGGCAGCAGCAGCAGCAGCCGACGGCGCGCTCGTCGTCTGCCGTCACCGTCGCGACCTTTGCGCCCGGGGCGGGCCTCCCCGCCGCCGAGCTCGACGACGCCTACCCCGGCGCCGCCGCCGACATCTCCAAGCTCATCGCCAGCGGCAGGCTCTGGTCCGCCCCCGCCGCGGCGGATTTCGGGCAGACCGCGGTGCTCTTTGTCGGGGCCGAGGCGAGGAGCAGCGGCAGCAGGGGCGGAGGGGGAGGGAAGAGGCAGCGCGCGGCCACCAGGGCCGCCGCCGCCGCGGCCGCCGCCGCCGCCTCGGCCGCCGCCTCCACCGACGCCGCCGCGGCCCTGGGAGCCAGGCCGGTGTCCCGCGACGTCGCCGTGCTCTGGGTCTCGCACCCGCCGCCTCCCGACGCCTCGGCGCTGGCGGCGGGCCTGCGCAGGTGGGGCAACGCGGCGGCGGCGCCGCGGTCGGCGGCGGCGCGGCGCTCGGCGGCCTTCGCGCCGCGGCCGCGCGTGCGCAAGCAGCGGGACCCGGACGCGCCCGGGGCCGCGCCGCGCGTGGTCACGAACGCGCACATGCCGGAGCTGTGGAACGCGGGCGGGCCGACGAGCATCGATTAGGGGGGAGAGAGAGCGGGGTGAATGTAAAAAAAATGAAAAAAAAGAGAGAGAAAAAACCGAAACACTTCAACCTCCCGAAGATGATTCGAGCGGCCGCTGCTCCAATCGTCGCCTCTGCCTCCCGTTCTTCTTCTTCTCCCGCTTCTTCTTCTTCTTCTTCTTCTCCGTTCCTGGCCACGCGCAGGCACCGAGTTCTTGCAGCGGCAGTGACGACCGTGACGGGCCTCGTCGCAGCAGGCTACCAGAAGCGCATCGGATTCTTCCCGAGCTTGTTCTCACCCCATTCTTCTCGCCCGCCGTCGATCGCCGCTCGAGCAATGACCTCCTCCTCCTCCTCCGCCTCCGCGGCGGCCTCCATCCTCGAGGGCGCCAAGCCCCTCCCCTCCCACCCGCGCCCGACCACCGTCGGCCCCCGCTCCTCGCCCCCGCCCACCGCCCTCGTCTTCCTGATGCACGGCTTGGGCGACACGGCGGCGGGGTGGTCGGACGTCGCGCAGATGCTGTCCCCGGCCCTGCCGCACGCGAGGTTCGTGCTGCCGACCGCGGCGACGCAGCCCGTTTCGCTCAACGGCGGGATGCCGATGCCGTCGTGGTACGACATCCACTCGCTCGAGTCGATCGCGGGGCGCGAGGACCCCACGGGGCTCGCCAGGTCCCTGGCCTACGTCGAGGAGCTCGTCAGAGCCGAGATGGAAGCGTCCGAGGTCCCGGCGGCGCGGGTCGTCGTCGCGGGGTTCAGCCAGGGCGGGGCCGTCGCCCTGGGGATGCTCCGCTCCGATCTCGCTCTGGGAGGAGTGATGGCGCTGTCTTCCTACCTGCCCCTTGTCGCTCCCGGGTCGCCGCATGCCGCCTCGGCCGTCTCGAGCGCGAACGAGGGCGCGAAAGTCTTCTTCGGGCACGGCGACGCCGACGCGGTCGTCCAGTTTGGCTTCGGAGCCGCCTCGGCCGAGTTCCTCAGGAAGAGGGGCCTCGAGGTCGAGTTCAAGACGTACAGGGGGATGGGGCACAGCGCGAGGGACGACGAGCTCGCGGATATCGCCGCGTTCCTGAAGGAGAGGCTGCCTCCGGTCTGAGTCGAGGAAGATGACGAAAGAGAGAAAGAGAGAGAGAGAGAGAGAGAGAGGAAAGGGAAGGGGCACGAAAGAACAAAGGAGGAAAAAAAGAGTGAAAAGAAAGGAAAAAAACATATCTCTTCTACACTCTCTCTCTCATCTCCGCGCAAAACGCACAACGAAAGACGCTCCCTTGCTCCCTGCGTTCTCTCTCTCAGTATATTGCGCGCGCAAAAAAAAAACACCCAAGAAAAGAAAAAGGAGAGGAAAACGCTTCGCTTTCACTCGTAGGACAGGTGCGTTTGGGTTTCTCGCGAGCAGCCTCGCTTTGAAGGCTTCGAGGTGCGCCAGCGCTTCCTGAGTGTCAGGATCGTCTTCGTCCATCTCGTCCACCCAAAACCTCGCGCAGACAGGGGTAGCCCTCGATGAGGAAGTCGATCGTGGAGTAGATCTCCTCCATATTGCCGAAGAGATCGAGCTCCTCGAGCTCCTTCAGCTTGCCGACAAACGCAGGGACGGCGCGAAGGCCGCAGTAGTCGAGCCTGAAGTCTCGCAGAGACGTCAACTTCCTGAGATTTGCAGGGAACGCCTCGTTTCGGGGCGCCTCGTTGTCGTCCCCGAGCTCCCAGTTGCTCCCGAGGTCGAGTTTCGTCAGCGACTCCAGCTCGCCGACAAACGCCGGGACGGCGCGGAGGCGGCAGTCGGAGAGATTGAGGACTCGCAGAGATGTCATCTTCCGGAGCTCTGCAGGAGCACCGCGATGGGCTCGCGGGGGTCGAGTGCTTCGGCCATCGTTCGATGGTTCATTGCTCGTCGGAGATTGCCGGGTTTTTTCCGTCGCTGTTTTGCTCTCGAAACCTCTCTGAGGGCACACGAAGGTCGCGTTGTAGCTCGAGGGGTCGAAAAGCGGGAAAGAGAGCGAGGGCGATGGAGGAAAAACGAGTTTTTGGTTTTTTCGATCCGATGCGCTGTGTTTGTCGAAGACGAGGCGAAAAAAGTGAGAAAAAGAACCAAAAACTCAAAAATCTCCGTCATGTTTTCTCTTCTCCTCTCCTTCCTCTTCCTTGTTACACTTTTTTTCGTTGTTCACTCCGCGTGAGGGTGTGCCGGGTCGCCTCTAGGCTGCGGAGGATCCGCAGCAGCACCGGCAGCAGCAGCAGCAGGAGGGACAGCAGCAGCAGCGAACGGAGGAGGGAGCGCAGCGGCCCCCACCTCGCCCCCCCTCCGCCGCCGCCTCCCCCTCTCCTCCCGCTCCGCCGCGGCCGCCACGGCCGCGGCCTCCCTCTCGGCGCGCTCCGCGGCCCCTCCCTCCGGGTTCCAACCCGGAAGGAGGCTCGCGAAGAAGCCGATGACGATCGACTGGACCTCGGCGAGGACGCGGGAGGAGAGCGAGGGAGGAGGACGGTGCGGCTGCTCCTGTTGCCGCCGCCGAAGGGTTTCGTCGCCGCCGTCGCCGGCGGCAGCGGCAGCAGCGGCAGCGCCGGGCGCCGCTGCCCCCTGCCCCCCGTGGCGCCCCTGTCCCGCCCTCCTGTCGTCGTTGTTCCTCCTCACGGCGTTCCCGCCGCGCCTCGCCGCGGCTGCGGCGCCGTCCAACAGCCTCTGCACCGCGGCCCGCACCCCCCCGCGCCGCGCCGTCGCGGCGGCGGCCGCGGCCGCGGCTGCGGCGGCGAGCGCGGCGACGAGCAAGAAGGCGCCGGGCCCCATCCAGGGAGGAGCGTGCTGGTAGAGGATGGCAGAGACGACGGCGAGCTGCAAGAGGGAGCGGCCGTTGACCGCGAAGCGAAGGTTGAGCTGGAAGCGTCGTTCCGCGGCGGGAGCGGCAGCAGCTGCCGGCGCTGCTGCTGCTGCTGCCGGCGCCGCTGCTCCCCCTCCTCCTCCCCCAGCTCCTCCGAAGCCGAAGCCAAAGTTGGCAGCGACGCCGCCACCCGCAGCAGCAGCAGGAGCAGCAGCGGGGGGAGCGGCCGCGGCGGGGAAGAAAGCGCCCGCCCCTCCCTCTGCCCCCTCTGCTGCGGCGGCGAGCCGCCGAACCGCCTCGGCCGCCGCGGCGGCAAGCCCCTCCGGGGAGGCGGCCGAGGCCAGGAGCACCGGCGCCTGCCCCGGTCCCGGGTGGAAGGCGACCGGCATCAGCAGCACGGGCATGTAGGCCACGATCGGTCCCGGGGCGGCGGCAAGGAAGGGGGGAGCGGCGGCGGCGGCGGCGGGAGTGGAGGAGGGAGAGGAGGGGGGGGGCGCCGCCGCTGCAGCCGGCATCGCGGCGGGAGCAGATTGCGGAGGGGGGCCGACGGTCGCACTCGCTTCCCCTGCCGCGGAGGTCCCGGGAGCACGAGCAGCAGGAGCCGCAACGGGGGCAGGAGCAACGGGCGCGAAAGCCGCCGCCGGCGCGGCCGAGGAGCGGGAGGCGGGGGCCGAGGGCTCCTCGCCCCCGCCCCTCACGACGAGGTGGAGCGCGTGCGGCGTCGCCGCCGCCGCTCCTCCCGCGCCGCTGCCGCTGCTCCCGCTGTTCCCTCTCAGCACCTCCGAGAGCTTCTGCGCATCGTCCTTGAGGACCTTGCCGGCGTAGATGAGCTGTGTTTGTTGCGCGAGTCGAGGGAGAGAGGTGAGAAGAGAAGAAGGAGGCGAGAGGGGAAGCAGTGATCGATTGACTCCTGGCGGTCCATTTAAAAAAAAACGTTTTCTTTCTCCCTCTGCTCTCCTTACCGTCTGCCTCTCCGCGGGCGGCTTCCCCTCGTACGTCTGCGACAGCTTAGCCTTGAGCTCGGCGACCGAGTCGTCGGCGCGGGCAGTGAGCACAAAGTCCGGCGCGCAGCTCCTCGCCGGGTTTTTCACCGAGAGCGAGAGGAGCGGCGACGACGATGATGGGAGAGCGGAGGAGGAAGAAGAGGGAGCCGTCGAGGACGAGGCGGGCTCCTCTACTTCTTCCCGAGGGGGCAGAGGGGGCACGATGCCGCCTTGGTCGGCCATGGAGAAAGAAAGAAAAGAACGAAAGAAAGAGAGCAGTTCCTTTTCCCTCCCTGTCTCCTAGAGAAGAGGCAAGACGGAGAAGATGGGAAGTGGATTCTTTTCGTTTCGCGCGCCCTCGGCCCTCTTGTTCTCCCCGTCGCTCCTCCGCCGCCTCTCCACACTTTCCCGCTCTCTCTTTCGGATCCACGCGCCCAGGGCACGTTTTTTCATTTCTTTCACATATTTTGTTTTTAAAAAGGTAAGGAAAAAGACAGCAGCAGAAGAAGAAGCAACGAGGCAGAAGCAGCACCAAAAAGGCAGAGAGGAGAAGAAGAAGACCAAGGGAAAAACCCGGAAGGACAAAAAAGAAAGCTTCTTCTTTTTCACCCGAGCAGAAAGTTCGGGTTCTGCGTCGACTGAAACACCGAGTTGACAAGCGACGGGTCGATGGGTAGCGTGTTGGTACACCACTGCGTGAGGGGCGTCGCGCAGAAGAGCGTCCTCAGCGAGCCCGCGCTCGCGACGTTCTGGTTGGGGAAGTTGTTCCTGAAGTCGTTGAAGGGCCAGTTGCTGACGACGCTGAGCGCCGCGTTCGCGTTCGTCAGGTCGGAGATCCCCGACGACACCCGGACGACGTTGATGGGGTCTCCGGGCTGGTAGACCATCGCCGGCGCGGGAGGCGTCGGGGTGGGAACGGTCGCGAGGGCCGGGGACCGCGAGGTGCCCCCGCTGTAGATGTTGCGCTGGTAGACGCCGTTGGCCAGCAGCGAGAGCGGGTTCGTCTGCACGATCGGCCGCGTGCCGTTGAAGGTGGGCGGGAACTGGGGGAGGATGCGCGCGATGGAGTTTGGGACGGTGACGCCGACCGCGGGGCCCGAGTAGAGAAAGCTGGCCGGGTCGGGCGCGGCGCCTCTGCCGGAGCTGGCGGCGCCGGCGCCTCCTCCCGGGAGGCCGCGCTGCGGCGCCGCGGCGGAGCCGTTGGCACCTCCCGCCGCGGCGAAGGCGGCCTGCTGCCCCGGGCGGAGCTGCGGGTTGCCGCCCCCCGACACAGAGCCGGTCAGCGGGGCGCTGCCCCCGAGGGAGCCGCCCGCGGTGCCGGACTGCAGGAGGAGCCTGCCGCCGCCTTTGCCGCCTTTGCTGCCGTCGCCTCTGACGGCGGCGGCGGCGGCGGCGGCGGCGGCGGCCCCTTGTGCTTCTTGCTCTCCCTCCTCCGCCTCTCCTTCCACAAACACGCCCAGCTCTTCCTCCTCTCCTCCCCCTCTCTCATCTTCCTTGCCTTCTGCGTCGATTCTCGCAGAGGGAGGGATCGGCGCGATGAGCTCCTCGTCGTCCCCGGCCTTTCTCCTCCTCGCTGCCTCGTCAGTCCTCGCCTCGAGCTCCCCCTCGGAGAGCACGAGCAGCCTCTTCGTCTCGACGTCCTGCGCCAGGACGAGCCCCCGAGCCTCCAGGTCCCTCAGGAAGGAGTCGAACTCGGAGACCATGCGCTCGTTGGAGCGGCGGGCGGAGGAGAGCAGGGCGTGGCGGCCGTCTGGTTAAAATTTGTTTTTTTTTGTTGGGCCGGGTTTTTTTTTTCCGGACGGGGTGAGGCGCATGGAAGGTGCTCGAACAGGCTGTCGTCGGACGAATGTCTCTCTCTTGTTCTGTTCTCTTTCTCGAAACTTGTTTTGGACCCTTTGATGAAACCTCTCCATCAACAGCGATCTTGAATTATCGAAACTCACGTTCTCTGGCATGGGCTACCAAAAGCAGGGACAGGAGCGTCGCCGCGAGGGCGGGCAGATATCGACGTCGCATGTCGTCGACGTCGAAACCGAAAGCGCGACGACGGCGTTTGTCTCTGCTCCCTCTCTCTCCGAACCGAGAGTCGCGCGGGTTTCCCTTTGCGCAGGGACCAGATGCACGTTCCAAAATCTATCCAGTTAACACGAAGATGTAAAGTCTGCGCCTTGGTGACCGCGAATCGATGTCGAGTTTTCGATCTGCTTTTGTGTTTAAATTCGTCGCTGAGGCGGAAAATAATTGAAGAAAAAAATAAAAAATAAAAAAATCATCCCGCCTCAGCTACTTTCTTTTCTTCTGGCATCATTTTCTGGCTTAAGGGCAGGGATCAGCGCTGGAGGGAGGGGGGTCAAAGAAAACAAAATTGGCTCGAGAGAGAGAGAGAGAGAGAGAGAGAGAGAGAGAGAGAGAGAGAGAGAGTTTGGACGGGGTTTCTCTTCTCGTTCCCCTCCTCGTCTTCTCTCACCTCGTCGCCCCTCCTCTCTCTGGAGGCGGGGAAGAAGTTGAAGTCCAACTCTAGTCGTCGTCCTGGAACTCGCGCCTGTCGGTCCAGCGGGGCTGCCTGAAGGCGCGGATCTCCTCCTCGGTCATGTACTCGCCCGTCTCCTCGAAGGTCTTCCTGTTGAGGGCGCGGAGCTCGTCGAGGCGCTCTGTTGAAGAGGATTTTTCGCAGTTTTTTTTCCGCGTCCCGTCGAGGTTGAGAAAAAGCGTTGGTGAGGCGCTGGTGAGCAAAAAAAAAAGTCGATTCCTTTCCTTGTGTCGTCTGTTCTCTCATCCAACGCGCATCGGTCAATTTGATCACGCGGAGGTCGAGCATGCTTTCAAATAATCCCTCCCAGGGCGAAGAATGAGCAATTAAGCAAGGAAAAGGCGCCGAATCGAGGCGTTTCCTCTTCAAGCGCGCCACGCCCTCTCTTTTTATTCGATCGCCTTCTCTCTATCGCGTCTTCTCTCTGCAATCCAAAATTTACCTTCGTCCTTTTTGTCCCTGCTGATGTAGAACAGCGGCGCCCCGATCCCGACGAGGAGGCCGAGCACACCGCCCAGGGCGCCGATGAGGGTATCGGGGTCGGACCAGTCGAGGTCGAGCGCGCGAGGAGCCGGGAGGATGGAGGAACGCAGGTTGCTGTTATTGCTGCTGCGGCGGAGGAGGGGGGCAGCAGCAACAACGGCAGCTCCTCGCCTCGTCGCGGGAGCCGCGGTGCGAGCAGAGGAGGCGCTGACAGCGGAGCCGCGCGCCGTCGTCATCGAGGCAGCGCGCATGGTTGGAGAGTAGGGAGGGAACGAAGAGAAAAACTAAGCTCCAGATCGATGAGCTTTCGACGAGATTCAGATTTGTGAGGAAAGCGCTGACCTCTCTCCTCCGAAAAAATTGAAGGGGCTGTCACGGGGGGGGGACCTTTTTTTTGTTGTTTTACAAAACAAGTGCTGATCTCTCTCTCTCAAACGCGCGGGCGGCGACCCAGTGCGCACGCGCGCGCGTGTTGAGGCGGGGGGGGGGGGGGAAAAATTCAAAAGGTTGGCCGGGGGGGGTTAAAGTTCTTCGGGGGCATTTTTTTTTTTCCCCCCCTTTTTTTCTCCCCCCTTTCTCCCGCCCCCC
>Ga0114918_10004087_pt1 | contig 12720 bp, 13 predicted proteins | sample LantaG_FD_87015 | JGI IMG/M metagenome (GOLD analysis project Ga0114918, IMG submission 87015) | Deep subsurface microbial communities from Baltic Sea to uncover new lineages of life (NeLLi) - Landsort_02402 metaG | ecosystem: Environmental > Aquatic > Marine > Oceanic > Sediment | place...
TATTGAAAAACGTATCATCGACAATAGCAACTAAAATAGCTAAGGCATGGCTTCCTGAAGTCATCCAGACAGTCTCTGAATGGGCTGAAAAGCGCCGTATTATGTCGAAATTTGACTCCCCCGATTCCGGGCTCCCCTGGAATACAGCGAAGGTCCCTTACACTAAATACATCATGGATCTGTTTTCGAGTCCGAACGTGCGGCTGATCGTACTGAAATGGTCCACGCAATCCGGCAAAACGAATCTCATGCTGAACTGCATCGGTTACACGATGGATGAACGGCCAGGCACAATGATGATTGTTTATCCCACGGACAAAACGGTTGACCGGGCTTCCCGAACACGTATTGCGCCGATGATTAATGCGTGTGAATCGCTCAGAAAAAAGAAACTCAAGCCATGGTCTGTTAGCGAAAAGCATTATGACGGTGGTGTGCTTTATCTAGCGTCTTCGCAATCTGGATCTGAATTATCATCGGCCCCAATTGAGGTAGCTATAGGCGATGAATTGAAAGACTGGCCGAAATACACATCTCAGGGTAAAGGCAGTGACCCGGTAAAGTACCTATCAGACCGTCAAAAGCAATACCCCTACACTCGAAAAATGATACTTGTGTCTTCGCCGTCTTTAGAAGATGCACCAATAAACAAGCATTATCGAAGCTGTGAAGCGCATATCTTTTATTGGGTTCCCTGTCCTCATTGCGGGGAGCTTTTTCGTTTCGAATTCAACCAGATCAAATTTGGGAAGACCGCATGGACTATTGATCCGACAACGCTCGAAAATTCTGATTCAGTTTATTGGCGGCAAGCGAAAAAACACGCTTACTATGAATGTCCTCATTGCCAGGGGAAGATAGTTGACAAGCAAAAGCCAAAGATGTTGATGAAAGGCCGGTGGCTGACCGAAGATCAGGAAGAAATAGGCAACGACGTTGAATCAATCGGGTCCAGTTTATCATCGATCTATTCCTTGGATCTGAAATTTGGGGATATCGCTCATGAGTTTTTAGAATGTAGCCAAGAACTCGAAAAATTAATGAATTTTAAGTGTGGTTGGTTGGCAGAAGACTGGAAAGTGAAGGCTCAGGACCTTGCATCTGCGGATATCTTAAAACGGAAATGTGAGATGAAACCGGGCATTGTGCCGGATGAAGCTATTGTCCTTACGTGCGGGATAGATGTTCAGAAAATGGGGTTTTATTATACCGTATGGGCATGGTCGTTGAATCTTGAATCCTGGTTAATCGATTACGGGTTCCTGGTTTCCTGGCAGGATGTCGGGGACCTCGTTTTTATGACGCAATATCAACGGCAAGACGGGAAAACAAGTTTGCCGATCTGGCGTGCGGCGGTTGATACCGGCGGCGGAGTGGCGGATGAAGGATGGTCGAAAACAGAAGAAATTTATACATGGCTTCGGGGGAATGGGCGTGGGGTGGCATGGGGGATCAAGGGTATTTCGCGGCCAAACCCACAAAAAATCCGGCATAGCGTGATCGATAAAATGCCGGGGAAGACCGGGCAGGTAATACCCGGCGGGGTTGTTATTTTTCTGCTTGATACGGATAAGTTAAAAGAGGATTTTTTTTGGCGTCTATCAAATACTGACACCGACCCCCAGCCGATGCATTTCCATTCTGAAACGGACGAAAGCTATGCCAAGCACATTTTAGCTGAAGAGAAACGTCGGAAAAAGGATGGTTCATGGGAATGGGTGCAAGTGTCAAAGGACAATCATTATCTTGATGCTTCGCTTTATGCTCATGCCGCGGCTGATCCTCAGTGGAGCGGTGGGATTAAACGATTTGCGCGGCGGCCGGTGAAGGCGTTGCCTCCTAAAAATACAGGCTCAAAGGGCGGTTTTCTCAGTGGTGGAGGTGTTGGCAAGGCGAAAGGATGGTTAGGTAGGTAACCTTAAATAGTAAAGGTGGCACAATCATGCTGGAAACAAGAGAGCTTCAATTCAGAAATCCCTTAAACGAACGTGTCTATACGGTTTCTCAAACTGCACAGATGTTTGCTGTTGACAAGAGGGTGGTTATGAAATGGTTGGAACTGGATGATGGTGGAAAAGGGGTAATTCCCCCCCGTGGATGGTTCCGACTGCCAAAATCAGGTCATATTCGTATTCGGGAGTCGGCTATTATGAAATTACAAAAAACAGGATAATTTTAAATATTTAAACATCCTTAAACCCACCAACCTAAAGAACCACTACAATTCGCATCATTCCGCATCATTCCGCATCATTCTGAAAAGTACCCCATTGACTATTACCTCTGCAACAATTACCCTCTGTATAAAAATCTGAACCATGAGAGCCATATTATCACTCTACCCTGTTTCAACCCCAGACGATTCAGGCCGGAATTTCCCGCCACAAGGGGGACGAAAATTTGAAAGCATGACGCAGAGGCACACATGGGAAGAAGCAAAGGCAGTACGAACAAAATTAAGCCGGTGAAGAAGCCGAGGGAACGGGAAAAGGCAACCACTGAAGCTGTTACGCTTGAATCAACTGAGCCCGCCTTGACCCTTGAAAACCGGATGATGGAATATGGCAACGGCAATGGGCTTTCAAAGAAAAGGCCTCCTTGCCCTGAATGCGGTGCTTGTCCTGTGGTGTGTGTTCAGCGGATAAAAGGTTTTGCATCATACCGTTGCCGGGCATGTGGGCGTCGCTTCACCACTGGCAATTTGTTGGAGAAACGATCATGAGTTTTACCACCTGGCCAGCACTTCGAACGGCCATCAAAGATGCTATTGCTGACCATGTGGCCGGGACGCCATGCACCGGTGCCGTTACCCTTTCAGACGGAAAAACCATCAAATACCGGAACTATGATGAATTGTGTGGCCTGATTCAAAAAACTTACATGTTAGAGGCCCTTGAGCAACCCGTCACGCCGTCAACCCGCGTTTCATACGGTCGGTATCGGAGGTTACGATAATGGCCTTTTTAGATTCTGCCATCAAAATCGTTGCGCCTGGATTCGCCTTACGCCGGGAAGTTTCCCGTCGGCGTCTTGATCGTCTCAATAATTTCAAAGAAAAATCCGGTGGAAGCCGATCATTTGACGCTATTTCCGGCGGTCGCCTTCGGTATGACTTCCTCGCTCCTAAAAATTCCCCCGATTCAGCCCTTGATGGCGCCGATGCCTTGCGCCTGCATGTTCGGCAGCTTGAATATAACAACGGGTTTGTCGCTGGGCCGGTCAAGCGGATTGCTCGAAATGTGGTCAACACCGGGATTCGGTTTCAGTCCCGGGTAGTGGCCGATGACAACAACTATCTTCCCTTTCCCAAGATTTCTGAAGAAATGGCGAATTGCTTCAACTTCCAGATGGAACGGGCCGTTAAAAAATGGATGAAACAGGCTGACAAGCGCCTTATCAGCAACTTTTTTGGGCTTCAAAAGCTCATTTCGATGGCATTTGAACGGGATGGGGAGGTGATAGCCGTCAACCGTGAAAGTGCCCGTCGCGGGCGTTTGATTCCGGTATGTATCGAGTTGTTTGAAATTGACCGGTTACAGACGCCCATGGAAGAGTTCAACAACCCGTCCATTCGGAACGGTATTCGATATGACTCTGAAGGGGTTCCCAAAAGCTGTTTTTTGCTGAAACGCCACCCTGGGGAAGCTGTTTTGATGGCCAAGGGTGCCGATTTTGACGAAATTTCCATCTGGAACCCCAACGGAACAAAAAAAGTGATGCACTTGTTTGATCCTACCCGGCCGGAACAAACCCGGGGGTTTTCACCATTTGCGGCCGGGCTCAAAGACTATCAGGACCTGGACCGGTACCGGGAGGCTGAAATTTACGCCCGTTTAGAGGATGCCTGTTTGACCGGGTTCGTCAAGACCACATCCCCAGCGGATTTTCAGGCGGGCTATACGGTTGGTAATACTGGCGGGGACGGCGGGGATGGGGAAAGCCGGAGAATTCACGAATTTGCGCCCGGTCAGATGAATTATTTAGAACCGGATGAAGACATTGAAATCCACGAACCGAAACGGGCCAATAGTAACCTTGATAATTTTGTCAATCATCTTCTCAGGGGCCCGGCCAATGCTTTAGACATTCCGCCGGAAGTTTTAAGCCAGGATTGGCAGGGAATGAACTATTCGAATGCCAGAACGGTCTTACTTCAATTTTACAGTGCCTGTCGGGTCCGTCAACGGTTCATTGTGGAGAATTTTTGTGAACCCGTTTATGAAAACGTGGCTTTGTCCTTGATTGCCAAGGGCATTGTTCAGGCGCCCGGATTCGCTACTCGCCGGGAAGATTATTTGCGTCATGCCTGGGTATTGCCGGGGTGGTCATGGGTCGATCCAATAAAAGAGGCAAAGGGTAAAGAAATTGAGGTCAACAACAATTTTGAAACCATAACCGACGTGTGCGCAGCCAAGGGGAACGATGCGGAAGAGACGCTTGAAACCCGGGCGCGGGAATTAAAGAAAATACAGGACCTTGAGGTAAAATATGGCGTCAAGTTTCCCAGCGGGCAAACCGAAGCGCCCAACGACACCAACCAGGATGAGGAAAATGAAAGCGGCCCGGCCCGGATGATCAGGAGAATTAAGTAATGGAAAAAGAATTTTTTTACCGGAATATCCAGTTAAACCGGGATCTGATTGACGAAGAGGCCCGGGAAGCAGAATTTCCTTTTTCTTCGGAAGAACCGGTTGAAAGATGGTTCGGCTCTGAAATCCTATTGCATGGTAAAGAAAACGTGGATCTTTCGCGGCTAAAATCGGTTGGGTCTCTCATTTATGGCCATAATCCGCATGATATTAAAAACATTATCGGACCGGTGAAAAGGGCGTGGATAAAAGATGCACAGGGCCGTGCCGTTGTCGGCTTTGACGACGATGAAACCGGGAATCTTGCCATCAAAAAGGCCAAAAGCGGAAGTTTACGCGGTATTTCATTTGGGTACATGATCAATAAGGCCCGGCGCATTGAAGAAGATGAAAAATGGACGGATGAAAAAACCGGGCGAACTTTTCAAGGCCCGGCGCTCATCGGTACCCGGTGGACACCCTACGAAATCAGCATGACGCCCATACCGGCAGATGCAACCGTGGGGATTGGCCGGGAACTTACCCGGTCCCTGGACGGAATCCATATTGAAAATCAAAAACAGAAACCAGCAGATAAGGAGATAAAAACCATGGACGAAAAAGAAATTCGTGCCCTTATTCAGGGCGAAATGGGTGGACTGGCTCAGACCGTTGCACAACAGGTGCGGGATATGCTCCAGGAAGACAGCAAACCGAAACCGGGAATGAACTTTGAGGCATTTAATGAAATGCTCGGCCGGGCGGCCGCCATCGGTCCCGATGCTCAGGCGGATGTTGCCGGCATGTATTCGGCCGGAAAAACCCGTGATGAAATCGAACGGAAATTGTTTGATCTGGCCAGGGGAACCAATCCGGATGCGCAAGACGGCGGTGATGGCGGAAACCTTCCGAAAGGAGAATCAACACAACACGCTGAAATCAGGTCTTTCAAGCAGATCGAGGATGTTGATTTTTTCGCCGGGTTGAGCAATCCCACGTCTTTTGCCGTTAACTAAAAAAACGTTTTTTGAAAGGAGATATAAGCCATGGCAGCAGTAAATAAAGATCCGTTTTGTTATTCCCAATCAAAAGACGGGAAACCTCTTGTGTTCAAGGGGCTTGTTCAGGCTGGGAGTACCCAGGCCATTAAAGTGGGTGAACTTTGTACCTGGAACGAAACCACCGGGTATTTTGTGCCGGTGGACGCTGTAGCGGATTCCCGTTACATGCTGGCAATCGCCAAAGAAGAGCAAAAGGCGAGCGGGCGCGGTGAACTGACAGCCGCCAGGTATATTGATTTTTATGCCCTTCATCCGGACGATGTTTTTGAATTCCCGCTTGATGCGGCGCGGTCACTGGCCCTTGGTGATTCTTTCACCCTTACCGCTTCCAACTCCCAGGCCCTCACTTATGGCGCCGGTGCCTTTGCGGTGGCCATCAATATTGATGATAATCATTATCCCCATGAGGAAGACACAACCATCCGGAGTCAGTCTTATGCCAGGGTTTCGTTTAATCCGGCCGGTTCGTGGTGGGGTTTTCGGATGTCTCAGGTGGCTCGCACCGGACGCCGGGTGATGACTGTATCCACCACTTCAACGCTTTTGGAAGCGGATATGTATAACACCTTGATTTTGTTGACCGGGGATATTACCGTCACGCTTCCCGCCGTAAAGCCCGGAATGGATGCCATGTTTGTGAATATAAACGGCGGAACACAGGTGTTGAACCCGAATGACTCTGGCCTGATTCGCCTTGATGGCGCGCTATTGGACGATGGGGACGCCATCACCCAAACCACGGTTGGCTTCTCATGCAATTTGGTCACAGAAGGCGCAGCAGGATTCTGTTGTCTGGCCGTTCCCGCACAGTGGACTGACGCGAGCTAACCCGCTTTGATTTCGAAAAAGGAGAACTAAAAAAATGGCAAAACAAATTTTCAGAACAAACATGGTTCCGGTTGGGAAGCGGCTTAGTCTTTATGACTTGCGGTCGCTGGCCAAAAACGAACCTCAAGATTTTATTCGTAAGGTGGAGGCGGGGGTGGCAGGGGGGAAACTGACCCTTTCCGATATCAGGGATTTTAAAGGGCTTTATGCAATGTTGGCCGATGTTCCGGTGAATGTTACCATGGAAATGGCAGGGGCGCAACGTGCCATCTCAGCGTCTGCCTTTCCGATTATGACCGGAGTTTTGACCATTGCGGCCATTAATGAGGCATATGCAGGGGTTCCTTCCATCGGTGAAAAACTCGTTACCGATTTTGAGGATAGTAAGAAAGTCACTTCAATTGGTGCCCTTCATTCACTGGATAAAGCGGGCGTTGATGAAGTCAAGGAGTTGAAAGATTTTCCGGAAATCGGCGTGGATGAGGAAAAGGTGGAAATCCGCCACAAAAGAAACGGGCGGAAACTTACGATTTCAGGGGAAGCCATTGAGGAAAACGACGTTGCTGACATTGTGGGCCGCGTGAACGCCCTTGGCGAAATTGCCGGTGAATGGATCGAGGAGCAGACCCTTGAACGTGTGACCGATCATTTTGGATCTGCGGCGACTCCGGCAGAGCCTTATGTATATCGTCCAGGTGGAACGGGAACGCAGCTTTACAGCGCAACGGCCAACACTCCGGGCACCCGGGCACCCAGCGGAACGCGTATCAATAGTAATGCTATCGTGGATGACACCGATCTTGACGCGGCCAGAACGGTATTGCGGGCCATGAAAAACGCCCGTCGAAAACGGATCAATATCCCATGGTCAGAGGTTTATTTTCTGGTCCCGGATGCCGTTGAAGGCACTTTGATGAAAATCATCAACAGCGAGATGGTGCCGGGCGTTGAAAATGAGATGAGCAATTGGGGCCCCAAAGGAAAATATTATATTTCTCTGGACCGGGTTCTTTCCACTCCGAAACTGGATGATTACTCCACTTCCGCCTGGTACATGGGCGCTTTCAGGCGTCAATTCAAACGAAAATGGAAGCTCCGTTTTGAGTATGTGACCCTCGGCCAGGACACCCAGGCGTACTTAAACAGCCGAATAGCCTTTCAAGCCCGAATCGCGTGGGATGTGGAAATTGGCGCGACTGATTATGTGTATGTGGTCCAAAATTTGAGCGCAACCACAGCACCGGCCGATGAATAAACCCTGAATTTTCCGGGTTTAAGGAGATAATACCATGAAAAAACGTTTTAAAATTCTGACGGCAATGGTGTGTATTTTGGCCTTTGCCGTCATCGCATGGGCGGGGACCATATCTCAACAGCCTTATGGTATTTCAACGCCCTATTGGTATGGGTACAGCTCCGGGGCTCCGGCCAGTTATTACCTGGCGATGCCGACGCTTTCCGCCAATGACACGGCTTGCGGGATCGCTGTAACTCAGACTTTGACAAATAAGACGCTCACGAGCCCGACTATTACAAGTCCAACCATCACCGGCGGATTACCCAGGGCCTCCCTTGCCGAGGACGCCCTTGCAGTCTATGGAATCCCTGTCAACGAAGTTATGGCGGCCGATGGTGCGCCCTTGGGGGTGTCTGAAACCGCCGGGGATTTTTTCTTATCCCTCGGGACCAATTTCATGGAACTCAGGGGCGAGGAAGCAATCAGCGAAACGGAAGCCTCGATAGGCTACATCCAGTTTATCCTTCCCCCTGAATATGTGGCGGCCGGTGATGTAAAAATCCGGTTCAGGTGCCAGATTGACGGGGCCGGGACGGATAATGCAAGCTCTCTGGATATTTCGGCGTATGAGATGGCCGATGGCGCGGTGGGGTCTGATATTTGCGCGACGGAGGCGGTAACGTTTGTGGCTAAATCCACCTACTACAATAAAGATTTTACGATTACGGCAACGGGCCTTGTGGCCGGGGACGTTCTGGTGATCAAGATTACTTCCAGTATTGTTGAAAGTGCTGGTTCTGCCCTGGCCTTTTACAGCGATCCTCCCAAAATGTTGCTTGATATCAAAGGATAGACCCAATGACCCTTACCCCCTCCCAAATATTCGACCAGGCCGCCGTTAATATTCGTGCGGCAGGGTTCGGATATTCCGCCATCTTCACACCGGCGGTGGGAGATCCGGTTCCGGATATCATGGTGGACCTTTCAACAGGGGTTGATTACCAGCCGGGGAGCATCGAAGCTCAAGTTTGGGGATCGGAAAAAACCCTCGAATATCTGCTTTCTGACATTGGCCGCGAAGTCAACCGGGATGAGTTTTTTACTATCGACGAGACGGCTTACACGGTTCAGGGGATTCAGGAAAATGACGGGCGGTTTGTCAAGGCGGTTGTGACATGACGGCGCTGAGTCTAAAAATTGATCAGGGTGATATCAGCAAGGTTAAATTCATGCTGGGGGCTCTCAGCAAGGCCGGTGACCGGGTGATTCAGCAGGCCGTCAACAAGACTTTGACAGGGGTTCGGACGGATGCCACCAATGAGGTCGCAAAGGTAATTACGCCCACGAAAACCGCAATCCGGAAAACCATGACCGTTTATAAAATGACCGCGGGGGATGGAAACGCCTTTGTCAAGTGTGTAGGTGGTCCGTTGAACTTGATTGAATTTAAGGCCAGGCAGACCAAGAAAGGTGTCACGGTGCAAGTTAAAGAGTCAGGTGGTCGGAAACTTATTAAACATGCGTTCATACAAACCATGAAGAATGGGAAAAGGCTTGTGTTGTGGCGTGTTACCAAAGGTGGGAAAAGGGTTGCGAGGTATCCAATAGAGGCGATGTCCTCATTGGCCATCCCTGATGTAATGAAACACGGTCCTACTATGGCGGAAATTTTGCGGTTGGGTGGTATCCGGTTGAAAAAGAACTTGAACGCTCGCCTAAACTACGAACTGAGCAAACTATAAAATGGCTGATAGCATTCGAGAACAGATCATCCAAGCGGTTGAAACAAAATTGGCGGATATCCTCACAACAGCCGGGTATCATACCAATTGCGGTGCCAATGTTGCGCGGGTGCGGGCCAAATTCGATCCGGATGAGTTGCCGGCAATATCCGTATGGCCAAAAAAGGAAGAGTCAGAAAGCAAATATGGTTCCCAACATAACACCATGCCGGTGCAAATCGAGGCGCTAAAACAGCACGGAACCACCAACCCGTCAATCGTTTCGGAAAAATTGCTGGCGGATCTGATCGAGTGTATCATGGGCGTGGAATGGTCCGTGGAATTCACCTCCGGCGGCACTTATGAAATAGAGGTGGGGGACACCATCACGGGCGCCACCGGATCCGCCACGGCCTATGTGACGGGGATCTCGTTATCGTCGGGCGCGTGGGATGACGGAGACGCGGCCGGAACTTTGACGCTTCGGCGGCTGTCCGGAACATTTGTGGCGGAAAACCTGAACGTGGGCGCGGAAACGAACGTGGCCACCATAGCGGCGGCGCCCTTGGGAAGTAGCCCAATCACCACAACAACCGGAGGCCTGGCGGAAAGTATCAATTATGGTTCCGGCGGATCAAATGAATACCCGGACGCTGGGGAACAGGTCACCGGCGTTCAAACGGTTTTCAATATTAAATATGCAACAGTTGTGGGCAACCCTTATGCCCAACCATCTTAAAAACACGGAGGATTTAAAAAATGCCTACTGCTGAAAATGCAATTCTTTATTATGAAGCTGGACAAACCCTGACTTCATTCACAGCTTTGAGTGACGCCGGAGCGCATACGGTTTTTAATAGCGCCGCGACGTTTTGGTCAAGACGATCTGGTTACACCCCGACTATACGACCAAACGGGCTTATCACAGGGGGGTTGATTACGCCGGCCTCGAGCGAAACGAGCGATTATGTTGACGTTGCAGCGCTTACAGCTTATCTGGCTGGGGTAGCGACTGAAGTAGCGGCCGCTACGGACAACGACTGTAATAGAGCAGACCAGACATATTTTATTTTATCGTTTGCATCAGATGGTTATACAAATGCTGCCGTTGGTGACATTGGTAAAACCGTTGTTGGAACAACCACGAGCGACTCAGGAACACTCTTGGCCTACAATAATACTACCCGGCAATGGTTGATCGAAGAGGACGCCGACACTGACGATTTTGATGATTCTGACGAAGGCATTACCATAACCACCGGAACCGGTGCTGGAACACTTAACGCTGTTGGAGCGCGTCCTTCTCATAAGATCAATTCGGTAACGGTCAACAACTCAGGTGCGGTTGCTGTTGTGGAAGGCTTTGAAGGACTGGCACTTTCCACAACCCGCGGCGCGATTGGTGGCCCTCCGTACATCCCAACGACCTCCATCGAAATCGGGCAGGTGAAATATGATGCGGCGGCGGTTGCTGCTGTGGCATCTACCGAAATTTATCAGGTTGTAAACACCCACCAGGAGCGTTGGGATTTCCCGGTTTGGGATGAAAATCCGATCAATGTATCAAGCCAGGTCGCTGGGTATGCCGGGATTGAGTTTTCTTCTGCATTGCCTCAGATTCACTCCGATGACTCTGGAGTTACAACAGCCGGGAAATTAGTGTATGCGCAATACTACGCGCCATCTTGGGCCGAGGTGCCGAAGTCTGAGAATTTTGTGCCGCCGGAAAACACGCACTCTGTATCCTCAACTCAGGTCTACGGCACCACAATCGGGTCGAATTCGTCAAGCCTAGGCCAGGGATCATTTACGTTTTACTCTAATGACGGGATAACCGATGCTTTGCTGAAATTGGTCGATGAAACGTTGATGTTCAAGTTTTATCCTGATCGGTTGAAATCTCCATATGTTGTGTGCCAAGGGAAAATGGGCATCACATCCAGTTATCCGGCCGGTGACAACATCTCGCATGCATGTACTATTTCACCGGATAAAAAAAGTGAAAGGATCGCAAGTTAAAATGGGATTCGATTTAGCCAAATTTCAAGCTACTTCATTTACTCCAAGGACTGAAGCCGTGAAAGTCCCGGACCTGAAGGCCTTTTTCCCCGAAGATGGGGAGGCGGTCTGGACGGTCCGGGGCCTGACCGGGCAGGAGTTAGGGGTGGTGAACGAAACGGCTCAGCGGAACAAAAAAATAACGGCTGTTCTGGAAGGATTGATTAGCAATAAAAGCGTTGAGAATACGGATGCTATCAAGAAATTGATCGGCGCCGATGGCGACGTGACAGAAGAAGTTGCTCGGCGCATGGAGATATTCCGCATAGGTTCAATTGACCCTATTGTCACCATGCCGGATGTGGTGAAATTTTGTACGGTATGGCCAATTGAATTCTCATTGATTACAAGTGCAATTTACAAATTGACCGGACAAGGGCAGGAAGCAAAAAAAAATCCCTGATTTTGTGGCAGGACGCTTCCGTTCGTGATTCTATTGCACTTTGCGCTATCAACCACTCCTTCCTTTTTCAGGTTCGCCCGGATCTGATTCCAGAACAATACTTGACTGAAGTTGAATTGAATTTGTGGAACTTCCATTTTAGTGAACGGGTGAAACGCAGTGGTTGAAAGACAAGCAACCCTACCTATATTCCCAACACCAAACATCGAATTGTTTTGCGGTGATTGCCTTGAAGTTATGAAGAGTATCCCTGACGGTTCAGTTGACGCAATCATCACAGATCCACCATATGGGACGACGAATTGCAAATGGGATTCGATTATACCGCTTGAACCGATGTGGGAGCAGGTGAAAAGGGTTATTAAAAAGAACGGGGCCATTGTGATGACGGCAAGCCAGCCGTTTACGACTACGCTGATTGCCAGCAATATGAAGATGTTTAAGTATTGCTGGGTGTGGGAGAAGACAAGAGGAAGCAACTTTGCTTGCCTTAAATACACACCCTGGAAGATGCACGAAGATGTTGTGGTGTTCAATGCAAAAGGGGTCTATAATCCTCAAAAATACACTGTTGACGAATCCCAAATAGACAAGCGCAAGACCGTTAATCCTCCTGACAGCAATAAAAGTGGTGTTTATGGTGAGATTGTTAGGACAAGAAAGAAAGATGACGGAACAAGATACCCGTCTAGTGTAGTAAAGATAAGCAACCCAAATAACAAAACAGTCCACCCCACCCAAAAGCCAGTAGCACTCGGTCAATACTTAATCCGTACTTATACGAATGAAAATGAGACCGTTTTGGACTTCACTGCGGGCAGTGGTAGTTTCGGAGTTGCGGCAA